>SCPN01001049.1_pt1 | contig 11479 bp, 9 predicted proteins | sample 6106831 | NCBI WGS metagenome assembly SCPN01 (sample SAMN10720447, study PRJNA508395) | human gut metagenome | isolation source: Participant 1, 0 month
GAAGGATTTATGACATACAAGTATGGTCCTAAGGGAGAGACATGGGATTATGACAAGGATCATAATACATATTTTACAGAACTTGGTAAGAAGACTCATGCTGATGGAAAGACAAAGATGGAGAAACATAAGGGCTCATTCCAGGATGGACAGATTCAGGCTGCATTTGATACATGGGCTAATGATGCTGACAACCCTGATTCAAATGGTGAAACATACAACTGTGACAACTGGAAGAGCAACATTACAACTCCTGAATACAAGATTCAGCAGGATTGGGTTGACAAGACAGGTTGCAAGAACCTTAACGAATACATGGAAAAAGGTGGAAATTATGTAGTTGCTCCTGCAACATCTTATTCAGCAAGTGCTAAGGATGATGAATTAAAGACAACTTGGAAACAGGTTACAACATCTATCAAAGAGAATTCTTGGAATGCTATTTATGCTAAGACAGATGCAGAGTTTAACAAGTTTGTTCAGAAGATGAAGAAAGATACAGCCGCTTATGGATATGATGAGTGTCTCAAGTGGTGTGAGAACGAAGCTGCAACTCGTCGTTCATTAGAGAAGGCATTAAGCAACTAGGATTAAAGTTGTTTCTTATATGAATGTTTATTCCCCCGTGCTTTGGCATGGGGGATTTTTTAATATATATGATTATGATACAACATTATTATTATGAGTAAATTAGGCTTTAATAAATTGTGTGAACTGTTACTGAAAAGTTAAAATATCAGTTTTAAATGATTGAATTTTTGTGCAGTTTGCTATAAAATATCATATATAGTTAGTCTGAATTGTATTAAATGGAGGTTGGACGTATGAAAAAAAAATTAGATTTTATGTCAAAGAATAAAGAGACAAGGACTAAGAAAAAAAATACCAAACGAAAATTGAATACAAAAAAATCTGTTGAGAGCGAAAATATACAAGATACTGATAAAAGCAAAAATGAGGATAAAGTAAATCAGCATAATGGTGAAGTTGCAAAGCATAAATCTATTGTTGTAAGAATAGCAGGGCTTGTATATATGGGTATCCTTATTACAGTTTTGTTTCAGAGTTGGTGCTGATTATTCCTTATATAAAGAACTCACTGCAACAGAATATAAGTACATCTATGAAAGATGTTACCACCATACTTGGTCAGTCATTTGATAAGCAGATTGACAGAAGCGGTGCCAATATAGTTCTTACACCTATTACATTGAGAAATTCATTGGCATCCGTCAAGGTCAATGGCTTAAAAAGCAGCTATATGTATATTATAAACGGAAGTGGCAATGTGGCATGGCATCCAAATGAAAAACTGATTGGGGAAAAGATTGGTATTTCTGAGGTACAGAATATAGTTGATAAAATGGTTGCGAAAGAGAAAGTCAGCCCTGGATTTTTGGACTATACTTATAATGGTGAACAAAAGCATGCTGTATATTTTGTAAGCAGTACATATTCGTTTACTTTGGTGCTTTGCTGCGATAAATCAGAAATAAATGCTCCTGTAAATAAGGTGTATACGAGAACAGGTATTGCACTCATAATTATATTGATAATTATGGGAATCATAGGAACTGTGGTTCCTAGAAGGATAGCAAGACCTATAAAGGATGTTGTATTTTCAATGAACCGTATGGCAGAGCTTGATTTGGCACATAGAGATATAAGTGTACATAAGGTTGCGAAACAAAATGATGAAATTGGTATGCTTGCAAGCTCAGCTTTGATTTTGAAAGATGAACTTGCTGCTATGGCAAAGTCTCTTATGGAAAATGGAAATCATCTGGATGATGCATCGATTGCCTTGAAAAACAGCATTGAACAGGTAGATGATACCGTATCCGGTATTGAACAGGCTGTTACGGGGATTGCAGATGGTGCCGGAAGCCAGGCTGATGATACACAGCGTGCAAATGAAAATGTTATAAGTATAGGCAATGATATAGATGCATGTACGGATTCTATGAGAATATTATCTGAAACTGTAGAAAAAATGAAAGACATGAGCAACGAGACATCAAAAGTGCTCAAGGAGCTTGTTAAGATAAGCGAAAATACTTCAGAAGAAATTGCAACATTAAAAGACGAGACATTCAGAACACATACTTCGGCAGAGGCTATCAGAAGTGCAGTTGAATTGATACAGTCAATTGCAGACCAGACAAGTCTTCTTTCTCTTAATGCATCCATAGAAGCAGCAAGAGCCGGTGAACATGGAAAAGGATTTGCTGTTGTAGCGAATGAGATAAGAAGTCTTTCTGACAGCAGTATGAACAGTGCTGATGAAATTGAAAGAATAGTTTCAGAACTTTTGGACAATTCAAATATAAGTGTTAAGAGAATGGAAACTGTAAGTAATGATGTTGCTATTCAGGTTGACAGACTTGGTAATACAAGAAAATCGTTTAAAGGTCTTACTGAAGAGACAGACAAGGTTATTGAGCTTACAGAGACGATATCAGCTCAGGTGGATAAAATCAATAGTGCTAAGAACAATGTAAGTAGTGTTCTCGAGAGTCTTTCGGCAATTGCAGAAGAAAATGCCGCAAGTACACAGGAAACATCAGCTTCAGTTCAGGAGATTGGTTCTTCAATCAATGAAATCAGTGAGAGTGCAGTAGCTTTACAGAATCTGTCTACAGATATGAGTAATTATATAAAGAAATTTAAGTTGTACGAGAATTAATGAATAATTCTTTAAATCCTGCCATTAAAAATGGGATTGATAATTAACTAAAAATCTCCGCTTCTTTTATAGAGTGCGGGGGTTTTTAGTTCTAAATTTTGTGATTTTAGTTTTTTTAGTTTTGGAACTTTTAAATTTTTTTATTACTGTTTTTCTTGCCTTCGGGGTTTGGAAAATCTCCATTGAAGCCACGCAGAAGCATGGCATTGTAAATTTCGTCAGCACGGTCAATTGTGCGTAACAGAAGATGACCGAGAAGTGAACCCCAGTTTTTAATATTTATACCTTTTTGATTTGGCGCACGCAAAGCATATGCTTGAGTAATGCGTCCTGCTTCAGAGAGCAGAAGTGTGACATATCTGTAGGTGAGCATTACCTGTGTTACAATTACAGATGGAATTTTTATAAGACGCATAGCATAGCATATTTTTTCAATTGTTGTCGTTGCGATGAGGATGTATGATGCAATTACGGTTAGTATACCTTTTAATGCCAGAGTAAGCATTGATATTATGCCGCCTGTTATGGCAAGGTTTTTAAATAGCGATAAATTTTGAGTTAGTTCAATGCCGTTAGAGCGAAAGAGTACATGTCTGTCAAAAAAAGGATTTAATATTCCTATAAGACAGACAAGCGGCAGAACTATTCTAAGGCGTTTAATACTGTCCTTAAAATTTATATCTCCAAGAATAAACATTGCCACCGGATAAACTGCCATTATAACAAGCCTGCTTACATTATATTTTGGTGTGGATATGACAAGCAGTATATATCCGATGGTTATAATAAGTTTAATTAAGGGGTGTATGTTATTTATCAATTTGTCCTGCCTTGCAAGTTCGTCAATTTTTGTTATTTCATGTATTGTATTTCCGATTTTATCTTTCGGTTTTCTTTTTGTCATTTGTATTTTTCCTATTTGTTTTTGTGTCTGCTTACAGACCTGATTATAAGGCATATGACTGTGCAAAGAATTAGTACGATAAGTGAACCGGCTATACCGGAAAATGATGTGCCGCCCACTGTATCGGAATTTTTGAAAGCGTAATCAGGCAGGAACGAAAGCATGCTTTGTATTGATGAAAATACAGAATGTACTTTATCGGAGTTTCCTGAAATGTCAGTTGAGCCTGTAAGCTTTGCTATAGACCATTCAAGTCCGTCAGGGTGTGAAGAAGCAAAGAGGGAAATAATTCCTCCTGTTACAAGTGTAACTGTGAATAAAATTGTAAGTATCTTTTTCAGTGATAATTTTTTGGTAAAGTCTGTTTGCGGCAATGCTGTGTTTGTTTCGTGTGTGACAAAGTTTTCGTTTTTATTGGTCCCAAGCATTTCAGGACGTGATTCGTATATGAATACAAGTACAGCGGCAGTTATAAGTCCCTCGACAAGTCCGATTGCAAGGTGTATCGGCTGCATTGTTTTTACAAATGTCATAAACGGCAGTTCAGTGATGCCTGAGATTTTTGTTTCGACTGATACACTAAATGCTCCGAATTGAAGAGAAATGACTGAGCCGAGGATAGAGGCTGTTATAATTCCTGCTTTGTTTATGCCTTTTTTGATAATCGGTTTCCACACGAGAAAATATCCGAGAAAGCATCCATAAAATGCCATATTCCATACATTACATCCAAACGCCAGCAAACCGCCGTCAGCAAAGAAAAGACATTGAATTAGTAAAACACTGATGAGTGTTAAAAAAGCGGCGTAAGGGCCTAATAAGGCTGTCAAAAGCATGCCGCCACAGAGGTGCCCGCTTGAACCTGTACCCGGAATTGTGAAATTTATCATCTGGGCTGCAAAAATAAATGCACCCATAACTCCCATGACAGGAATTTTTTTGTCGTCATTCTCAAGACGAATTTTTTTTACTGAATAAGCTGCTGCGCCTGCCGAAAGTGCATACATGGTTCCGGCAACTGTTGCAGAGACAAGGGCATCTGCCATATGCATATAAATCACTCCATTCTATAAAAATTTAATATAAATAAAAAAAGCATCTGAACTGTGAACATCGTTGTCCGGATACTTTTTTTATTATTGATAATACGTTTATTGTGTTATATTAACATATTATAATACTGTCTGGAAGCTTCCCAGGGGGATATTTTTTGGAATAATTTGTGTAAAATAGTGAAAGTTTGGAAAACATGATAAGAATCAGACACATGAAATGCAAAAGTTTAGAGAAGGGTTTTAAACTTGAAAATAAGATGTTTTTTTGTCATAATAATATGAAGATGGAGATAAAGAAATGGGGATTAAAATGGTAGATGATATAACTGTTAATATAAAAAATGTCAGCTTTTGTTATGAAGCGGGAAAAAATATTTTAAATGATATTTCTATAAATGCAAGGGGCGATGAAAACATAGGTCTTATTGGTGCAAACGGTGTCGGAAAATCAACATTGCTAAAACTTCTTGTCGGTTTGGATTTAGGATTTCAGGGTGACATAGAGATAGAGGGAATACCTGTCACTAAAGAAAATCTAGCTGGAATAAGAGCGAAGATTGGATATGTGTTTCAGGATTCGGAAAGCCAGCTTTTTATGTCAAATGTTTATGATGAGATAGCTTTTGCACCGAGAAATTATGGATTGAGTGAGGGTGAGACAGAGAAAAGAGTTGAGAATGCTCTAAAGAGTATTCATATTGAATATCTGCGTGGCAGACAGATATATAAAATGTCGGGCGGGGAGAAAAAGATGGTCTCGATAGCTACTATCCTTGGAATGGAGCCTGATATAATATTGATGGATGAGCCATCAATTGCACTTGACCCTGCGAACAGAAGAAATCTTATAAATATTTTAAAGGAAACAAAGCAGCTTAAAATAATCGCTTCACATGACCTTGATATGGTGCTTGAAGTTTGTGACAGGGTTATTTTGATGGCGGATGGAAGAATAATGAAAGACGCAAAAGCAAAGGAAATTCTGACTGATGAACAATTGCTTTTGGATGCAGGTCTGGAACTTCCGCTTTGTATGCAGCAGCCGAGATGGAGAAGTTAAAAAATATCAGAAAGTAATTATAAAGGATAGAGAAAATACTGTTACTGTTTAAAATTACAGTGAGATAAATAATAAAAATATAGTTTTTTGGGAAAGATATGGAGGGATAATATGTGTGATGTTCAAAATACGGATAAAGAAAAACATAGTCATAGTCACAGCCATACACAGACTAAAGCCGTTGTAAACAGGCTGTCGAGGGCAATCGGACATCTCGAATCCGTGAAACGGATGGTGGAGGACGGAAGGGACTGTACAGAAGTGCTGATACAGCTTTCAGCAGTAAAATCGGCAATAAATAACACCGGAAAACTTATTTTGAAAGACCACATAGAACATTGTATTGTTCATGCTGCCAAAAATGATGATGAAGAAGCGATACATCAGCTTGAAGAAGCAATAGATAAATTTATGAAGTAGATAAATATGAAATAGATAAATATAATATTAAGTAAATAAATTTATGAAATGAATCTTAAAATATTAAGGGAGATATTGAAAATTATATATGTTTTCAATATCTCCCGTTTTAAATAATCTTATTGTGATTATAATGTGACGAATCGGTCTGCCTCATCTTTTAATTCATTTGAAATCTGTTCATTTGTTGTCATTTCTGATGAGATGTCTTCAATGCCTGCAACCAAGTCTGTTGTGTTTGTTGCAACTGTCGTTATGCCGTTTGTACTCTCTTCAATTGCAGATGAAATTCCATCGAGGGATTCTGCAACATTTGACATTGACGATTTTATGGATGATGCCATATCATTAAATTTGCTGACTATTTCAGAAACGTGCACCGCATCATTGCTATATTGATGTCCTGATTTTACAAAGCCTACATAGTCTTCCATTACATTGTTTTTTATGTAGTCAATCATTTCATTTGAATTTTTGGTTAATTCTTTGACTGCAACAATAACCATTCCATTTATATTCTGTATGTTGTTTGCCGCTTCTCTGCTCGAGTCAGCAAGCTGGCGGATTTCATCAGCTACTACGGCAAATCCTTTTCCGGCGTCTCCGGCTCTTGCTGCTTCAATGGAAGCATTTAATGCAAGAAGATTTGTCTGGCTTGAGATGTTTAATATATCCATTGTGAGATCGTTGACTTTGTCCACGCTCTTACTTTCTTCAATTGCATTTTCAAGACTTTCTACAATTTCGCTAATAATCTGATTTGCATTGTCACCGTTTTAACAGCGGTTTCTTCAGTTCATTTGTCACGAACTTTCATTTCGTTTACATAGTCAAGAAGTTTTATTGATTCACCTGAAAGTTCAGGAAATGCTTGAATCAACGGAGTTTGTATTGTCATTTACAGATATAACGGTTGCGGATACTTCTTCCATTGATGATGAAAGCTCTTCCATAACTGCTGAAATGTCACATGAGTTGTCGTTTGCTTTAACAACTTTGTCGGTAACCGTACCAACAATACTTTCAAGCTGATTTGTGTTGTTGGTGATTTTTTTCATAATGTTCTGTAAAGTTTCTATAAAATGATTAACACTTATACCGATAACTCCGATTTCGTCATTGCCTGCGACATAAACCCGTTTTGTAAGGTCACCGTGTCCGGAATTTATATCGTCTATGATTTCAGTAAGTTCTTTATTCATGCGGGCAACAGGACGACATACGGCTTTATAGCATATGTAGAGTACACTTAATCCGAGAATTAAGCCGGCTACAAGCAATACTATACCGCTGATCTGGCTTGTTTTATAAACACTTGTCTGTCTAAGAACACCGTTATCCATAGCAGCCTGATTTGTTTCCTGTAATTGAGTAATATTGTCTTCAATTTTCGCAGATTGTGTTATAAGAGTATCATTTGCCATCTGGGCAGCAATAGTACCCTGACCTGATGCACTGGCATTTATTGCTGTTTTGTAGTCTGTCAGATATGCATTGTAATTCTCCTGAAATTTATTAAAAATCTCTGTTTCTTTGCCGGTATCAAGTGTTTTCTTGAAATTAGCAATGAGTTTTGAAATTTCATTTATGGTGTTTTCGTATTCTGTGACAAGTTGTTCTTTGGCCGCGCTGTCTGTAGCAATGCAGTGCTTGTAGATAGTACCATTTAATTTTTCAAACTTTTCAGATATCTCACCAAGTTGGGTAAGGCTTGCCGAGTAATTGCCGGAAATTTTTTGACCTACACTGAGCATATTATTTGCTATTCTTATAGAAGTTAAACTTGATATTACAAGAAGTATTGATATTAATGCGACGGGCATCATGATTTTGAATTTTACACTAATATTTTTAAAATTCATAAATTTTCTCCTTTCGAATCATAATATATTTATTTTACAATAAAATGAAGATTAAATAAATACACAAATACGAATAAATATGGTATTATTCAGACATGTTAATGCATTAAAAATCAGAGATTTGAGAAATTTAATTTTAGAATGGAGATTGTTATGTGCGATATGTATCTAAAAGACAGCAGATTTATTGAGGATATGGAAAAGACAGTTGTGCCAAAGCTCTCAAAAATGAAGGAGTCAGGTTATTATGGTACAAAGGACGGAAAAAGACTTTATTATGAGAAGTTCATAAATGAGAATGAGCGTGCGGTTGTAGTTATTTCTCACGGGTTTTGTGAATTTGCGGAAAAGTTTGAGGAAGTTATATACTATTTTTTGTGCAAGGGATATTCGGTATATATACCGGAGCACAGAGGGCATGGCAAGTCTGACAGGGACGTGGACGATTTATCAAAGGTGTATGTTAAAAGTTTTGATGAATATGTGAGTGACTTTGCGGGTTTTGTAAATGACATAGTAAAAAAGGAAACAGAGAAAGATAAAAAAATTATTTTATATGCACATTCCATGGGAGGTGCCATAGGAGCACTGGTACTGGAGAAATATCCACATTTGTTTGACTGTGCAATATTAACGTCACCTATGCTTAAAATGAGATACAACGGGATGCCTGAGTTATTGGTAAAGTTTTTGAAGGCATATGCGGCATTGTTTCCGGTTGGAAAGAAATACGTCATTGGTCAAAAGGCATTTACCGGAGATAGAGAAGATGATTTTGGATGCTGCACCTGTGGTGCAAGATATGAATACATCTTTAAAAAACGTGAAAGAAATGACAGGTATCATATGAATGGTGCAACTTACGGATGGAGTGTAGGTGCGATGAATGCAGTTAAAAAGCTGCAGAAAAATGCACATAAGGTTGACATTCCTGTACTTTTGATGCAGGCAGACAATGATATGGTTGTTGACAACAAGGGACAGGATAAGTTTGCAAAGGCGAATAAAAATGTTATTCTTATTAAGATACCAAATTCAAAACATGAGATTTATGGTTCTGATTACAATACAATAAAGTGGTATTATGATATTATATGGAAATTTTTAGATAAACAAATAGGAGGAAATCTTGGTTGAATATATTGTATAGCCTATTTTATACTGTTTTTTTGCTTGCCATTGTTTCGGCGGCAGCTTTGCCGGTGATATTGTTTATAAGATTTATTGTTATCAATATTCCAAAAAAATTTATTATGTATTTGTGGATGCTTTATCTGGTGAGAAGCATATGTCCCGTATCGCTGTCGAGCATCTTTGCGATTGTTCCATCATTTAACAGGAAAGTGCATATTTTTATGGAGACGATGGGACTTTCGTTTGTTTCGAATGGCGGAAGTTTAAAAGGATGGCGGAGTGTTTTTGTCGAGCCGTTTACCGTAAACATAAACTTTAGATTTTGCAGTATTATATGGGCAGCAGGAGCCGTTTTTATATGTATATATACGTTTGTGAAACAGGCACGCATAAGAAACTGGCTTAACAGCGGGGCGAAGAGGCTTGAGAGTGATATATATCAGCGTGAAAAATTAAACATACCTGTTATGACGGGTATATTTAATCAGAAGAAATATATACCGCAGGAGATGAAGGCGGCAGAGGCAAAGTACATAATTAAACATATGGATATACATGCCGGCAGGCATGATGGGGTTTTGAGAGCAGCAGCATTTGTCATTATGTCAATTCAGTGGTTTAACCCATTTATGTGGCTTGCGTATTATTTTATATGCAGGGATATTGAGACGGCGGCAGACGAGGACACGATTAGTTATTTCGGCTTGGAAAAGCGTGCAGAGTATGCTCAGGAAATAATTAACATGAATAAAGGAAAGAAAATCATAAATCCATCGCTGGTAACATTTCAGGAAAATTATCTTGAGGACAGGGCATCAAAAATGTTATATCAGCAAAAGGTGAAAAAAAAGGACAGGCAGATAGTTATTTTAGTGTGTCTGCTTATATTCATATGGTGGTTTATGGTAAGGCCGCTTCAGATATTGTGGAACGGAGGTTTGTGGGATGGCAATGCAAATGAATCGCAGACAAACACCACAAGCGAACCGTTGTTTTCAAATGATAATCAGAAGGTTGTGACAAAAGCGTCGGTTAAAAGTTCCGACGGACTTGAAAAAATTGTAAAAATTGTTATGACGGACGGAATTGAAAATGATAACGGTTATGATGGCCGTTTTAGTATAATGCTTGAGGACAACAGCGGAAATAAACTTGCGGAGGAAAGCCTTGATAATTTGTATTCTGTGAGAGAAGAGAATAAGCTTCATTTTAACAAAGATTTTGAGGTACATATATCAGATTACAATAATGACAGCATAAATGAGATTTCTGTGGGACAGGATATAGAGGTTTCTGACAAAAACGTGAAAGTGGCATTAGGAAAGAAAGCAAAGACCAAAAAAGAAAAGAATATAAAGAGCCTGCAGGAATACTATCTTTGGAATATAGAAGGAAATGATTTGCGCAGAGCATCAGAACCGATTTACCTTACAGGAAAGAGTGATAATTCGGCAAATTCCTGTGAGTTTAAAATTCCTGAGAATACAACAGGTGTTATAAAGAGCAAAATTGCAGGAAACAAAATGTTCTATGTGTGGGATACAGATAAAAAGTTATTTGTAAAAAAAGAGCTTAGCAAGGCGGAGTTAAAAAGCTACAAAAAAGCTGATACTTCTCATAATGCAGAAAAGACTACGCATTTATTAAACAATGATTCTGACCGTGAGATTATAAGAGTTACTACACAAAAGGACAGTACAGGTTCGGAGGAAATCAAAAAAGTGGAGATAACGCCGGATGGCGTAAGTAAGTCGTTTAAGAATATAAAAGGCTACTATTGTGATATTAAATGGGTTCAGGATACGCAGGATGAACAGAGATATGCAATTTTGACATATAACGGTACAAAATCACAGACATTCATAGTTTTCGATACAAAGCTTAAAGACGTGTATTATAAACAGGAGGATGGAAACAGCACCCTGAGCAAAGTTTTTGAACGTTACAACGGAGACAGTATTACGTTTGGCAAAAAAGACATTGTCGTTTACACGCTGCTGGAGAAAGATAAAGATATTCTTAAAATTGGATTTGCAGCTAATGCAAAAAACAATGTCACTGTTAAGGGCAGTTATAAATATGATGTTGAAAATGAAAATCCGTATGAGTTCAGCTATTCTCAAAGCACCGGTACATCCGGCGGTGATGAAAGCGGAGATAATACTGAAACAAACTGATTTATCAGTTAAACAAACCAAGATTTAATATTGCATCTGCAAGGTGGCGGTGGCCTATGGCATCCATATGTTCCATATCATCGTCACTGTAGGATGCGGCATCTGAGGCTGCTAGAAAATGGCAGCCGTATTTTTTTGCTATTTTTTTATATACATCTTTAAGTTTATGTGAAGTCTTTAC
>SCPN01001223.1_pt1 | contig 11478 bp, 14 predicted proteins | sample 6106831 | NCBI WGS metagenome assembly SCPN01 (sample SAMN10720447, study PRJNA508395) | human gut metagenome | isolation source: Participant 1, 0 month
GGAAAATAAGTAATTGAATATATTGTCAAATGTGATTAAATGTGTTTAAATATACTCAAAGGAGTAAATTATTATGAATACATCAAATATCACAAATTATAAGCCAAAAGATTTTGCTGAACTGTTAGGTGTGTCTGTTAAGACATTGCAACGCTGGGACAGAGAAGGAACTTTAAAGGCAAATCGAACTCCAACTGATAGGCGCTATTATACCTATGACCAGTACCTTCAATTCAAAGGCATAAATATTGAAAATGATAAACGTCAGGTAGTTATTTATGCCAGAGTGTCTACAAGAAATCAAAAAGATGATTTACAGAATCAAGTTGCATTTTTGCGACAGTTTTGTAATGCTAAAGGTATTATTATAGACCAGTGTATTGAGGATTATGGAAGTGGTCTTAATTATAATCGTAAAAAGTGGAATGAATTATTAAATGAAGTAATGGAACAGAAAATAAAAACCATAATAGTAACTCATAAAGATAGATTTATCAGATTTGGTTACGATTGGTTTGAAAAATTCTGTATGAAGTTTAATACAAGCATTGTGGTAGTGAACAACGAAGAACTATCACCACAGGAAGAACTTGTACAGGATATTGTATCTATACTTCACGTTTTTTCTTGCAGATTGTACGGTCTTCGTAAGTATAAAAAACAAATAGAAAGGGATGAGGAAATTGCTAAAGAGCTTCAAGACGGAAATAAGTCCGACGATTGAGCAAAAAATCAAGATTAACAAGACTATTGGCACTTGTAGATATGTTTATAACTTCTATCTCGTCATAACAAAACTTTTATGATAACGGTGAAAAGTTTATGACTGGCAAGAGTTTCAGCGTATGGCTTAATAATGAGTATATTCCTAATAATCCTGATAAAATATGGATTAAAGAAGCATATTCAAAAGCTGTAAAAAAGTCTATTGAGGATGGATGTACTGCATTTACAAGATTTTTTAAACATCAAAGCGCTTTTCCTAATTTAAAAAGAAAGGTAAATCTGATGTAAAATGTATTTCGTAAAGAACAATACTAAAGACTGTAGATGTGAGAGACATAGGATTGAACATACCCACTTTAGGTTGGGTACGCATTAAAGAAAAGGTTATATACCAACAACTAAAGACGGATGGAAAATCAAAAGCGGTACAATATCCGTCAAAGCAGACAGATACTATGTCAGTTCTTATAGAAATTCCTGACGTTAAGATTACTAATAATAAAGTAATGGTGGTATAGGAATTGACCTGGGTTTGAAAGACTTGGCGATTGTTTCCAATGGTAAAACTTATAAAAATATCAATAAGTCAACAAGAGTTAAAAAATTGGAAAAGAAACTGCGTAGAGAACAAAGATGTCTCTACGCAAGTATGAGAATTTAAAGAAAGGAGAGTCCACTCAAAGAATATACAAAAGCAAAAGCTCAAAGTACAAAGACTTCATCATAAAATAGATAATATCCGTACTGACTATATCAATAAATCAATAGCCGAGATAGTGAAACCAAACCATCTTATATAACTATTGAAGATTTGAATGTATCAGGAATGATGAAGAACAGACATCTTTCAAAAGCCGTTGTATCCGCAAAAGTTCTATGAATTTAGAACCAGGCTTAAAGCTAAGTGTGATGAAAATGGTATTGAATTAAGAGTCGTAGACAGATGGTATCCGTCATCCAAAATATGTCACTGCTGTGGTGCTATCAAGAAAGATTTGAAACTTTCAGACAGAATATACCGTTGTGATTGTGGCTATGTTAATGATAGGGATTTCAATGTTGCTCTTAATCTAAGAGATGCTTTAACTTATGAAGTTGCATAATAAACGCAAACGGGTATACTGCGGGCTATCGCAGGAATTTACGACTGTGGAGTGTACACGAACTTGTGAGTAGCGTATTGTTTATAATCGCCATTAAACATACCGAAGCAGTAAGAAGTATCCGCAAGGACTTTAATTTCTCGATGTGTTTGAGTATATTTGAACACATTTTGAGTGGCAGTTGATGATTATGTAGATACTGTTGTTAAAAAAGGGACAATACTGTACAGAGGAGAACCAAATGGAACAGAGTATTTTACAACATTGGATGCCATTGAGCAATCTGGAGGAGATGCAACTAATGTTTTTGAAGGATTGCAGGTTGAAAAGCATCCTATACATGGGTATAGGGGGGAGATGCAAGGATATGTCTTTAATGAGGAAATAGCGAGTGCATATGGAATAACTAATGCAAATCCGCAATTTGGAAAAGGAGGGTTGCCACAATATTTTGTACCAAATGCAAATGATTATATACAAAAAGGCATTTTAGTTAAGGTTGATAATATTACATTAAGAAAGTAGGAATTTTAGATATGATAGATGTTACGAATGGTGAAGTAAGTACGCGAGAAGGATTAGTTATCGGGCCCAATTATTCATTTGATAAATTTAAAACAACAAAATTTTATAATGGACAAGATGGAGTTAGAATAATTTATTTAGACGAGCATCAAACGATTTATGGCAGGCAATTTATTATGAGTTTATTCTTTCGAGATGGAATAATTTATATGGTGTCTTTAATTTGTTGTGATGAAAAATTTTCTGAATCAAACGAGAGAGACAGAAAAAAGATACATGATAAAATTTTAACAGAAATGGGATTACTTCAAGGTGAAAAATATCAATGGGGAAAGATTGTATCAGAATATGACGTTAGAAGCAATATTAGTAGTATTAACATATATTATACTTAATTATGGTTATACTTTAGGACTTTCTTAGAAGTAAAATCTAATAAATCCAACTACCTCCATAACCATTGCCGAAGGCAAAACTTTTCGGTGACCGATTACTATAAATTGAGTCAGAATTCCGTAGAGGAATTCATAGGTTAAAGCGAAATTTGCCCCTAGGTATACGAAAGAACAAAACTTCATAACGAGGATGATAAATGAATCAGTTAGAAATACCAGATATTAAAGCTAAAATTACAGTGACGTGAAAAGATTTTTTATGGAGTGGATGTCGACCAGCTCATAGTGGCGGTCTCTATTTGACAACAGGATTACATACATATAAGAGAATACAGGAGGAAATCAAGTTATGGGAATTTTTGATGCGTTTAAAAAGAAGGAGAATGATGAGCCGGCAAGCTTTGTGCTTGGAGTTGAGGACAGGTTTGCTCTCTTGAACACAAAGGATATTGTGGTCGTGGGCTATGTGAAGGGAACTGTGAGAGTGGGGGCAGCAGTCTACGTAACCAACTTCTCGGATGACGAGGAGGGGGAAATATTACTGACGACAGTGCTTGGAATAGAGCTTGAACCCGGGAAAAGGGCAGATGAGGCCAAGGATTGTCATGTGGGATTAAAGCTGGAGTGCGCGGCAGATTTTCCGTTTCGATGTGGTACTGTGCTTTATTCGAGACAGGCAAGCGTATCCGATGTTCATGATGCATATGTGAAGGCGTTGGGTAATCAGATGGTCTTTCACAGACAGATCGAGCTGACACAGGACGAGCTTGACCGTATGAGCATCACGGACGGTGCAGAAATGTGGCGACTGTATAGCTGGTATAGATGCAACTGCCGACAGCTACTGATGCAGATAGAGCGAAAGATATGCAGAAGATAGCAAAGCTTGCAGAGGCAATTGTGACCAAATGCTCTCTGTATCACAGATATATTGTGTATACAGCAAAATAACCGGTGAACCGGCCATGTTTTCAGAAACGGTTGATCAGAAAGATGGTACTTATATGTGTACACCACCGGATATATGGATACTCACAAAACCCTATAAGGATGTGATAGGAGCAACATTCCCAGCTGAAAAATACGAAATAAGAGAGATAAAAAACGATCAGAGCAATGCGATAAGCGACTTTTTTGGAAGCATTTTTTATATGAATGGAGCCTGCGGAGTGCGTGTGGTCAATAGTAATACCTCGATATCGGCAGAGAAGATAGTCGAAAAGCCGGATTTTAGCAATCTTCCAGAGATAAACAGACCGGTTATGAATCCGGATCTGGAGAGATGGATTTTACTGATAGCGGAGCTTGGACACCCAGATACACCGGATAAGGAGCTGATCTATAAGCTATATTTTTCTTTCATGTCGAGAGAGCTTGTGAAAGCAAAGTTTTTAATTCCAATGAAGGCAGACAACGATATGCCAAGTCCCGACGAAAATGGCAAGGTGGTAATTGAGAAGGATACGACCATTGCACTGGCTACGATTGAGGGTAAACATGGTCGTCCTGCGGTGCGTATGTTTACAGATTGGAAGAGGCTGCGACAGGGCATGAAGGGCGAGGGTTGGAATGGATTTATACAGCCGATAGAAGGCATGATAGGCTCGTTTGACTGTGCCATAAATCTCACGGAGTATGACAAGGCTGGCTGTTATATAGATGAGGAAATGTTTAGGGGATTTAACTGATTTAACCGAGAATTGGTTAGATAAAGTTAGTATTGCCATAAAATAGAGATACTGAGGAAAAATATGTGAAAGGAGTGTGCTTATGGGGGTGGCAACAACTGTACGAGATGCTGCTAATATCAAACGCGCAAATGAAAATGAAACAAGACGAGAAATGATTGCTTCCTAGTATATTACCATGCCAGGCATCCCTTCTTCAGAAAAGGAACAGTTAGAAAAATCTTTGAGATACAATCTTTGGGCAAGCTTGATTCGTTTTATTGTTCTTAATTTTGTCCTTACATGTGTATGGTTTTTTGGGTTTGGTCTTGGATTTGATGCGATTAAAGCTGCAACAGGCCAGCAATTAAAAGGAACTATGACTGTGACAGGTGTAGTTCAGGAGGATGGACTTACATTATCTGTTAAGGATCCGAATAAAGGAAAGCACGTTGTCTATTCATTGACTGATCTTGGGGTAGATCCCACTGGATGGTCTTACGGAGGACGTCTTAACACTTACTGGTCTAAGGATGAAGATAGTGGAGATTACAGTATCATCGCAGTTATACCGGAGAAAGAAGCCTCTCGTATACAAGGATTGGAAGACGCAATTCTTATGACAGGATATTTTTCTATAATTGTAATAGGGCTGCTTATATTTTTTGTTCGACGTAGAAAATATACCTCATGGTATATTCCATTTTATTGGCGAATGGAGAAGTTTTGTTCAGAAAACCAGATCTACCAGATGTATCCAGGATATAATACAGAAGAGGCATTTATTGCCTATGGAAATGAGCATGCTGATACTTTTTCGCGGCAGTTTGCAGCTACACAGTTAACGGAGATGGAAAAGAAGAAAAAGAAACGAGAAATCGTAATCGGAGTTGTTTCAGCATTAGCTATTATGGCTGCTATCATTCTAGTAATCTGTCTGGGAACCACTATTCAGTCAATTGCTGACAACAGAAAAAATGACGACAGAACAGTGAAGGTACTTGAAGAACTTCAGACTGCAATTGATGGTGGAGAAGAACCATTAGGAGAGGAATCCGAGCGTTATAATTTTGCTAATATAGTGAGCAGAGCACGTAGAGTTTTCAGATGAAGATGTTTATTATAAACTGGTTACTACGGATGACTATGTGGCATTGATTATTACGACAAAAAGAAGAGACAAATGTTTATATTGACAGATATACTCCGGTTGAAGGAGCAGTTGGCGATTTAAATACTATCTACAAAATGGAATTTCGATGGTATCGAATGTAATACAAACTCCATATGTTGAACAATTATACAGGTATTCTTTATAAATGATTTTTGGGTGAAAAGTCTGCTTTAAATACGATGATTCCCAAAAAGAAACCATAGTAACCAAAATAGCTGATAATCTAAATTTCCAGAAAACTATTTATATCCACATTGATGATAAAGAGTTCCCCAATGGTTCTGTGGAAAAGAAAGCAAAATTGTTCGGTTATGGATTTGGCTCAATTTTCCTGGTAATAGGAATTGTATGCATAATGAGCTTGTTTTAAAAGGGGTATAAGATGAGTAATAAATTATATAAAGAAGATACAAAAAAGAAGAAAAAGAAAGAAACAGAAATAGGAACTTTCATGGGGCGTATTATTTATGGATGTACTTTAAGCTTGATTGCAATTTTGCTATTAATTGCTTTCTTTGTACCATCCAATATTAATGAGCCCAGAGCATTCACTGGATTTGTAATAATGATTATTGTGCTATCCATTTTTGCGGCGTACGGAATAGGACTTACGTTATTAAGTAAACATTCTATTAAATTCAAAGATTGGTTTGAAAAGGATATGATGAAACTCTATAACTTAACACCACCCGAAGATATAAATAATACAGAACGATTTGTGATTTATCGACCAAACTTCTATAAAGGGGGATCCATAGTAACAGTATTGGTGTTTTTAGGATTCCTAATCATGACAATTGTAGTTGCAGATAACAGACCAGATTTATATCTGTTTTGGGTAGTATGCCTAGTTTTTTCTGTCATATCAGCTATACATACATGCACATACAAATATACTATAGAAAACAGAAAAATCAGATATAAATGGCTGTTTGGAAAAGAAAAAGTAATCGCTTTTTCAGAAATAGACAAAATCACTCTCGAAGGCAGTCCCAATAGTGAATGTGGGGTGATTTATAAGAAAGGTGTGAAAAAGCCTTTTATGAAAATAAGGATGATAGATAAAAATGCAAACAGGTTTAGATATTTAAACATTAAATAAATTCTTGGAGGAAAGGTATGGAAGGAGAAGGTTGATTTATGCAATCTTATGAAATTAATCAAGGCAAACGAAAAAAGGCAATTAAGCAGGTTGTGAAGGCCAATGTAAAAACATCAAAGGGGCATGCGGACGATTTCTTGGACTAGCTAAGCTGCTAACCGGGACACTGAAAATCATTATGGTTGAATTCATAAAGTTTTTTGCTGACAGCCGCGAGGCGCAGTGGATTTTCCTTTTATATGTTTGTAAAGGCTCTCGAGGATGACAGCAATGCATTCTGCGAGAAGGCAAAGGAGGATGACAGGGAAATGATAAAGCGCTCCATGCCTGCGTTTGAAAAGATATACAAAAAATATAATAAATAATAGTTGATTATAACGAATAAAAAATACGCAAATGCCGAAAATTGTCTAAAATTGTACAGTTTTCGGCATTTTCAATGTATACTTTTTACAAAATCCGTGGAAAAGTGAATATTCTTGTGCGATAACACCGCAAGTCCGGCAGGCAGGAAACCGCCTGTCCGGACTAACGGAAACCGCTTATGCGAGTTTACTCGCGTAATGTTTTGTCTAATCCATAGACTTCACGCATTGAGATGTCATGTTCGGCATCAATGCTTGTGATGTTGATGCGATAACTGTCATGAGCGATGCGGTCAATGATTGCATCTGCCAGAGGACTGTCATCACCGCCGAGCTGGTCATACCATTCCTCGAATTCATACTGGGAGCAGAAAATCGTTGAAGATTTCTTACGTCTCCTATGAAGTAGTTCGAAGATATCCCTCTGTTCTGAATCCGTTGGTTTCAATAGAAGCCATTCATCCAGAATCAGGACAACGGGATTGGCATACTTAGCCATGACTTTTTTGTAGCTGCCATCTGTGCGGGCAATCTCCAGATCAATAAGCAGATCAGGAAGACGGACATACCTGGTATTGAAATACTGCTTACATGCCTCCATGCCAAAGGCACAGGCCATGTAAGTTTTACCACAGCCTGTAGCACCAGTGATAAAGAGATTCCGGTGTTCAGATATATATTCGCAAGTTGCAAGCCGGTTAATAAGATCCTTGTTAAGCTTGCGTCCGGAAGTGTAGTTGATATCCATGATATTTGCTTCCGGCTGGTCGAATCCAGCGTTACGGATCAGCCGTTTTTGACGATTATTTTTACGATTGCTGTATTCGATGTCCACCAGCATACCGAAGCGATCCTCGAATGGCACTTCTTTAAATTTAGGATCATCCAGCTGGTTGCGAAATGCATCTGCCATAGTGGTAAGGCGCATTTCAATTAATTTATCAATTGTACTCTGATTTGTCATATGTGTTTACCTCCGATAGTAATCGGCACCTCTTGTGATGCCGTGTGCTTTATGTGTGGTCGTGGATTCAGTAGTTTCTGATTCCGGCTTTACAGAACCGGTTACAAGGATGTTTTTAATACTCTTGTAACTGGGCGAAGATGTATAGGACAATGCCTTTTTACAGGCTGCTTCAAGCAATGCATCTGAGTATTTCCCAGCAAGCTTCAGAAGTCCCATACAACTTCGGTAGGTCTGTTGTTCCACACGTTTGGAGGTCAGTATTGCATTGACCACAGTGTACGTATTTATGCCAATCAGCTCAGCCCATTTGCGGAACCGGTCGCCGTTCCATTCCAGATATTTCTGGTGATCTTCCGGCATATGTTCCGTGACCGTGCTGTACTGCCCAGGGCGTCCTTTCAGACGACGGTGGGAAGCAATGCGGTTATGGTTGTAGAAAATTTCAATAGTGGTATCTGTTACCTTTACATCCACTTTCTTTTTGATGTATTCATAAGGAACTGAGTATAGCATTCCATCCACAGATATGTGATAATTGAACTGGACGGTGGCTGTCTTCCAGTCGCTCAGTTCAAAACGGGTAGAAGGTAATGGTGCCAGCAATGGTTTTTCTTCCTCAAGAAATAAGCTTCGCCGACTACCCTCTTTCTTTTGAAAGAGCCTTTGGTTGAACAGTTCGAGCTTGTCTCTGATTGCACGATTTAATTCGGCAAGGGAGAAGAACTGTTCATCCCGAAGTGCTGCTGTAATCCAGGTAGAGATATTTCCTACCGTCCCTTCAGCATTCGGCTTATCCTTGGGAGCCCTGACACGCGCCGGAATAATAGCAGTGCCATAATGCTCAGCCAGTTTCTGATAGGTTTCATTGATCTGCTGGTCTTTCCATCCGCCATTGTGAACAACTGCAGTTTTGCAGTTATCCGGTACGAGGATTCTGGCGACACCGCCAAAATATTCGTACATATGGACATGTGCATTGATCCATGATTTCTGTTTCATGTCCAGAAATGCTTCCACGTATGTATACTGGCTGTAAGTCATTACACCGACAAATATGTATGCTTTGATGATTTCGCCGGTATCAGGATCAATGACTGTTGCAGGATCACCTGCCCAGTCAACTTCAACCTGTTCACCGGGTTTACGGTTGATATGCATGGTAGCGCGATGTTTCTGCTCATCCTGTTGGATGCGATAGCAGAACTGTGAATACATGAGCGGTTCTTCGCCATTGGCACGGCAATCCTCCATGTATTCCGTCCATAGGAGCTTTTTGCTTACGCCGTTGCGAAGCAGCTCATTGCGGATGTAAGCGTAGTCAGGCATTCTTTTATTGGATGTGACTTGTTTTACAGAAGGGAAAAATTTTTCTGCAAGTACAGCATCGGTATCGCTTTCATCAAGTGGCCAGGAGATATCTAATTCCTTAGCTCGCTTTAAAACGCGATTGACCGTTTTCTTGGAGACATTGCAGCTGTCGGCAATGTTCTGCTGACTGAGTCCCAGACCACTAAGTCTGAGAATCTCTCGATACTTGGTCATAGTCATGACCTCCTTTGAATGTATTTACACCTTTTGGTGCATGATTACATTCTAAGGGATTTATGATAAAGGTTTCCACCACCGGAATGGCGGTTTCCTTAAAAACGGATTTGCGGTTTCCTATCTCCGGACAGTGGGGACATGGAGACCGGATTATTCAGGAAAAGTGCTCCGTGTGACCGTTGTGTGCCAAAGTAGTGTATAATCTTACTCAAGAGGAAAACGTATAAATAAAATATGAGGATAAGAACGTGTGCTTTGGGATAAGGAGCCGGATATATGATAGATTGTCGCAGAGCATACATAGGGACGAAAATGGAATTAAAGCCAGAAGCATTTAAAGGGATAATGTTTAAGGTAAATGAACGGAAAAAATTTTTTGAAAAAAATTAAAAAAGTACTTGCATTATTCGTTTGACCATGATATTATAATACACGGTTCGTTGGTCAAGCGGTTAAGACGCCGCCCTCTCACGGCGGAAACACGGGTTCGATTCCCGTACGGACTGCTAAGTATTTAAAGCCGGTACATTCAGCTGTACCAGCACCTCGTTGTATATATTCATATGAGGCAGAGCTATTTATGAGCAGCTGCAGCTGAGGGACAGGACACAGCTTGCATGCTTTTATTATAAAAGTATGGTATAACATGAAAATTTCTCAATAAGGAAATCTGCCCTTGCAATATACCCCGCTGGGGTATATAATACTCTTGAAGACAGATACCCATAAGGGGTATGGTTAGACATATGCAACAAATGTGGAATGAAGAAAGAAGGGAGGCACCCATGACAGAAAAAGAAACCAAATGCTGTTGCTGCAACCGCAAAAAAGAGCGGTCAGAGAAGGAATATAAGGATCTCATCAACAGACTTAGCCGTATAGAGGGGCAGATCCGTGGAATCAAGCGTATGCTGGATGAGGATTGCTACTGCCCTGACATCATCACACAGGTGGCGGCCGCAAATGCTGCGCTCAACAGCTTCAATAAAGTCCTTTTGGCCAATCATATAAAGACGTGTGTGGCAGATGACATAAGAGCCGGCAAGGATGAGACAATAGATGAGCTTTTGAACACACTGCAGAAGCTTATGAAGTAGTATTATAAGAAGGCAGGTATAAAAATGAGTACAATAATCACAATATTAATAATAGCAATAATTGCCGCTCTGGTGATTGTGGGCTTAAAGGAGACAATAAAGCATTCAAAGGGCGAGGGCGCCTGCTGTGGCGGTGGAGCCATGAAGGAGGACGAGGAAGCCACAGGTACAGCTTACAGGCGAGATAGTCACGAGAGCAGATGTGCACATAGACGGAATGCACTGCATGAACTGCAAGAACTCAGTCACACGCTCGCTTCAGAAGATGAGCGGCGTATCGGCAGCTGTGGATTTAAAGCATGGCGTGGCACATGTTGAGGCAACCAGAGAGCTAAGCGATGAAATCACATTTTGCCATCGAAGACTGGATTTCAAGGTGACAGGAATTGAGAGATTTTAGAAAAGGCTTCTGAATAGTTAGATTCGAATAGTAGAAAGAAGGAAATACAGACAGTATGAAGCAATATACAGTTACAGGAATGAGCTGTGCGGCATGCTCTGCCAAGTGGAAAAGGCGGTCTCTAAGGTTGATGATGGCGGCGAGCTGCTCTGTCAGCCTTTGACCAACTCGATGGGAGTCGAAAGCGCGACAGATGCGCAGATAGTGGAGGCAGTAGAGCAGGCGGGCTATGGAGCGAGTCAAAAGGCACAGCAACAGAATCAGAAAATGACAAAGCGAATAACAGCTTAGAGCAGCTAAAGGCAGCGCAGGATGCGCTTGTAGACAGGAGACACCGAAGCTGCGCAACAGGCTTATAGCATCGCTCATATTCTTAGTTGTTCTCATGTATTTTCCATGGGACATATGATGG
>SCPN01000899.1_pt1 | contig 11471 bp, 12 predicted proteins | sample 6106831 | NCBI WGS metagenome assembly SCPN01 (sample SAMN10720447, study PRJNA508395) | human gut metagenome | isolation source: Participant 1, 0 month
TGGACCGCGCGGCCCACCATGTCGTGCCGCTTCCCTCCCAGATTCCGGGCCACCACCACATTGGAGCCCACGGAGAGCCCCACAAACAGGGCCACCAGCAGGTTGATCAGGGAGGTGGTGGAGCCCACCGCCGCCAGGGATTCCTTCCCGGCAAACCGCCCCACCACAATGACATCAGCAGCGTTAAACAACAGTTGTAGCATACTGGAGGCCATCAGGGGGATAGCAAACAGCAGGATCTTATCCGCCAGAGAGCCGTGACACATATCCAGCTGGTGGCGCTTTTTGGTACGGATCATATCAGATCGTTCCATCCTTTCTCACCGGATCCGGGCCAGGCGCGCTGAACTGGAGTCCGCCTGTCGGACCGCCGAAAAATTTTACAGATTTTTAACTTGATACATTTACTAAGATACAACAGAACCAGAGAATTATCAATCCACAAAATCACAGAAGAACAGCAAAAAAGAGGCGGGAATGAGGTCATCATTCCCGCCCCCGTCAGGCGGACGCCGCTGTATTGGACTGGGCCGCCACCAGGACATCCCCAGCCTCCAGACGGGTGCTCCCGTCCGGAATAATGGTATCCAGCCCCCGTTTGATCATCACGATCAGGCAGTTTCGGGGCACCGAGATCTCGCTGAGCGAGCGCCCGCACCACTTGTGGCTCCGCTCCACCACCACCTCCTGAAGAGAGAGGTTCTCCCGGTCCTCAAAGGCCCTCGCCGCCATCACCAGCAGGTCGCCGGTCTGTAAAACCGTCCCGCCGTGCGGCACAATGGTGTCCTGTCCCCGGGCGATCATCACCACCAGCAGATCCGGCGGGATGGGCAGCTCCCGCAGGGTCCCACCGCTCCAGGGGTGTCCCGGACCCAGGTGGACCTTGATGAAGTCAATGTCGCTCTCCTCCTGGTAATCGTTGAAGGTCTTGCTCACGTCACCCGCCTGATCGATCATGGCCAGCCGCTCCGCCACCCGGGGCAGCAGGGTGCCCTGAATGGAGATGGACAGCAGGACGATGCAGAATACCAGATTGAACAGGTCGTATTTCATCTCCACACCGCCCAGCACCGCCATGATGGCGAACACAATGGAGGCCACGCCCCGCAGCCCGGCCCAGGACACCACCCCCACCTGGCCCAGGGACGGGCGGAAGGGCAGCAGCAGCAGGGCGGCCACCAGGGGCGGCCCACCAGAGTGAGGAAGGCCATCACGGACAGGGCCGGCAGCAGGACAGAGGGCAGCTCCACCGGTGTCACCAGCAGGCCCAGCAGGAAGAAATGAGCACCTGGGCCACATCGGTGACCACATCAAAGAAGTGGACCAAATAGCGCTTCTGGGGCAGCTTGGTATTTCCCATCCAGATACCGCAGAGATAGGCGCTGAGATACCCGTTCCCCCCCAGGGCGGTAGGCAGGGCATAGGACAGGATGACCACAGAAAAGATGAAGATGGTCTGGCTCTGTTCCGATGGGAAGGCTCCCCGCCGCAGGGCCCAGATGGCCAGCTTGCCCAGCAGCAGCCCGCACAGGATCCCCACCGCCAGCTGCTGGAGCAGGAGCAGCGGGACCACCATTTTCTCCCCGGACATGAGCCCCACCGCCACAGTGGTCAGCATATAAGAGATGGGGTCATTGGAGCCCGATTCGATCTCCAGTAAGGAGTCAGTATGCTCCTTCAGCGCCAGCTTTTTGGACCGCAGGATATTGAACACCGAGGCCGCGTCGGTGGAGGAGATGACCGAGCCGATGAGAAAGCTCTCCAGCCAGGGCAGCTTCAGTGCCCAGTGGGCAAAGGCGGCCACCAGCGCCGCCGTCCCCGCCACCCCCAGGGTGGAGAGGACTACCGACTGGACCGCCACCGGCCGGGCAGCAGACAAGTTGGTACCGAAGCCGCCGTAAAACATGATGAAGATCAGACTGACCGAACAGATCAGATTGACGGCATAGTAGTCATTAAAATAAATGCGCAGCAACCCGTTTTCTCCAAAGCACATTCCCAATGCGATGAAGATCAACAGGGATGGGACCGCCAGGCGGTCCAGGAACCGCCCCATCAAGGTACATAGGGCGATCACACAGCCGATCAGCAGCAGGGCCTCCGTCATAGCACAGCAAAACCTCCAGACAGGTCCCGCTCCGGACAGGCCGGAAGCGAACCAGGATATTGGGTCCATTATACCATAGGACCGGGACACTTTTCCTTAAAAAAGGCGCACAGGTGGTAAAGACTTCGTTAAGATTTTCACAGAGCTTCCTTCAAAAATGCGCCCTGCCAGCCAGCAGGCCGGCAGGGCGCAGACAAGGCGTTGTCCTCTGGCTTACAGCTTCTCCAGCCGCTCCAGATCCATGATAAACACAGTCACACCGCCCAGCTCCACATTCACCGGCACGGAGGGCATTGCCACAGCGTACTGACTCCCGGTGGGCATGGTCACATTGGAGTAAATGGTCTGCTTCCGTTTTCCAGCGCACTGCTTCAAAATAGACAGCGCATCCTCAAGACGCGCCTCCTCCACACCCAGCATAATGGTGATGTTCTTCTTTTTCCAGAACCCGCCGGTAGAACTGAGCATGGTGACAAAAAAACCGTTCTGGTTCAGCTCGCTCACCGTGGTGTCATAGTCGTCCTCCTGCACCACAGCCAGGATCAGCTTGTTGTGTACGTTGGCAGCTTCCATCATTCAGCCCTCACTTGCTTCCGGACCGCCTGTTCAGCCAGAGGGACAGCAGTCCTGATTTATTTTATCATACAACATTTCCGGGAGAAATGGAAGTCATAAACTCACAGTCCCACAAAATTTCCCCTCACCCTCTCTGCCGGGAGATGTTGACGTTTCTCTCCAGGGATATTATAGTAGGAAAATACAGGTCTCATGCCTGTGCCTCTGTAACCTTTTCTCCCCCATCCCGTCTAAACAGACAGATCGGCCGATCGACCCCGGAAAGGAGCGCACCCATCCATGACCAACGCTGTCCTGGACAAAGAAACATTCTGCCGCCTTGTGGAGGAGCATCAAAGCGCCCTCTACCGCACGGCCCGTTCCATCTTGTCCAACCAGCAGGATGCGGAGGATGCGGTGCAGGAGGCCGTCTGCGCGGCCTACTCCCATCTGGACCGCCTGCGGGAGCCGGAAAAATTCAAATCCTGGCTCCTGCGGATCCTGGTCAACGAGTGCTATGACCTCTGCCGCCGGCAGCGGAGGACCGTGGACTTCGACCAGGCGGCGGAATACCTGACCACGCCGGAGCCGGATCTTGCGGAGCATCTGACGCTGTGGGACGCAGTCCTTCAGCTGCCGGAGCCCATGCGGGCGGCCGTCACGCTGTTCTACTATGAGGACTGCTCCGTGGCCGAGACGGCCCAGATTCTGAAGATCTCCCAGGGGGCGGTCAAGACCCGCCTCAGCCGGGCGAGAGACCGGCTTCGACAGACATTCACGGAGAATTGAGGTGTAAACATGGATCAATTTGATCGAGATCTGAAGCGGCGCGCCCGGGAGGAGCCCTTTCCCCTGCCTGACTCCTTTGTCCAGCGGCTGCGGGAGACCTGTGACAGTCTGGAGGAACCGCCCCGGCGGAAACCGGAACGGCGGCAGCTCTCCCACTGGGGGGCCTGGTTCGCCGCTGTGGCAGCCTCCCTGCTGGTGATCCTGCCCAATGTGTCCGCCTCTGCGGCCGAGGCGCTGGAGCAGATCCCGGTGCTGGGCTCTCTGGTACAGGTAGTCACCCTGCGGAACTACCTCTATGACGACGGACACAGCTTCGCCGACGTCTCTGTTCCTCAGGTGCTGGAGGGCGGTCAGGCGGGCAGCTCCGTCAACGCGGCGGTACAGGCCGACATCGACCGGCTTCTGGACCAGTTCCAGCAGGATGCGGAGGTCCTGGCCCAGGGCGGCTACCAAAGTCTGGACGTGAGCTATGAGGTGACGGCGGACACGGACCGCTGGTTCACCCTCTGCGTATCCGCCCTTCAAACCCAGGCCAGCGGATACCAGATCCTGCGCTATTACCACATCGACAAGAGCACCGGAGAGATGGCCACACTATCCGACCTCTTCCCCAGCGGCTCAGACTATGTATCGGTGCTGTCCGACGAGGTGCGCCGGCAGATGGAGGAGGGGGACCGTTCCTATTTCTCTCACGAATTCCGGTCCATCGATCCTGAACAGGCCTTCTACTGGACGCCGGACGGAGGACTGGTGCTGGTCTTTGACGAGGCCTCCGTGGCCGCCGCCGCGGAAGGCGTGCTGGAATTTTCCATCCCCGCCTCCACTGTGGAGACGCTCCGAACCGAGCACCCCTGACCTGAGATCCAGCGAAAAAAGCGGCGGGCGGCCCTTGACAAAGGGGCCGCCCGCTGTTATAGTCACCCTACACCACTTTTTATATGTCAACTGCCAAATACCTGCCGCGGACAGAGCTTCCGCAGCTGCTTTCATCACAAACCAAGGAGGCCGTGCTGTGTCCTGGGACTATTTTACCCATGCGAGAACGCTGGAGCTGCTCTATCATAAGCTGCAAAGCCCCGTTCTGGCGCGCTATCAGATGACTCAGATCGAGCTGGACGTTCTGCTGTTTCTCGCCAACCACCCTGGGCTGGACACAGCAAAGGACATCGTGGAGATCCGGCGGCTGACCAAATCCCATGTCTCCGCCGCGGTGGAGGGGCTGTCAAGGAAAGGCTATCTGCTGCGTGTCCGCCGTCCGGACAACCGCAAGCTGATCCATCTCACCCTTCTTCCAGAGGCCGCGCCTGCAGTGGCGGATGGACAGGCCAATCAGTGCGCCTTTTTCCAGACGCTGGAACAGGGCCTTTCCCCCCAGGAGCGGGCACAGCTGGACGCCCTCCTCCGCCGGGTAACAGAAAACGTCCGGCAGGAGTATCTCCGCTTGGAAAGGGAGGACTGACAAACGGATATGGGTATTTTTGAACTGTTCCTTCTGGCCGTGGGCCTGTCCATGGACGCCTTCGCCGTTTCGGTATGCAAGGGGCTGTCCGCCGGGCGGGTCACCCTGCCCCATGCCCTCACCGCCGGACTGTGGTTCGGCGGGTTCCAGGGCCTGATGCCCTTTTTGGGCTGGCTGCTGGGCAGCCGCTTCCAGGTCCTGATCGCCAGCATCGACCATTGGATTGCCTTCCTGCTGCTGGGCCTCATCGGTCTGAACATGATCCGGGAGTCCCGCAGCCAGGAGGAGGAGAGCCTGGGGACCTCCTTTTCCCCCCGGGCCATGCTCCCGTTGGCGGTGGCCACCAGTATCGACGCCCTCACTGTTGGCATCACCTTCGCCTTCCTCCAGGTGGACATCCTACTGGCAGTCAGTCTGATCGGCCTGACTACTTTCCTTCTTTCCGCTGTTGGGGTCAAGGCCGGGGCCGTTGTGGGCTCCCGGGGCAAGTCCTGGGCGGAGCTGGCCGGCGGCCTGGTCCTGGTGCTCATGGGGTGCAAGATCCTGCTGGAACATCTGGGCGTCCTTTCATAAACGCACAAAAATATTAAGAGGGGCACGGCTGTGCCCCTCTTATTTTGGTATTTCCAGTCAACTCTGCTCAAACCCGGTCTCAGAGACCATGCTGAGCAGCAGCTCCATCACATCCACCACCTCGGCCCCGGCGGGAGGCGTTCCCGCGGGCTTGGTGCTGGTCCGGCGGTAAGCGCCGTCCATGGTCATGGTCATATCCATCCCCATACCATGGAGTTCCATGTTCATCTCCATCTTGTCGTTCTTCATGGAGGCGGTCATGACCATGCTCAGGCCGCTGGGGTCGTTCGCCGACAGCTCCATCGCATAGCCGCTGACCTGATTGCCGCCGGTGGTGAACAGTGTGAAGGTCAGATCCACACCATCCCACTGGCTGGAGGACACATAGGAGGAGCCGGACTTCTGGAATGCCTCATCACTGAACAGCTGGTTATAGAGCTGAAGCATATCCTTTGTGGTCATATCCGGGCTGGCGGGAGTGAACTCCCGGAGCGACAGCGCCAGGGCCTCGCCAAAGCCGCCGTCGTTCTCCTGATAGGCCAGAGCCATCAGCTCCTGGTAGTAGCCGGAGCCATACAGGCCGTCCATCGTGCTTTTCAGATCCATCAGATACCAGCTGTCTGTCTGTTCCGCCCCCATCATCCGGAGAGGCTTCGGACTGGAAGTACAGCTTCCCCGTCTCAGATCCATGCGCATGGCCGCGTCACATCAGGGATGCAGTCACATCCAGAGACGCAGTCTCCTGGCTGGAACATACTGGTATTGAACACCATATCCGTATCGAACTGGATGGCCTTCTGGGACTGAATCATGGTATAGTCACCCTCCCAGGTAAAACGGCTCTCTCCCAGGGTGCCGTCCTCCGCGGCGCTCTCCGCCGTGAGCTCCATCTGATAGCCGCCAGTCACCTGGCAGGCGTCCTGGGTGTACTTCCGCCCGTACTCCATATAGCGGTCCATCCACGCATAGGTGGCGGTGTTGGCCTCCAGAATGGCGTCCACATCGTCAATCATCACGGTGGCTGTATTCCCATCCCAGCCCACGTTGTAGTCCAGGGCGTCGGCCACCAGTCCAACCGGGATATAGGTGCGGTCAGAGGCCGGATCGATATAGGGGGCCACATCGGTGGGAATGGTCTCCTCACCCTCCGGTCCGGTGACCTTGATCTCCTGTTTCCCGATGGCCAGCAGAAGGGTCACTCCGTCCTTTTCCGCGGTCACAGTGCGGGCGTCGTTGTCCCAGGTGATGGCCCCATCCTCATAGCCCAGGGCCTGGAAGGTGGCCGCCATGGGCAGGAAGGAGCGGTTCTCCCTCAACTGGGGCAGGGCGTCGGTAAAGGAGACCGGCTCGCCGTTGACCACCAGGGAGAAGTCCCCCTCTCCGGCAGCCAGAGCGGGGGTACACAGCAGTGCAGCCAGTGCGCCGCCACAGAGCATGGAATGCCAGATCTTTTTCATATTCGTTTCACTCCTTTTCAAATCGGTTCCCATATAGGGCCGTCAGCCCATGAGAATGCTTCATGACGTTCTTCCTCTGTATTGTACAAAATCTACGTCAAAAAAGCAAGTCTATCTGCTCATTTTTATATACGAACGCCCCTCCGGCTGGCCGGAGGGGCGCTGATCTGCCCTTATGATCCTGGGACCGCCTGGATCAGTGTCCGCAGCCCCGGCAGCTGCTGCAGTCACCGCCGCAGCCACCGCATTTCTTTCCTGCCTTATGATCCTTCCACAGGGAGCGGACCGCCAGACCCGCAGCACCCACTACACACAAGGCTACGATCCAAGTACCCACTTTAAAACTCCTTTCTGCTCAGGGACCCGCCGCAGCGGGCCCTCTGCTTCCTTCCATTTTATGCGTTGGACACAGAGCGCACGTTCAGGCGCTCGTCCGCTCCGGGGCGATAGCCTCTGCGCGCCGCCAGATAGACCAGGGCTGCCAGCGCGATCCCGGCGGCCACAGTGCCAGCACCAAAGGCCACCTCGCCCAGCATCAGGCCGCCCAGCTGATAGACGATCAGCGAGACCACATAGGCAAAGCCGCACATATAGCCGATGGCGGCCAGGGTCCATTTCGTGTTGTTCATCTCCCGCTTGATGGCGCCCATGGCGGCAAAGCAGGGGGCGCACAGCAGGTTGAAGATCATGAAGCTGTAAGCCGCAATGGGGGTGAAGGCCGCATGGATCTGGGGCCAGATCTCCTCCCCCGCCTCCGAGATCTCACCGGTATACTGGAAGAGCACCCCAAAGGTAGCTACCACGTTCTCCTTAGCGACCAGGCCGGTGAAGGTGGCCACGGTGGAGCGCCAATCTCCAAAGCCCAGGGGGACAAAGATCACTGCGATGGCGCTGCCGATGGCGGCCAGCAGAGAATGGTCGCTGTCCTCCACCATGCCGAAGCCCGCCTCTGTGAAGCCGAAGCCCTGGAGGAACCACATCAGAATGGCGGAGAGGAGGATGACCGTACCGGCCCGCTTGATGAAGGACCAGCCCCGCTCCCAGGTGGCCCGGAGCACGTTGCCCGCGGTGGGGGCGTGGTAGGCGGGCAGCTCCATCACAAAGGGGGCAGGCTCACCTGCGAAGGGCCTCGTCTTTTTCAGCATGACGCCGGAGAGGATGACCGCAGCCACACCGATGAAGTAGGCGGAGGTGGCCACCCAGGCGGAGCCGCCGAACAGGGCGCCCGCAAACAGTCCGATGATGGGCATTTTGGCTCCGCAGGGGATAAAGCCGGTGGTCATAATGGTCATTTTGCGGTCCCGGTCCTGCTCAATGGTGCGGGAGGCCATGATGCCTGGGACGCCGCAGCCGGTGGCCACCAGCATGGGGATAAAGGACTTGCCGGACAGGCCGAAGCGGCGGAAGATCCGGTCCATGATGAAGGCGATGCGGGCCATATAGCCGCAGTCCTCCAGCACCGACAGCAGCAGGAAGAGCACCAGCATCTGGGGAACAAAGCCCAGTACAGCGCCCACACCGGCCACAATGCCATCCTGGATCAGGCCGTAGAGCACAGAGCCCTCCATCACGTTCAACGCCCCCAGCACGGCGTCAAACCAGCCGGGAACGATCTCTCCAAAGAGCACATCGTTGGCCCAGTCGGTGCCAAAGGTGCCGATCCCGATGCCCCAGGGGTCGCCGCTGCCGTCAAACAGGGCGGCGGGAGAGGTCCCCATGGCAATGGCATAGACCAGGCCCATCACCACCACGAAGATGGGCAGGGCCAGGATCCGGTTGGTCACGATCCGGTCGATTCGGTCCGAGACGGTCATTCCGCTGCGGTTCTTCTGATAGGCCCCCTTCAACATGGAGGTGATGTACTCATAGCGCTCGTTGGTGATGATGGATTCGCTGTCGTCGTCCAACTCCCGCTCAGGCAGTGACAATCTCCTCCAGCGGTCCGGCCAGCTCCTGGCCCGCCAGCTCCATCACCTTTTTGTCCCGCTCAAACAGCTTCACCTCATACCAGCACAGCTGCTCCTGGGGAACTGTACCGGCGATCAGACCGCCGATCTGCTCCAGGGCCTCTTCCACCCGGCCGGAAAACCGGTGCCGGCAGCCCTGCCAAGTCCCAGCCTTGGCCATCTCCACCGCCTTGGCATACAACTCCTTCAGCCCGGTCCCCTTCAGGGCGGACAACTCGACCACGGGGCAGCCCAGCTGCTCCGACAGCTTCACCGCGCTGATCTGATCTCCGTTTTTCCGGACCAGATCCATCATGTTCAGGGCCACCACCACCGGGATCCCCATCTCCAGAACCTGAGTGGTCAGATATAGGTTGCGTTCCAGATTGGTGGCGTCCACCAGATTGAGGATGGCGTCGGGACGCTCGTTGATCAGGTAGTCCCGGCTGACCACTTCTTCCAAGGTATAGGGGGACAGGGAATAGATCCCGGGCAGGTCGGTGACCACCACATCAGAATATCCCCTCAGCTTTCCTTCCTTCTTCTCCACCGTCACGCCGGGCCAGTTGCCTACATACTGGTTTGCGCCCGTCATGGCGTTGAACATGGTGGTCTTTCCGCAGTTGGGGTTGCCCACCAACGCCATTTTGATTGACACGACTCCTTCTCCTCCTTATTTCTTTATTAGCTTATGCTAACCGTTCTGCAAACTTCTAGTTCTCAAATCACATTCTGCTCCCATGGCCCTCCAGGAATCGGAGCAGACCAGTCACTCCACCAGAATCATATCCGCGTCTCCCTTGCGCAGAGAGAGCTCATAGCCCCGCACCGTGACCTCCACCGGATCTCCCAGAGGCGCCACCTTTCGCACATAGACCGAGGCCCCCTTGGTGATCCCCATATCCATGATCCGGCGCTTGACCGGTCCCTCTCCCTGAAGCTTCTGCACAGTGACAGTCTCGCCGCACTTGACCTGCTTGAGCGTTCTACCCATTTCTGATGTTCTCCCTTTCTGTTTCTCGCCGGAGCGGTCAAACCATGATGCGGTTGGCCATTCCTCTGCTAATCGCCACCCGGCTCTCTTTGATGTTGACGATGAGATCCCCGTTCAATTCTGAGATCACACGCACGCTCCCGCCCACAACAAACCCCAGGCTCTCCAAAAAACGGCGCGTCTCGTCCTTCCCCTTGATGGCTTTGATGCTGACCTCGCTGCCAGCCGGAGACAGAGATAACGGCATAATGATGACCTTCCCCTTTCTTCTCTCCGGCGAACCAACTTCGTATCCGCCGGTTTGCTTTCGCTAACTTTTTGATCGTCCTAGAGTTTACCATAGGCAACCGCAGTTGTCAATAGCTAACCTTCGATTTATTTTCCACAAAGAATTGACTTTTTTTCGATCTTTGTGTATCATAGTAGCTGTTTAAAAGGGGGCGTCCTGTCCTCTTCCCGTCCCAAGGTTGGCTTGAGATATGTGGCATCCTTGGAGTTAATATGACACATTATTATAAAAATCCAACCGCTTCCAGCGCGTGAGACAGCGTTCTTGCGCAAGGGCACACGGCGGCTTTTGGAGCAAGGCCCTTTGAAGACAGTATGCTGTTCAATTTTGTTCAATATATAATTTGCGGTCACAATTAAACTTTATAAATGTCAACTCCTACACCAACCTCAGACTACAGACATGATAATTTTTCTGCAAAGATCTGATTGTTGTTGTCGACGCGGATTAAGCCTTAGGTTCCGTCTTGGGTAGTTCTCCCCAAGTTAGCATAGAGGGAAAATTGAATATGCGCCTGTGATGGAATTGGTAGACATGCGAGATTTAGGTTCTCGTGCAGCGATGCGTGTGGGTTCGAGTCCCTTCAGGCGCACCAGATAATGATAATCCGAACCCGGTTCCAATCGGGGACGGCTTCGGATTTTTAGTATATCTTGAGGTTAGCAAAAGCGGCGGTATCAGAGCGATACCGCCGCTTTGTCATACGCCCTTTCCTCTTTCAGTTTCCCTTTGCCCTCTGCGGCTTCCATTCTTCAAATTTTCTGCCCCTCCGGGCTTTCAAAGAATTTTTGGATTTCGGGAAGTAAGCACCGGGCAAGGGCTTCTATTTCATGCTGGGGGATATTTGTATCCGGTTGCTTTTTTGCCATATATCGCCTTTCTCTGTATTCAGTTGTCAAGGTACAATACCGGGCGGCGTGAAATGTTTTCTGCCATCACTCCCCGTTCCCTTGTGTGCCTGCTGTTGGTGTTTCAGTTCTGCCAGTACCTCCGGTGGGATACGGTCAACCAGCCGCTGAATGTCGTGCAGCTCGCTTTCCAGCTTTGCCCGTTCCATCGTATCTTTCATCTTGCCTTTTCGCTGGCTTTGGCTCTGGCTTCCAACCGTTCATTCTCTGCCAAAAGGTCGTTTATCGTGACCTTGTATTTTTGAGCTGACTGAGTAGTTCTCCATCTGTGGAAACCAATTTTTCAGGCAGGAGAGGGCTTCCTTTCTTTTCCGGCGTTGAACGGGGTAATACCGTCCAGCGTGGCTTCAATAGCCCTTGCCTGTTTAGAGAGATTGACCGCCTGCTTGAACAG
>SCPN01000848.1_pt1 | contig 11407 bp, 20 predicted proteins | sample 6106831 | NCBI WGS metagenome assembly SCPN01 (sample SAMN10720447, study PRJNA508395) | human gut metagenome | isolation source: Participant 1, 0 month
GTTTGTCTTAACTTGATTCTCCATTGCTGCCTCCTTATACCATCATCGTAATCAGGCTGTTCTCATCGAGGGCCTCATTACGCTCCAGCTCTCCGCTGGTCTTGCCATCCTTCATGATGATGATGCGGTCGCACATACCAATGAGCTCCATCAGCTCCTCGGAAATCATGATGATGGACTTGCCATTCTTTCTCATCTGGTTCATTAACTGGTAGATATCCTGTTTTACCTTGATATCAATGCCTCGGGTCGGGCTGTCTAACACAACGATGTCGGAATCCTTTCCGATCCATCTGGCCAGAACGACCTTCTGCTTGTTACCACCGGAAAGATCCGATACAAACTGGTCTACGATTACCATCTTCACAGACATCTGCTTTGCATATTTGAACTCAATTCTCTTTATCGCTTAACAGATGACTCTTGCCAGCCAGGCTGTCCAGAGACGGAAGGCAGATGTTGTCACCGATACTCTGGTTTAACACTACAGACTCGTTATCACGGTCTTTAGAAGTGTACGCGATGCTGTGTTTGATGGCGGTCGGGATGTCGTTGATCTGGGTTCCGTCTGCCAGCTCTACGGTACCGGTACGGTCGTAAGAAGCACCGAAAATTGCTTTTCCGATCTCGTGCATACCAGACTCAGACAGACCGCCGAAACCAAGGATCTCGCCCTTGTGAAGGTCAAAGCTTACATCGTGGATCAGGCCCGGAACAGATACATTCTTTACAGAAAGAACCACTTCATCGGAAACCTTCTCACCATAGTCAGAACGATAATAGTCACCGGTTACCTCACGGCCAACCATGAGACGCTTTAAGTCATCCTCGGTTACATCTTTACTCTTAACCGTATCAATGTAAACACCGTCACGCATGATGGTGATGGTATCGGACTTGTCCAGAACCTCCGGAAGGTCATGGGAAGATGAAGATGATGGAGTTGCCGCTCTCACGGATCCGGTTCATGTGCTTGTACAGCTCTTCACGTCCTTCCTGGGAAAGCGCGGTGGTTGTCTCATCGATGACTACGATCTTCGGATCAAAATAGGTAGCCTTTACAATCTCGATAAGCTTGCGGTCCTCAAAGTTATACTCATCAATGATATCTGCTGCCTTGATTCGCTCAAAGCCATATTTTTCTCAGGAGCTCCGTTGCTTCTTGTTCTGGCATTGGTGTTCTTGATTCCCATATGTACGAACTGATCTTCGTGGCCCAGGAAAATATTCTCCGCCACAGTCAGGCCGGACAGGGTACCAAGCTCCTGCACGATGATGGAAACGCCCTCGTTGTTTGCCTCAACCTGGTTTTTCGGGTGGATCTCTTTTCCATCCAGTACAAAGGCCTACCGCTTCCGATGCTGGCCTAGATTACCGGTCAACATGTTGGGGCCGAGGTTGATTTACCGGAACCGTTCTCACCGATCAGCGCATGTACCTCGCCTTTGTTTACGTTAAATGAAACATTCTGAACCGCCTTCGTGATACCGAAGGACTTGCAAAGATTTTTTACCTCTAACCTTACTTCGCTCATTGCATTTCCTCCCTATGATCTACTTGACGATCTCGCCTTTGGTTACTTTGGTGGTTACTGTGATGATGATCAGCAGTGCCAGACCGGTGATAACATCCTGAATTGCAGTCGGAGCACCCATAGCGATGAAGCCGAAGAAGATGATATTGATGACGAACTCACCGATCACGATTGCCTGTAACGGCATACCATATTTCTTGAATGCCAGTCCGAAGAAGCAGCCCATGGTCGGAACGAAGTTACGGCTCATGGATGCCATGCCGGTTACTGCTACCATGGAAGAACCATAACTGATGGTCAGGACTGCCATGACGCCAAGGAAGGCACCACTTAAGATGAATGCCAGAACCTTGTATTTGTCTACGTTAATACCCATGTTCTTGGCTACAAACTCGTTGCTGCCGATTGCATAGGTGTATGTACCGATCTTGGTGTAGTTTAAAAGATGTAAAGCAACCACAGGCTAACACTGCCAGGATAATGTTGCCCGGCATCTGGCCGAAAGCACGCAGATTAGACGGAAGGGTCTGCTCTACGCCGCCTGCGATATAGTTTGCGATGGACTCGTAAATCAGCGCAAGACCGGTGGTAACGATCATGGACGGAATGTGAAGCTTAACATAGAAAACACCGTTCAGTGAAAACCAACAAATGGAACCGGTCACGATGCTCCGATGATAAAGGCCTGCATAGCCCATTCCGAATCTTGATGCGAATACGCAGCCAACAATTGCGGAAAGCATGATGTTTGCGCCAATGGAGAAGTCGAACATTCCCATAACCACATGACGAAGCCAACTTCTGCACCGACTGTGGCGATCAGGTACGGCCTGAAAGTAACTCAGCATGTTGGCCGGTGAACCAAAGTTGGAAGGTGTCAGGATCTTAAAGATCAGCCAGGAAAGAACTACCAGACCAAACAGGATCAGATAGCCTTTCGCAGTTCCCGAAATTTTCTTCTTTCCGGGTGTATCAACAACAGGAGTACCCATATTTTTTACCTCGTTCTTATTTCATACTAAGACATGACGGCCGGCATCGCCGCGCGATACCGGCCGTCTCAAGCTACTCAGCCCAAATCATCTTTTGTAAATTATTTACCAGCTCTTGCAGCTGCGTCCTCGATGGAGATCTTAGCTGCTGCCTCTTTCAGGCCATCCAGATCCAGCTCAGACATCTCAACCAGTTCCTCATCGGTGTAAGGAAGCTGATCTACGAAGTACTGCTCGTAAGCTTTGTAGTCATCTGCGGAAGATACATACAGATACGGGAATGGAACATCCTCGAACTTGCCTTCGAATCCGCTGTAGTTGCCCTTGATTGCGTTGTAAACCATCATGAAAGCGATAAGCGGGTCGCAGTAATGTCCGCCGGACTGACCAGCCATGGAACCGTTCTCAAGTCTCTCGCCAAGGTCCGGAAGGAAGTCGGTGGAAACGATGTCGATATCCTGAACTTTACCTGCACGCTCAACTGCTGCGATAGCGCCCTGAAGCGGGTCACCGCCGCCGCCTGCCGGAATCAGTGCGTCAAGAGTCGGGTCTGCGGACATCAGAGCCTCTGCTGCCTTGGAACCACCTTCAGAAGAAGTACCTGCGTACTGCGGCTCAGAAAGCTTAGCCTGATCATCCGGATGCTCTTTGTTCCAGTTCTCAACGCCAGCTTTGTAGCCTTCCCATCTGCCTAACCAGGTAGCATCACCCTGCTCCCAGCCGATCAGACCGATGTTTCTGTCGCCCTTGTCCAGAAGGATCTGAACCAGCTTCTCGCCGTTCTCCGGCTCGTTCTCATGAACTGCACCGATGTAGTACGGAGACTGGGTTGCCATGTCGTAGATATCTGCGCTGTTGTCCTTGCTGATTACACGGAAGAACTGTGCCAGATAAACCTTTTGTTGTCGTTTGGTCTTGATTGCAGAAGTCATCTCGGTATCGGAAGAGTTACAGATAATGATACCCTGGCATCCTGCTGCAGCAAGCTGCTCAACAGAAGCGGTAACCTTCTCAGATACATGGCCCTGGTCAACGTACTGAACCTGTACCCCTAAAGCCTTTGCTGCTTCATCCAGGATCAGTTTACACTGGGAACCAAGAACATCGGTGGAAGACCAGATGGAAACACCGATCTTGATGTCCTTGTTGTAATGTCGATACCGGAAGCTGCCTCGGTGGTCTCTGCGCCACCCTCTGCCTTGGTGTCAGCTGCCGGAGCTGCTGTGGTTGCGCTGGATGCTGCGCCACCGCCACAAGCGGTCAGGCTTGCCAGCATCGCTGCTGCTGTCACGGTTGCCGTTGCTTTTTTGAAGACTTTCTTCATTTTGATTCCTCCCAACATGTTTTTTGATTGTTTTCAACAACTATCATGGCTTTATTATACGTTTTGACAGCAATTTGCGCAATACAATACAGGATATTTTTTCGCAAAAGTTGTATTTTTTACTATACAATATGATCTAAAAATTGTCATGTCACCCGAACATTTTTATCAATAGTGTGCATGTTCCATCATTTTTCGAGGGTATTAGCTATCGTTTATTGTGTATTTTAATAATTATTGAGTTGAATCTTTAACGTTCAGGATTCTTTTCAAATACAACTTTGAGAGGTGGAAGCTGGCGTATTGATATCTTAAAGAACAGTAAAAGAGACCGGCATTTGCGCATTGCGCTGCCGGTCTCTTTTTTTGTTTCTTTATATTATTTTCCTGCATCCACAAAGTTCAGTCCCTCTGCCAGGGTCTGGCCACCTGCCTTGATGGTGATGGTCTCTGCATTCATGTTCTCACAGAAGGTGTTTGCTACTGCCTGCAGAACCTTTTCCTGGTTCTCAGACGGGAACTGGTTTAATTCCAGGGTTGCTTTCTCTGCCATGGTGGCGTCTGCAGTTACGCCCGGACCTGCTTCCTGGCTGGCAACACTGCCCTCAGTGGTGAAGCTGACTGCCTTGGTGCCGTCATCCAGCACTCCGTACTGAATCAGAAGATCTACCAGGCTCTGTGCGTCCAGAGTCTCTACGGAATCCATGGTTCCCTCGATCTTGCTGCCATCTTTGCTGACGCTGTATACAGATACCATGGTAAGATCCGACGCATTCTGGTCGACCGGTCTTCCGGTTACAACCCCAGGGCCCGCATCTGCGGTAGACTCAACGACTTCTTCCTGCTGCGGCTCTTTTACCTCACCGGTCTTATTTTTCTCGGTAGTTGGGGTACATGCTGCTAATGATAAGATCATCATGGCTCCCAATAAGCCCATGACTAATTTCTTCATAATGATAAAGCCTCCTTGTATGTCTTGTGTGTTATGCTTTCACCTTGCGAAACCAGATGTTCAGTTTTGCAAGTGCTTTGACAAGGCTTTCGGTTTCGTCGGGAGTCAAATTCTGCAGGATTGCGTCAATCATGTCGTGGTGGAACTGTTCGTGATGCTCATACGCATGCTTTCCTTTTTCAGACAGCGAAATATAGACTACACGCCGGTCTTCCTTTCCTCGTTCCCGGGTCACATAGCCTTTCTTCACCAGACTGTTCATGGCTATGGTCAGGGTTCCCACTGTCACAGAAAGCTCTTTTGCTATGGTAGACATATTCTTGGGTTCTCCTGTGCCAATGGCCTGAATTACATGCATATCGTTATTTGTAATATCCTGGAATTCTTCCGTAATGATGGCCTGCTCCTCTAAGTCCATAACATCACGGAACAGTTTTACCAGGGCATCGTTTAATGTCGCGTAAGTATCCACTTTTCTCCCTCACTGCACACGAAGCCTGTCGCTCCGCTCTTGATTATACATGATTTGCTATCTTTCCACAACCGCGTTTTTCTTACAACATTGTGAAAGAATTGTGTTCTTGGTAATGTTTTACTACCCAGTAATCCAGATACTGGCTGCAATTCCGGCCGCCGTAGCAATGAGTGCCCCCGGCACTGTGTAGCGGGTCCGGCGCACCTTCACACTGCCAAAATAAATGCTCAGACAGTAAAGACCGTCTCTGTGCTGCTCATTATGACAGAGGCCGCCATACCGATACGACTGTCCGGCCCGTACTGCCTAAACATATCCAGCAAAAGCCCCGTAGCTGCTGAGTTGGACACCAGCCTTACCAGAGTAATAGGCACCAGTTCCTGCGGAATATAAAACAGTCCGGCTGCTCCGCGCAAATATCCGTTATCGCATCCAGTAGTCGGATGCCGCACTACCCCACAGCTGTAATCAGACCAATCCAGAGTCGGCAAAATGTCTGCCACGGTTTTCATGCCGCTCTTTGCGCCATCCAGAAAATCATCGAATATCGGGCGATCGGGAAATCAGGCCAAACGCAATCACATAGCTGATGACAAGTGGAAGAAGCATTTGGAAAACCACAGAATCATAAATGAGCAGCCTCCTGTTCTTCCAGTCCATCATCTTACAGAAAACCACCGCCGCCCGTAGAAATTGTTGCAGCCAGTGCCGGTCCGCACCGCCTCCGGCTGCTTTGACATATTCGCTCCGGTAAGCAATCAGTGTTACCGAAATCAGCTGCAAAGATGAGATATTCAAAATAAGAAACGTGCACATGGATGAGGTGGCTGTACGTGCCTTATCCCCGGCCGCCTGAATATCTTTCGCCATCTCCGCATTGCTTTTAATCCCGCAGGCGTTGCCGCCATGCCAAGCCCCAGCATATTCGCAATGATGTTCACCGCAATGGGTTCCCTGGCCGGATATCCGCCCAAGCTCCGGGAACAAAATCAAGGACAGCGTCATTCGCCCGGCAAGCCATCCCACCAGTCCGGCCCGGGTTCCGATCTCCATGATGCCACACCAGAATGAAAGAATTCCGAGCATAGTAAGACCCAGACTCACGGATTCTTTTGCAGAGTCCAGAAGAGCCTGGGTCACTTCATTCCATGTTCCATTTAACGCGCCCCACAGCATTCCGGCTAAGAGCATGCCGCCCCAGAGATAATTCAGCAATACCGGTCACCTTCCGTTCAGAATGGTGGCATTCCTGATCACTCGACCGAAAAACAGCACCGTTTGCTTTCAGTCTATGGAGTTTCCAGCTCTTTTATGTCATACAGGGAACACTTTCCTTTTATCATGCGGTGTTTTTGCTTTTTATACAGTCTGTTTTCTGCATTACCAGCACTTCCTGTTACACCGCTCCCACCAGATCCTGCACCACAGCCTCCACCGTTTCGATCTTATCGGCACGGTAGGCATTACTTCCGCAAAACAACAGCGCTTCATTTAACGCGCCCTCTGCCGCGTTGGAGAGGGCTTTGGTGATGCAATACGGGATGTTGGCCGGATCACAGTGCTCCAGACACTGGTAGCAGTGGGTGATCTTTGCTTTCTCCCCACGCTCCTTCATGGCTGTGATCTCCAGAAACGGATTCACAATGGCCCGTCCCGGCATGCCCACCGGACTCTGGGTAATGACGATATCTTCTGCCGTTCGCGTTGATATAGGCCTGCTTGTAGCTTTCCGGCGCGTCGCATTCTCGGTAGTGACAAAACGGGTTGCCACCTGCACCGCATCCGCGCCAAGCTCCATGGCGTGCTCCACATCCGCCACGGGTGTAGATACCGCCTGCAATGGCTACCGGAATGTGTTTCTGGTATTTCTCTTCAAACTGCTTCACTACCTTCATAATACCGCGAATTTCTTCATCACAGATCCTGATGATAGGTGTGGGGCATCCTTTGTGTCTGCGCCATAGCGGCTTAAATCCTCTCTGGAAAAGCCCAGATGACCGCCTGCCGGCCCCTCGATCACTCAGAAGATCCGGAATCCGCTTGTACTTGCGGTCCCACATCTTGCAGATGACCATGGCAGATTTTGCAGTGGACACAATAGGCGCTATTTTCTCGCTTTGCCCCTTCCACAAACTCCGGCAGAAACCGGAAGTCCGGCTCCGGAAATGATGATATCTGTCCGGCCTTCACCGCCTCTTTCACATACTGGGCGAGTTGGGGTTCCACCATGATGTTAAATCCGATGATGCCCTTCGGCGCAATCTCCGTGCTTTCTTGCAGTTCCTCCCCAATGGCGCGCAGGTTTGCTTCCATCGGCGCCTTTAAAACTCCGGATCCTTAAATCCGATCTGCGCTGTGGAAATGATACCGATACCACCGGCCTTTGCCACTGCGCCTGCTAAGGAGTGCAGGCTGATACCGACTCCCATTCCCCTGAATAATGGGGTATTTTGCTGTAAGATCACCGATTTTAACGCTTTCATTATAATACTCTTACATATTCCGGAATCTCTGGTAACGGGACTCCGGATTTCTTCCTTCGTCTTTCCGCTGTAACGCTCAAAGAACGCAGTCATGCTCTGTCTCATATGCTCTGCCAGCCGGCATGGTCTCGATGGTTGCCGGTTCCTGCTCCGGAATCACATGCTCGATCAGGCCGCGCTCATAAAGGTCTGCTGCCGTAATCTTCATGACTCTGGCTGCATCCGGCGCCTTCTTGCTGTCCTTCCAGAGGATGGAGGCAAAGCCCTCCGGGGAAAGAATGGAATAGATGGCATTTTCCAAAGATCCATACTTCATTGGCCACCGCCATGGCTGCCAGCGCGCCGCTTCCGCCTGATTACGATTGAGAGGACCGGGACGGTCAGTGCTGCCATCTCAAAAGGTTACGGGCAATGGCTCCCCCTGTCCGCGCTCTCAGCCTCAATGCCGCAGAACGCACCAGGCGTATCTACAAAGCAGATCACCGGTCTGCCAAAGGTCTCTGCCTGCTTCATCAGGCGCAGCGCCTTGCGGTATCCGTCCGGGGACGGCATGCCAAAGTTCCGGTGAATGTTTTCCTTGGTGGTACGGCCCTTCTGCTGGCCGATCACCGTTACCGGCATACCGCGGAAGGTGGCAATGCCTCCGATGATAGCTCCATCATCACTGAAGTAGCGGTCCCCATGGAATTCCATAAAATCATCAAACAGCGCATGAATGTAATCCAGTGCCACCGGACGGGCTGCGCTTCTGGAAAGCTGCACCGTATCCCAGGCATTTTTTCCACTTTGTTTCTGTTTTTCCAGATAGTTTTCCACAGACTCGGCAGGTTCTGCCTGCGCATGCTGTGGATTCACAGTCATTTCCTGTTTCTTGTGCATCCGCAAAATGTCTGCCAGAACATCCCTCTGGTTTTCACGGTCTACAATCTTATCTACAAAACCGTGCTCCAGCAAGAACTCCGCTCTCTGGAATCCCTCCGGAAGCTTCTGACCAATGGTCTGCTGAATGACACGCGGTCCTGCAAAGCCGATCAGCGCGTTCGGCTCTGCCAGAATGATATCCCCTAACATGGCAAAGCTTGCTGTCACACCGCCGGTGGTCGGGTCAGTCAGAACGCTGACAAAGAGCTGGCCTGCCTCATGATGCTTTTCCAGGGCTGCGGAGGTCTTAGCCATCTGCATCAGAGACACAATGCCCTCCTGCATTCTCGCGCCGCCGGAGCAGGCAAAGATGATGACCGGTAGCTTTTCCTTGGTCGCGCGCTCCACCATGCGGGTAATCTTCTCGCCCACCACATGGCCCATGCTGCTCATGATAAACCGGGCGTCGCAGATACCAATGGCGGTCTCAAAGCCTTTGATGGTTCCCTTACCGGTTACAATAGCTTCCTGAAGTCCGGTCTTCTCCTGGGCTGCCTGAACCTTCTTCTCATAGCCCGGGAAATCCAACGGATTGGAAAACTCCATCTCCTTATTCCACTCTTCAAAACTGCCCTCATCCAGCAGCATCTCGATACGGCGGTATGCATGCACGCGGAAATATCCGCCGCACTTCGGACAGACATACAGATTATTGCGCACATCTTCCACATAGATCGGCTGACCGCACTTATTACACTTTCTCCAGAGTCCCCTCGGGATGTTCGGCTCTTCTTCGCTCTTAGCCTTGCGGTGAGTGTCGATCATGGTATATGTCTTTTTGAACATATTTTTAAACATATCGGATTCTCCTTAATAGGCGTAAGACACAGGAAAATACTTCCCTGTGCCTTATTACATTACTTACAGTATTCCGGGAACTGATCCGGGATAAAGCCGGTGTCGATCTTGTGTCCATCCTGGTAGACCGGATTGCTTAAAATCTCAAACTGGAAGTCCAGGTTGGTGTCAATGCCCTCAATGATCAGCTCGCCCAGGGCGCTTCTCATCTTCGCAATGGCCTCCGCACGGTCTTTTCCGTGTACGATCAGCTTCATCAGCATGGAATCGTAGTTGGCCGGAACCTTATACTCATTGTAAATGTGCGTATCCACGCGGACTCCGTTGCCTCCTGGGATGTGGATGTTGGTAATCTTTCCCGGACACGGCATGAAGTTCTTTGCCGGATTCTCCGCGTTGATGCGGCACTCAATGGCATGTCCCTGAATGTGGATATCATCCTGGGTCACGCTTAACTTCTCTCCTGCTGCCACACGGATCTGCTCTTTGATCAGATCCAGACCGCTCACCAGCTCGGTCACCGGATGCTCCACCTGGATTCGGGTGTTCATCTCCATGAAGTAGAAGTTTTTATTTTTATCTAACAGGAATTCAATGGTTCCCGCATTTTCATAGCCAACGGCCTTCGCTGCCCTTACAGCGGTCTCGCCCATCTTTTTGCGAAGCTCCTCGGAGATTGCAATGGACGGGGACTCCTCCAGCACCTTCTGGTGGCGACGCTGAATGGAACAGTCACGCTCCCCTAAGTGCACGACGTTGCCGTACTTGTCCGCCATAATCTGAAATTCAATATGACGCGGATTCTCCACAAAACGCTCCAGGTACATGGTATCGTCATCAGAGAAGCCCTTCACGGACTCCATCTGCGCGTTCTGGAAGTTGGCCTCAAAGTCCTCCTCACTCCAGGACACACGCATGCCTTTTCCACCGCCGCCGGAGGATGCCTTGATCATAACCGGAAAACCAATCTCCTTCGCCATCTTCAGAGCCTCTTCTACGGTGTAAACCGGCTCTTTACTGCCCGGAACGACCGGAACCCCGGCCTCCACCATGGTCTTTCTGGCTGCGGACTTGTTGCCCATCTTGTTGATGATCTCCGCGGACGGACCAATAAAAGCGATGTTACATTTCTGGCACAGCTCCGCGAACCGCGCGTTCTCGGAAAGGAATCCGAATCCCGGATGGATGGCCTCTGCCTTCATGGCTACGGTAGCCGCCAGAATACGCTCCATATTCAGGTAACTCTGGTTTGACGGTGCCGGTCCGATACAGATGGCCTCGTCTGCCAGCAGGGTGTGCAGACTGTCGCGGTCTGCCTCGGAGTATACTGCCACGGTCTTGATTCCCATCTCGCGGCAGGCTCTTATGATTCTTACCGCAATCTCGCCGCGGTTCGCGATTAAGATTTTATCAAACATTCCCGTACCTCAACTCTGCGATTCCCCGACCTTACTGAATCACAAAGGTCAGCTCTGCTGATACTGCAACCTTTCCTTCTGCGTTGGTCGCAACGGCCTTGCCTACGCCGACCGGGCCTTTGCGCTTGATGATCTCGCACTCCAGCTTCCAGACGGTCTCCGGCAGTACCATCTGTTTGAATTTCGCGTTGTTGATCGCACCGAAAAATGCGGTCTTGCCTTTGTTCTCCGGCAGGCTTAAGATGGCTACCGCCGCCAACCTGTGCCAGCGCCTCGATCATCAGCACGCCCGGCATAACCGGCTGTCCCGGAAAATGACCGTTGAACTGCGGCTCGTTAAAGGTAATGGATTTATAGCCAACCGCGCGTACGCCCGGCTCCAGCTCATCGATAAAATCGATCAGCAGAAACGGATGTCTGTGCGGAATGATCTCCTGGATCTCTTTGATTCCCAGTCTCATAATATATCCTCCTATCGGATGCGGAACAGCGGCTGTCCGTACTCTACCA
>SCPN01001154.1_pt1 | contig 11376 bp, 10 predicted proteins | sample 6106831 | NCBI WGS metagenome assembly SCPN01 (sample SAMN10720447, study PRJNA508395) | human gut metagenome | isolation source: Participant 1, 0 month
AGATTGACCGTATATAATGCTGTCATCATGATAATACCGGACAACAGATCTCTGACTTTGAGCTTTACATGGATTAATCCTGTCAAATGCCTTAAGCCTTATGCCACAAAGATTTACCAGAATCGTCAGGACGGATTGCACCCGCCTGTGATCAATGCACAGGTCAGTGCTGCCTAATGGAAAGCTTCCGTCTACTGTCAAATCTGGAAAATCCAATATCTTATATGTAATATAAATTCCCAATGCCATGACCGCATATATCATGCCCTGCTCTAAAACGCTTAAAACCAGTGTCACAATGCTACCCCCGAATGTATTTTTATTCGTAATTATTCGTAACTATTCTACAATTATTTCATCAAATGACTGATATGCTCCATCTGCAAAGCCATCAGGCAAAGCAAGACCTATTTTCTGTGCAGCTGCTGTATTTACATATAAGCTTGGCTCTGAGATTACTTCATAGTTCATATCAGATGCCTTTGCTTCACCCTTCAATACTTTCGCTGCCATCCTGCCTGTCTGCTTGCCAAGTTCAAAATATTCTAATCCCATGGAAGCTACACAGCCTGCCTTGACCTGTTCCACTTCTGAACCGAATACCGGAATGCCAGCCTGAGTTGCTGCATTGATTACAGTCTGTAATGCATTTACAACTGTATTATCTGTCAGATTGTTGATGCAGTCAACCTTACCTGCAAGATTTACTGCTGCCATTTCCACATCAGCCTGCACATTGATTCCACTTTCCACGATTTCAAATCCATAATCAGGTGCATATTTCTTATATTCTTCAATTGTACTTACTGAATTGGCTTCACTTGTTGTATACAGAATACCAATCTTAGTGGCATCCGGTAACACCTGACGAATCATCTCTAACTGCTCGGATACTGCAAGTGCATCACTTGTTCCTGTAACATTGCCTACTGATGTACCGTCCTCTTTTGCCTGGAGGCCTGCACTGACTAATCAGATACTGTATGAATAGCTTAAGGAATCTGTCTGTATTCAGCTGGGAATTATATGCGCTCATGGCACTTGGTGTTGCAATGGCACAAATCATATCTACTTTACTGGATACATATTTATCTGCAATTGTGCTTGCTGTACCTGTATCTGTCTGTGCATTATCATACATTACTGTCAGATTCTCGCCTTCCTTGATTCCTTCCTCTTCCAGGCCTGCAAGGAAACCTTCCTGCAGTTGTCCAGAGAACCAGCTCTGCGAACTGTGAAATACCGATTGTACGTAACGTCTGTCTTCTAGTGACCCACATCCTGTCATCATGCTCATTGCTGTAATTGATGCTAATGTGATTGCTGCTAACTTCTTTCTCCTTCTACCTCTCCTGTTTAATGATATGTTGTAACTATTCAGAGCCATGCAAATCGAGGTCGAGTATATGCTTATTTATAAGCATATTTGACACAATTATATGGCGAAGTAACCACATAAGCAAAAGAAGCTGTGAAACAGCGATTTTGCACATAGGGTTCTGAATCAATGTCACTTAGTTAAGCTTTTTACAAATTAATGGATTTGTGTGCTTTTAGCGTGAAAAGGATGTGGTAAACAAAAGAATAAAACAGTCTTCGTTAAAAAAATCATATAAATATCAGGCATGACTTTAAGACAGACTTTCGTCTGCCTTAAAATTAGTGTATACTAGAATTGTCAGCTACTCATGTTATACAAAACGGTAAGAGAAGCTAGCGTTTTTGGACTCTATGCTGGCGGGCATAGTTTCTATTAGGCCTGATAGGTAGGATATACTTACTTATCAGGCTTTCTAGATTTGGTGGTGCGACTCCTCTTAGAAAATCAAAACAGATTTTCATTGCGAGAGAAAAATTGACTTGGTACTCATATTTGCGATTCCTACTTTTACCGGAACATGTAAAATAATTATGGAACAGAAATTGTACAAAATGAGCCTGCTCCACAGTTCAAATGCAACATACTCTGTTTTTAGAGTGTAAATTAGTGGCACCAATGGTATGCTTCAAGTCGCGAAAAGAAGTTTCAATGCCCCAGCGGAGATTGTAACAGTATTTTATATCGTCCGGTGTAAAAGCTTCTTCGGAAAGTGTAGTGATGATATTTTCAAAACACCATCGGACACTTCAACGCGGACGATTCTTAGTTTAGCAGATATTCATCGGAAATATCATCCGGATCAAGATAGTCGAAAACTATGTTTTTACAAATATAGCGGTATTGTGATTCTTTTCGGGATGTTTATGTTTCTTTTTTGATTGTGTTCTGGTCAGAATCAGTTCTATGGTTGTATCCAGTTTGTCAGGAAGAGTCTCGACTCCAAGAAAACGCTGTACATTCAAATCCTTGGCACGAATCAAAAAATCAACGTGATTTTCGATTGCATGGGCAAAAACATTGTAACTGGAAAATCCTCTGTCAGCAATGAAAATGGGGGATCCCCCATAGGCATACCGATCCATAAGATTGCAGATAGCCTGAAACTCATTTTTAAGGCGCCCAGGCTGAACTTCTAAATCAAGATACCGCTTAGAACATAGCTCATATAAAGAGATGGTATGAACCATATTAAAACCGGATAGAGATTTGCCATTAGGCTCGTGGAAGGTGTCGGGATTGTTAGGATTTCTGGCAATGTTAAATTCAGACCCATCACACGCAATCAGATAGTATTTTCCGCGAAATTTTTCTAAGGGGAATTTAAGGTTAAATTCCTTGAGAAGGTGACGGAATGCAGAAACGGAAAGTTTGGAACGTTGTTGATAAAAAGCAGAGTTCGTAGGAACTGAGGAATCATACTCAAAAAATTTGAGAAGTTCATGATTTAAACTTCCGCTTTCCATGGAAATGATCAGATGCATCATTTTCTTAAAATCAAGTTTGCGTTTGCGTATAAAATCTTTATCTGGATTTTTTACAAAAGAAGAAAGTGAAGTGGGTGGGACATCTCATCAATAATGTCCCAAAGTGTAGTTTTGACAATTTCAGGAAATGTCATAGGTAAACCTCCTTGAATTAGAATGAAATATAGTTCTAATTCAAGGGCCGCTCTCGTTACCTTAAAAAATATCAGTAACGAGAGCGGCCGCACATTTTGATTGATGTGTCAACTATAATTTATAAATTTTTGTTAGAGGTTTACCTCATAGTGAACCAATAAGCTTAACTAAGTGACATTGGTTCTGAATAGTTACAATAATTAATATGTAACTATTCCCAGACAAAAAAAACCGCCAAAGCAGTATTACTACTATTTGAGACGGTAATAATTCTTATTATCGCGTTGCCACTCAACTTGGCTATAAAAGCCCACTCTGTTCATGTACTATCATACATGTCGGATTGATAACGGGTCCGCATCCCGCTGACGCCTACTGTAGTTCAGGTCAGCCTCGAAAGTCCATTCACCATAATCCCTCTACTGCATTCCACCAACCGCAGCTCTCTGCAAAAGTTACATATGCCTACTTCTCTTCCTCATCGGTTTGTCTGTAAAACTTAATAAGAAGTATATCACTTTCTCACGTTATGTCAATAAAGTATTTGATTTTTTGTATTTTTATACAAAATTATTTAGGCATAATTTCCATACTGTGTATAAACATCTTTTACTGCCTGATAACTGAGCTTACGTCTCCTGTATTCATCTACAATCCCTTTATTGTTCATACATCTTGGTCTGATATGAAACCATTCTTCACTGACTCTTACATCGCAGAACTGCCAGATATATACACCGCAGCAATTTTGATTTTCAAGAACGGTACTTATCTGTTCCCTGACTGTCTTCGCCTGATATTCCTCTGTCCACTTGACTTCATACGGTGTACGATAGCCATAGATTCCTCCTGCTCCAATCTCTGTAATCAGGAATGGTTTTCCTTTACCTTCCGTTTCATCCTGAACCCACTGGTACAAATCTTCGAGATATTCTTTGATTGGCGTATCATGATACCAATGCGGATAGATGTTATAAGATACCACATCTGGCAGTCCAAAGCAGATATCTGTCTTGAATTTACAGCTTGCAAAGGAACATGGTCTGGTCTGGTCCATACTTCGAATCAGATCAAATTGCTTCTCATAGCATTCTTTTCCATATTCTGTCTCACTCGCACATTCGTTCAGGATTCCCCATATATAAATACTTGGATGATTATAATGTGCCATAATCATTTCTCTGATTACATTCTCCGCCTGTGGTTCAAAGTTAGGATTCTGCATGTCTTCAAGGCTTAAACCTCTGGCATGATTCTCTTCCCATACCAGAATGCCCCTCTCATCACACAAATCAAGGAATCTCTCATCATTTGGATAATGTGATGTTCTGACGGAATTCGCCCCCAAATCTTGTATCAAATCCAAATCATATGCCATTGCTTCCAATGGGAGTGCACAACCAAACTGTGGATGATCCTCATGTCTGCAAAAGCCTTTGATACGGACAGATTTTCCATTTATACAAATTCTTTTATTCTGCAATGTTACCTCTCTGAAACCGAATCTATCAATCAGATCATCCACTGCTTCCCCATTCTGATAAAGCACTGTATTAATTTCATACAACTTTGGATGCTCTGGCATCCATTCTTCCACAGCTCCACATAATACGTTTTGTGTCAATGTACTTTTTTTATTTGCAGGAATAGTTATCTTTTCCCATATGTAGTCTTTTTCGGCAAATTCTGCTCGTATGTCTGTCTGTTGGTCATGATTGCTGATATTCTCAATCTGAACTTCTAATTGAATCTTCCAACCATTCTCTGTATGGCTTGTAGAAACATGCACCCACCTGATATAGCAGTCAGGGATCTGCTCCAGAACAATTGGTCTGTTAATTCCTCCATAAGTCATGTAATCATTGGGAATATGCAGCGCACTGTCTTTACTGAAACGATTATCTGCATTGATTCTAAGAGTATGCTCTCCATTATCGACATCACGAATTACCACTTCAAAAGGTGTATATGCATTGTAATGCTCTACAATCCTGTCATCATCCCAGTACACATGTGCGGTATGGCTTACTCCCTCACAGACCAGTCTCAGATTTCCTTTTGCCTGAACCCGTATGCTATAATCAGCAGCACCTCGATACCCCGTAAATTCAGGATAGCTTTCCCAACAACTTGGAGTCACTACCGCATAGATTTGTCCCTTTTTATCTCCATCAAAGGGAGTAAAAGTCCAGCCTGTTCCTGTCAGTTCCTGATACTTTCTGATTTTATGTGTTTCAAATGTTCTAACCATAGCCCTACCTCTTGCTTAATAATTCAATACAACACCTTCATAATTACCTTTACGCTCGTCAAATACAATGATATTTCCACACCCCATATAATCTCCTATCTGATATAAAGTAACAGGTGCTTTCATTTCTGTATGCCCTATTATCACAGAATATGCCTTTTCACCATGTACGATTCGCAATCCATCCGCAATATCAGCTTCCTGTACCTCCTGATTAATAAAAGACTTCACCGGCATTGTAACTACCTGATCATTGTCCTGAGGATTCTTAATTATGACTGTGTTCATAGAATAAAAGCCTTTCGCATGGTAATGACACTCTATAGACTTATTATCCATCTGCTGATTATAATGAAGAGACTGTTTGGTATCTGTTATTCTGCTCTCTCCCTTTTCATCAAAATAGAAATCAGCCACTGTATTTCCTGTTATAAATCTTGCCCGATGTTCATGAAGTGATAGTTGCCCTTGATAATCATAATGGAAAAACTGCGTATAAGCATGTGTCACCACTTGTATAACATTCATCTGCCAATATATAAATATCATCACTGACCTGTATGACCTTACGATTCAACCACACGGGATTATCCAACGTCATATAGCCTGTATGACCTGCACTGACAAAATTGCAATCCTGCTTCTGTACAAGTAACTGTCTGCTCTGTGCTGACACAGTTTTGGATATCCATGAATGATTCCATTCATCAAAATCTTTACCATCAACCATAATTGTATTATGCGCCGCTGTCCCTTTAAAAGCAAATCTTTCAGGCTTTGTAACATAGGTATATCTGCCCGGATCAATCAACACATCTCTTCCATCCAGAATCAGATCGACATGAAGTGTATCTGAATGCCCATGGCTGGTTCCCAGTAATCCCCCATCAAAATGCAGCATATCTGCATCTTCATTCCATGAAGACCTCAGAATAGTATGTCCACTGTCATATAGCTGAACAGTTGTCCACTCCGGTTTCTGAGAGGGTATCTGTTTATATCTGTTATAACCATCACTTCCCCATAGCCATAAATTATCGAAGCCAGGAGCGTCCAAAGCCGCCCATTTATACACAGGATCATTAAACAGATACGCTGCCAGTGCATAAATGCCCTGTGGATTCATGTCATCACTGTCTCCCATGGTAAGCTGATGCCCATTGGGTTTTTGCAAAGAAATAGCCGCCCTCATCATCCTATGTATCTGTTCAAGAATTGTTTCCGGTACAATATCTCCACATAATCTTGCAAAAAATACTACCTCCAGCATACACACCAGCACTTCATGGTGATACATGGGCGATTGTTCAAGCTGCATTCCATCAGGAAGTATCTGCATATTTAATCCTGTTTCAATAACTGATAATGCCTGCTGCCTGTAATGTGCTGAGTTCTCGTTCTCCATGAGTGCTCCAAGCAGGTATAAACCATGATTTTCCAGCATTCCCCAGTTACCGGCATAGCAATATGGATAATGCTCATCTTCTATTAACCTCGCATGACGATCCAGAAAATCATAAATTCGTGATAACTTATCTTGAGTCACCAACGGGCTTTCCTGTATAAGAGCGATTGCCTTAATCCAGTTAGCAGCCCTGATTCCTACTTCCAGAATTCTCCACGTAGTCTGCCTTTTTCTTTCGATTTCATTCTCGGAATCCATGAATTGCTCCATCAGGTCCAGTGCACAGGCAACATACGCTTCCTCGCCCGTAATCTGATATGCCTGTCCAAGACAGATCAGGAAACGATGCCTGTTAAACTGCCAGGTAAACTCAGAATCATCTCCTGGATTATATCCCCAGTCAATCTTATCGCCAAAACAGACTGGCTCATATGTCCTCTCCATGTCCCATTCCATATCAAACAGGAATTGATGCTTCACAACATCATCCGCTGTTTTCAGCACATGAGCTGTTTCTTCCGGTTCTAACTCTTTTACCAACGTTGCAACTGCATGATCAATCTTATAGTTCATATATCATTACCCCTTAACACCAGATGTTGCAATTCCTTCTACAAAGTATTTCTGCAAAGCCAGGAATACAATCAGTACCGGAATCAGTGAAATAACAGAACCAGCCATAATCAGTCCATACTCACTGGAATACTGTCCAATAAATCTCTGTAATCCTATCTGAATTGTCTTCTTAGCCTCTGTTTTCAGATAAATGGTTGGTCCAAGATAATCATTCCATGTCGCAACAAATGTGAATATTGTCAATGTTGCCAGTGCCGGCTTGGACAGAGGCAGCATGATATTGGTATAAATCTTAAATTCGCTCATACCGTCAATGCGGGCTGCCTCACATAATGAATCCGGAATCCCCATATAGAACTGTCTCATCAGGAATACACCAAATGCAGAAAAAGCCTGTAGTACAACCATAGCCAGTAAAGTATCGTTCAGTCCCATTTTTCTCATCATCAGGAACTGCGGTACCATATATACCTGCCAAGGCATCGCAATTGTAGATATATATGCGAGGAATAACTGTTTTTTACCCTTAAACTCCAGCTTTGCAAACGCGTATGCTGCAAAAGAACTTGTAAAAAGCTGCAACAGCGTTACAACAATTGTCAAAACAACTGTATTTTTAATAAATGTAGCAAATGGAATCTTGGTCCAGATTTTTAAATAATTATCCCAATGTGGATTCTCAGGAATCAACACAAAAGGATTCATCTGGAACACCTCTCTGTCTGACTTAATAGATGCTGACAGCATCCAGACAAATGGCAGAATCGTAATAATGACCAATAATGCCAAAAGAATATAAATAATGATTTTTCCAATCATTCTGTTTTTTGATTTTGATTTCATAAGCACCCTCCCCTAGTCATTTGCATACTTTGATTCATTCTTGAACTGGAACAAAGTAACTGCCAAAACAATAAGGAACAGAATAATAGCTGCTGCACTTGCATATCCCATATTCCATTTGGTAAAGGCTTCCTGATAAATAAAGGATACCAGAACCATTGCGGAAGTTGACATGTTCGAGCCTCCCAACAATACCTGTATCATATATCTTAGAAGCGAGCCTATGGTTACATGATAATAACAACAAAGAATGTAGTAGGACGAAGCTGCGGCCACGTAATGTATTTGAATTTCTGCCATGTATTGGCCCCATCCAGTTCGCTGGCCTCATATAACTCAGGGGATATGCCCTGTAATCCTGCAAGATAGATGACCATATAATAGCCCATAGACTTCCACAACGAGAATAAAATATAGGATAGAATAATCAAATGTCCTGTAAACCACTGTGGCAGATTATCCTTTGGTACATGGAATGCATTGTATAAAATATTATTAATAGGACCCTTGGCAGGATGGAACAGCATTCTCCATACCGTTGTAACTGCAATAATAGAGCTTACATACGGAAAACAGGAGATAGCCCTGAATATACCTCGTCCTCTTATTTTCTGATTTAATAAAACGGCTAAGCCCAATGATACAATCATTGTAACGGGAACAGTTCCCACACTGTAAATAAAGGTATTTAATAAAGAATTCAGGAAAAATGTATCCTGAAATAAATTCACAAAATTGGAAAATCCAATAAATTCCGGTGCGTTATTTCCATCCCATTTACAAAATGCCATGGCAAATGCAACCAAGATAGGAATCATGGTAAATACTACAAAACCTATAAAATTAGGTGCAATAAACAAATATGCCGTCAAATTCTTCCTTCTGTTTCTCTTCTTAGCAGCCTCTGACAGTTCAACTTTGGTCTTACTTTTCATCCGGTCTCCACACTCCTTATCATTAAAAATCCTGCTGTCCTCGCAATCTGTTCAGAAACAGGATGACCGGAGTAACTCCGATCATCCTGTACATCAGCTACTCAATCTTGGCTGCTTCTTCATTCATCATCTTAATTCCATCTTCTACACTGCATTCACGCTGCATGATCATTTCATGATATGTTCCAAGAATAGGATTTACTGCTGCCAAATCCTTGCCATAAGGTGCTTCAAGATATACTGCTGTTGTCTTGAGAGCATCTTTGCTTGCCTGATCCTGAGGGAAACCATCCATAGAAGCAATTGATGCAACCACGTCATCATTGGAAATTGCAGGGAAATTACCACTTGCCGCCAGGATTGCTGCACCTTCTTCACCGCTTACCCACTGGATGAAATCCCATGCAGCGTCCTTGTTCTTAGATTCTGATACCATACCAAGACCTGTAATAGCACCTAAGGTTGTTCCCTGTGCCACACCATCCGGATGAGGATAAGATGCAATTCCCCAGTTACCACATAAGGAAGAATCATACTCACCACTTGCCAGATTGTTAATCAGCGTTGTTACAAACCAGCTTCCCATATTAATCATTGCGACATTACCGTTAGAGAATGCTGCAGAATAATGTAATCCTTCTGTTTTCAGGTCTGAGTATTTCATACAGATTCCATCGTCTTCTTCTGCAAGTACCATGTTGTAATATGGAATCATAAAATCATAATTCTTATCAAGTACACTGTGTTTTCCATCAAGGATTCCAAATAACTGAATTGTGGAACTCCATGTATGATAATGGCAGCCATAGATTTCTGAACCAAAGGTATCATCTGCAAGAGATCTTGCCAGCTTGTCGTATTCTTCCACTGTCATATTATTAGTTGGATAATCAATACCAGCTGCATCAAAGATATCTTTATTATAGAATACAAGCCATACATCACTTCTGAATGGCAGTTCATACAGGCTTCCATCCACTGTTACCTGATCTGTTACTCCATTATATTTTGCAAGATCAACACCTGAAGCATTAATGTAATCATCCAAAGGTACCAATACGCCTTTTTCTACTAATGTTGCATAACTTGGTGTATCTTTGATGGAAACAACGTCAAAATCTGTTCCGCTTCCTGAAAGCTCTGTTGCAAGTACATTAGAATAATCATTGGAGCCAAAATCTACAATCTCAATCTCTACATTAGGATTCTTCTCCATATATGCATTCGCCAGGTCATTCCAATATGTAATAAGACTGATGTCCCAAGCTGCCCATTTCAGATGTACTTTTTCTCCTGTGTCCTGATCCTGTTTCGCATCTGCTGTCTGTTCCGCTTTTGACTCTTTACTCTCTGCACTTGTCTGCTGCTCATTTGCTGTTGTCTGCGTGTCTCCTGTACTGCCACAACCAGTCAGTAATGAGCTGGCAATCATTGTTGTTGACAACAAAAATCCTAACATTTTCTTCTTCATCTTAAAAACCCCATCCCTTCTCATATACGTTTCGTTACCATATACATAAGGCTTTATGCCCTAATGCCAATATTGCTTCCAGGAAAAAGTAATCTGCATAAATCAGTGTATGAGGTCCTTTTTCCCTTTCATGATAAGATACTGCACAGTGCATTACTGTTGCTTCTTTGCTCTCATCCAGACAACAGCCGTATTTCAATACTCTTTCCATTAGCCTGACTGCGATATTCTTATAATGTACACTTTTTTCCTTGTCAACCAGTTCTGACAGCTGCAAGAAACCATTTGCTGCAATACATGCTGCACTGTTATCTTCATAATAGTCTTCTCTGGGCTGACAAAAATCTACAGGTACCATATCTGCTTCTCTTAAATTGCCTACAAAATAATCTGCGACCTTTTTGGCTTTATCCAGATATTCCACTTTTTGCGTGTGCTTATATGCATTAGCAAATCCATATACTGCCCATGACTGCCCCCGTGACCACGAATAGATTATAACCCTGACCCCTTACTCCAGTTCATCCATAACCTCTCCGGTATCTGAATTGAATCTTACAATATGTCTTACAGATCCATCTTCTCTTACAAAATATTTTGCAACGGTATCTGTATGCATTATTGCAATCGCTTGGAAACGTGCGTCTTTCGTTTCTTCATATGCCCAGTGTAAAAGTGACATGTTCATTAAACTGTCAATAATAACGCCTTATTCCTGTCTTCTCCATTCGGACATTCCACGCACGGATAAAATTTCCATTGGGATTGAACCTTCCGGCAAGAATTGTCGCAGCATGTAGTGCTCTTACCTTTGCTCTGTGATCTGTAGTCAGCATATAATCCGCTGCTGCACTTGCCAGCCACATAAATCCTGCATCATGATGTATTCCTTCAT
>SCPN01000329.1_pt1 | contig 11375 bp, 12 predicted proteins | sample 6106831 | NCBI WGS metagenome assembly SCPN01 (sample SAMN10720447, study PRJNA508395) | human gut metagenome | isolation source: Participant 1, 0 month
CTGGCAAGGCGCTCATTACTTATCCCAATTCAGGTGAAGTTTATGATGGCGACAGTCAGACTTGACCCAAAGATAAAGACGCTTTAACCCTAGTTGAACACATAGCAAGTATTGGCATGCTCATTTTGGCGTGAAAATTTTGGGTGGTTGCTGTCGAACACGTCCAAATGACATTAAAGCCTTATATCAAGAATTTAGAACCTAGTCAAATTTCTAATTATTTGTTATAATAAGAAATTGTAAGGCTATTAGCTCTACACACTATTAGTAGAAAATGAAGCCAGCATTAAGCTGGTTTTTAAAATGAAGAGGAAAACATGACCTACGAACAAGAATTTCTAAAAGACTTTGAGGAATGGGTTGTTACCCAAGTTAAAGTAAACGAAACGGCTTTGGCTGCTAGCAAGAAAATCTGGGAAGAAGATGGCGATGAGCGTGCACGTGATGCAAGTTTCCGTTATGAGGCTAAATTAGATGCCTACAATTTCCTAATTGGTAAGTTTACCAATTATCGTGCGGGTAAAGGTTTCCATGATATGCCAGATGGCCTGTTCGGAGAACGTCACTATTAATAGAGAATGAAAAAATGACAACCGTGCTTTATAAGAAAAGTCGTTTGTCAAAATAGGAAAACTACTAGACATGGCTAAAGTAAAAAATAAAAGAAAGCTTTTAAACACCGTTTGAAAAACAAGGACTTTTCAATAATGTTAAAGCCCCTGTTCCACCGAAGTGCCACCAGTAGCACCACAACCTTTTGCTGAATCTAAGACAGTTGCTAAGGAAGAAGTGGTAACTACAGATCTTAGTCTTGAATCCTTTGCAGAACTTCCAGAAGTTGACGGTCTTCGTTCGAACCTTGTAGAGACCCTCTACAATGAAGGTTTGACGTCAGTAGCGGCTTTTGCTACTGTGACTGAAGAAGAAGTCCTAGCGCTCAAGGGGGTAGGACCTGCGACAGTTAAAAAATTAAAAGAAAATGGTGTCAGCTTTAAAGCTTAAGCCTAAAAAGATCCGAGGTAGAGACTTTGGATCTTTATTATTTGTTTTGAGGCCGTCAGTTGGTTAGCAGAACAAGAAAACCACTAGCTTGGCTAGTGGTCAATAGTAATTAATTATTTATTTGGATTTTGTTTAGTTAAATTAAGTCCAAAGGGTACCAGGTTTTCTCGATGGTTACGGATACGAGCTATATTTTCAGTGTGACGGAAAATAATCACTAAAGCTATGATGATAAGAACAGCACTAAAGATTGGGTCATAGCCATCTAGCAAGAAGTGGATGGCTGGAAAAGTAGCCAAGGTGATCAGTCCAACAACTGCAGCAGTGATACTTGAAAATGAAATCATGCTGGTTAAATAGAGCGTTAAAGCAAAGACCAGGAGTAGGAAGACAAAGTAGAGGGGAACAAAACCAAGAAGCACCCCAGCACTTGTCGCAACGGCTTTTCCACCCTTAAATCCCGTAAAGAATGGAAAAACATGCCCGATAATTGCAAAGAAACCAATGATTAGGGGTGACACTTCCGTGACACCCAGCCAAATAGGTAAGAGCACTGCCAAAGTTCCTTTAAGCATGTCCACTAAGAAAGTGATTGTGCCAGCAGTCTTACCAAGAACACGGAAGGTATTGGTTGTTCCAGTATTTCCAGATCCATGCTCTCGAAGATTAGTGTGAAAGAAAACTTTTCCAATCCAGAGACCAGTCTGAATGGAACCTAGCAAGTAGGCGATAAGGATTAACAATAAGATTTTCATGAGATAATTATAGCATACATCCTAGTAATTGACAAAGCTAGTCAGCATAAAGATACCCTATGAGCTTTCTCAATTTCCTTTGCAAATTCTTTTGAAAACTTATAAAATAATAAGGATGAAAATTTTGGAGGTCACTCTTGGCTAAAAAAGAAATAAATGTAAATAATTATAATGATGTGCCATTCAGGTACTGGAAGGGTTAGATGCTGTTCGCAAACGCCCGGGATGTACATTGGCTCAACAGATGGGACAGGTCTTCATCACACTTGGTTTGGGAGATTGTCGACAATGCGGTCGATGAAGCTCTCTCAGGCTTTGGTGATGTCATTGCTGTCACCTTAAATAAGGATGGTTCTGTTTCCGTTTCTGACTCTGGACGTGGGATGCCGACAGGTATGCATGCCATGGGTAAACCAACGGTAGAAGTTATTTTCACAGTCCTCCACGCAGGTGGTAAATTTGGACAAGGTGGTTATAAGACTTCTGGTGTGGTCGTCTCACGGTGTGTAGGATCAGTCAGTTGTAAATGCACTTTCTAGCTGGCTTGAGGTAGAGATTACCCGTGATGGTAGTGTTTATCGCCAGCGTTTTGAAAATGGTGGTCACCCTGTTACAGGGCTCGAAAAGATTGGCAAGGCACCTAAGTCTAAGACAGGGACAAAAGTAACCTTCATGCCTGATGCTAGCATCTTTTCAACGACAGACTTCAAATTTAATACTATCTCAGAGCGTCTCAAAGAATCAGCCTTCCTTCTTAAGAATGTTACCATGACATTGACAGACTTGCGTGGTGAAGAAGAAGTACGCGAAGAATTCCATTATGAAAATGGAGTCCAAGACTTTGTGTCTTACTTGAATGAAGACAAGGAAACGCTGACGCCAGTCATCTATATTGATGGAGATCAGCAAGATTTTCACTTGGAATTAGCCCTTCAGTACAATGATGGTTACTCTGATAATATCCTTTCCTTTGTTAATAATGTCCGAACTAAGGACGGAGGTACTCACGAGACGGGGTTCAAATCTGCTATTACCAAGGCCTTTAACGATTATGCACGTAAGACTGGCTTACTCAAAGAAAAGGATAAGAACCTTGAAGGGTCGGATTACCGTGAGGGCTTGTCAGCGGTTATCTCGCTCTTAGTTCCTGAAGAGCACCTTCAGTTTGAGGGGCAAACCAAGGATAAGTTGGGGTCACCACTTGCTCGCCCTATTGTTGATGGTATTGTTTCAGAGTATCTGACTTATTTCCTTATGGAAAATGGAGATCTGGCTTCTAACTTGGTGCGTAAGGCTATCAAGGCCCGTGATGCCCGTGAAGCTGCCAGAAAAGCTCGTGATGCTAGCCGAAATGGAAAGAAAAATAAAAAAGATAAGGGACTCTTGTCAGGGAAACTGACGCCAGCCCAGTCTAAAAATGCCAAGAAAAATGAGCTCTATCTGGTCGAAGGGGACTCTGCTGGTGGATCAGCCAAACAAGGCCGTGATCGTAAATTCCAGGCAATTCTGCCCTTACGAGGTAAGGTCCTAAATACAGAGAAAGCCAAAATGGCAGATATTCTCAAAAATGAAGAAATCAATACCATGATTTACACTATTGGTGCAGGTGTTGGAGCTGATTTTAACCTTGACGATATCAACTATGACAAGATTATCATCATGACCGATGCTGATACCGATGGGGCTCACATCCAGACCTTGTTGCTTACTTTCTTCTATCGTTATATGCGTCCATTGGTTGAAACAGGGCACGTTTATATTGCTTTGCCCCCTCTTTATAAGATGTCTAAAGGTAAAGGCAAGAAGGAAGTTGTCGAATATGCTTGGACCGATGGGGAACTTGAAGAACTTCGTCAAAAGTTTGGTAGAGGTGCGCTTCTCCAACGTTACAAAGGACTTGGTGAAATGAATGCTGACCAGCTTTGGGAAACAACCATGAATCCAGAGACCAGAACGCTTATCCGAGTGACTATTGACGATTTAGCGCGTGCCGAACGCCGCGTCTCAGTGCTAATGGGAGATAAGGCAGCTCCTCGCCGTCAATGGATTGAGGATAATGTTAAATTTACCTTGGAAGAAACGACAGCGTTTTAAGGAGTGTGAATAATGGATCTATACTTAGGTTTTCTTTTATTAGTTTTTTGTCCTCAATTTTTCTTGTAATCATCATGAATCGTCGACAAATTAGACTTTTAGGATTGTATACACCGATAGTATTTCGTCTATGCATACTTAAGGTAATTGAATCTAAATTTGGAGACCCTGAAAGTTTTTTAGAGGTAAGGCTTCTCATGATGATTTTACAGGGAAGTATGATTGGCTAAAAAAATGGGGTTTGCCTACAATCATAAAGAGAATGAGAGATGACGGCTTATGCTGAGGAGGAACTCTCTAATCACTGATTCAATAATCTATTTTAAACACTTTAAACTACAGAAAGGATTGTTCGGTTACTTGCAGTAACTAAATTCCTTTTTCTATAGAAAACCACTCAACATTCTTTGAAAGGAGTTGAACACGCCCTAAATACTGTGTGAAAATTCCTTCCCCACCATTTAACAACGTATTTTAAACTTTACAGAAAGGGTCGTTTGGTTACTGAATGTAACTGAACACGGGACTAATTTCTTAGGAAAAGTAGATAAATCGCCTTGGCTTCATCGAACCTTGTATCGGTTTCCTATTTTTCTACAGAGATTTTCGGCAAGCCGAATCGTCCCTTTGTATCTTATGTCTAACATTCAAAACATGTCCCTTGAGGACATCATGGGAGAGCGTTTTGGACGCTACTCCAAATACATCATTCAGGAGCGTGCGCTACCTGACATTCGTGACGGTCTGAAACCCGTTCAACGTCGTATTCTTTATTCCATGAATAAGGATGGCAATACCTATGACAAAGGCTATCGTAAATCGGCTAAGTCTGTTGGTAACATCATGGGTAATTTCCACCCACATGGTGATAGCTCTATTTACGATGCCATGGTGCGTATGTCCCAGGACTGGAAGAATCGTGAAATCCTAGTTGAGATGCACGGTAACAATGGTTCTATGGACGGTGATCCACCAGCGGCTATGCGTTATACCGAGGCACGCTTGTCAGAGATTGCTGGGTACCTTCTTCAAGATATCGATAAAAACACTGTTCCTTGGGCTTGGAACTTTGATGATACAGAGAAGGAACCAACCGTTTTACCTGCAGCCTTTCCAAACCTTTTGGTCAATGGTGCGACAGGGATTTCTGCTGGTTATGCTACAGACATTCCGCCACATAATCTGGCAGAAGTCATCGATGCCGTTGTTTATATGATTGACCATCCATCTGCTAAACTGGATAAGTTGATGGAATTCTTGCCTGGACCAGATTTCCCGACAGGTGCTATTATTCAGGGGAAAGATGAGATTCGTAAGGCTTACGAAACTGGTAAGGGCCGAGTAGTCGTGCGTTCGCGTACTGAAATTGAACAACTCAAAGGTGGCAAGAAACAGATTATTGTTACTGAAATTCCTTACGATGTTAATAAGGCAGTTCTTGTTAAAAAAATTGATGATATTCGAGTCAATAACAAGGTTCCAGGCATTGCAGAAGTTCGTGATGAGTCTGACCGTTCAGGCTTGCGTATTGCTATCGAACTTAAGAAGGATGCTGACAGCCAAACCATTCTTAACTACCTTTTGAAATATACGGATCTGCAGGTCAACTACAATTTCAATATGGTGGCTATTGATCATTTCACCCCACGTCAAGTGGGCTTACAAAAGATTTTGTCTAGCTACATTGCTCACCGTCGCGATATTATCGTTGCTCGTTCAAAATTTGATAAGGAAAAGGCTGAAAAACGCCTTCATATTGTTGAAGGGTTGATTCGTGTTATCTCAATTTTGGATGAGGTTATTTCCCTTATTAGAGCTTCTGAAAATAAGTCAGATGCCAAGGAAAATCTTAAAGTCAGCTATGATTTTTCAGAAGAACAAGCCGAAGCTATCGTGACCTTGCAACTTTATCGTTTAACAAATACGGATATCGTCGCTCTCAAAATGAGGAAGCCAATTTACGTGAACAGATTGCGACCTTGGCTGCCATCATTGGTGATGAGCGTACCCTGTTTAATGTCATGAAAGCAATGAACTTCGTGATATTAAGAAGAAATTTGAAATGACCGTCGTTCAGAGTTGCAAGCAGAAACCAAGACTATTGAAATTGATACCGCAAGTCTAATTGTTGAAGAAGAAACCTATGTCAGCATCACTCGTGGTGGTTATGTCAAACGTACTAGCCCACGATCTTTCAATGCTTCGAAGATTGAAGAAGTTGGAAAACGTGATGATGATGATTTGATTCTGGTTCAGCAGGCTAAGACGACACAGCATCTCTTGATTTTTACCAATCAGGCCAATGTGATTTATCGTCCAATACATGAGTTACCAGATATTCGTTGGAAGGATCTAGGAGAGCATTTATCACAAACTATAACTAATTTTTCGAAAGATGAAGAAGTGCTTTATGCAGAAATCCTGGATGATTTTGAAACTGGTACTTACCTGGCAACCACTAAGCTTGGTCAAATTAAACGTTTCGAACGTAAGGAATTTACGCCATGGCGTACCTATAAGTCTAAGTCAGTTAAATATGGTAAACTCAAGGATGAAAGTGATGTGATTGTCACAGTAACTCCAATTCAATTGGATGATATCATGATTATCACTCAAAAAGGATATGCCCTTCGTTTCAATGCGGATGAAGTTCCAGTGGTTGGTGCTAAGGCAGTAGGTGTTAAGGCAATCAATCTTAAGGATGACGACAAGGTTCAAGCCGTTTTTGTGGCAAATACGCAAAGTTTCTACTTACTTACACAACGAGCTAGTCTCAAACGTGTGGCGACGTCCGATATTCCACGGGCTAAGCGAGCTGGTCGAGGTCTCCAGGTTCTTCGTGAGCTTAAGACCAAGCCTCACCGTGTCTTCACAGCTGGCCCAGTCTTTACAGAAAATGCTGGAGCTGAGATAGATCTTCTAGCAACACCAGTAGAAGAGACTCCTCAGATCTTGTTTGTAATAGCTACGACAGGTGAAACTGCAGAGGTTGATTTATCACTTCTTAATCTGTCAGAGCGTACTAGCAACGGAAGTTTCATTGAAGGACTAGCAGATAAGGAAGTCTTCTCAGCCAAAATTCTTAAAAAATAGAGTTAAGAAAGCTTTGTTCTCTTACTAGAGGACAGAGTTTTTTCTTTGGCTGACAAAATAACTCTTATAAAATAATTGTCAGAATTTTGCAAAATAACATTGAAATTTTCAATGAAAAGGACTATACTAGAGAGCACATAGTAACAGAAAAGAGGACATACACATGACAGTTGATTTAGACTGGGAAAATTTAGGATTTAATTACCGTAAACTTCCATTCCGTTATATTTCATATTACAAAGATGGTAAATGGGATGAGGGGCAATTGACTGAGGATGCAACCTTGCACATTTCAGAATCATCTCCAGCCCTTCACTATGGTCAAGAAGCTTTTGAAGGTCTCAAAGCTTACCGCACTAAAGATGGCTCTATTCAATTGTTCCGTCCAGATGAAAATGCCAAACGTCTACAACGTACTGCTGATCGTCTTTTGATGCCACAAGTTCCAGTGGAAAAATTTGTAGATGCTTGTAAAAAAGTAGTCCGTGCTAATGAAGAATACGTCCCACCATATGGTACTGGCGCAACACTTTATCTTCGTCCACTCTTGATTGGGGTTGGAGACATTATTGGTGTTCACCCGGCAGATGAGTATATCTTTACAATTTTCGCTATGCCAGTAGGGAACTACTTCAAAGGCGGATTGGCTCCAACGAATTTCCTTATCCAGGACGAATATGACCGTGCAGCACCACATGGTACAGGTGCTGCTAAGGTTGGTGGTAACTACGCGGCAAGTATGTTGCCAGGGAAAATTGCCCATGATTCTAATTTCTCTGATGTTATCTACCTTGACCCAGCAACCCACACTAAGATTGAAGAAGTCGGTTCTGCAAACTTCTTTGGGATTACAGCAGATAATGAGTTCATTACTCCGCTTAGCCCATCTATCTTGCCATCAATTACGAAATTCTCATTGCTTTACCTGGCTGAAAATCGTTTTGGTATGAAAGCTATTCAAGGTGATGTTAAGATTGCCGAGTTGGATAAATTTGTCGAAGCCGGTGCCTGTGGTACAGCTGCTGTTATCACACCAATTGGTGGTGTACAACACGGTGATGACTTCCATGTCTTCTATTCAGAAACAGAAGTCGGACCTGTAACACGTAAACTTTATGATGAGCTAACAGGTATCCAATTTGGTGACGTTGAGGCCCCAGAAGGATGGATTGTCAAAGTTGACTAATTCCAAGTAAATAAATGATTATTTTAAAGCTTGCCCTTGCAAGCTTTTCTCTTTTTCGGTAAAATTAAGGACATACACTAAGAAAGGATGGCTCGATTTAGGTATCGGGTATAGATCTATGAGTAAAAAAGACAAAAAAATTGAAATCCAAATCAAAGATGCCAAAGTCATTGTAAACAAAGCAACCATTGAAGGTTTTGAGCTTCTTGTTGGAAAGAAAGTCATCGGACAAATTGTAGAAATCGATGGAAAGTTTGCCGTTGTTGATAAAGAAAATGTATCAGGTTTCCACAAGAAAATGGATGATGCAATAGCTGCCATTATCGAAGCCTACAATCTTAATCATTAAAATCCAAAGTAAAGGCTTGCTTTGATCAAGAAACTGTGTTATACTGTTTCTTGTTCTTAAGGAGAGATAGCGAAGAGGCTAAACGCGGCGGACTGTAAATCCGCTCCTTCGGGTTGGGGTTCGAATCCCTCTCTCATGTCTAAGAAACTGAATCGGAATATTCGATATCAAGTGCTTAGATGTTTTTTTACATTTTGTTATTGGGTATAGCCAAGCGGTAAGGCAAGGGACTTTGACTCCCTCATGCGTTGGTTCGAATCCAGCTACCCCAGTCAATGGTATCGGGTGCATTGGCACCGTCTATGTTAATAATTGTCTTTGCGGGTACCTTGAAAGAAAATATATTGTTATCAAGGGTCAGAATTGGCTGGCTCTTGTTGGAGGATTTTTTTAGAATGAACGAATTTGAAGAATTGCTAAATAGTGTTAGCGAAGTTAGCACAGGTGACGTTGTAACAGCTGAAGTTATCTCAGTAGATAATGATCAAGCAAATGTTGTTATCGAAGGAACAGGTATCGAAGGTGTTTTGACACGTCGTGAATTGACAAATGACCGTGACGCAAACGTTGCCGACCTTGTTAAAGATGGTGAAACACTTGAAGTGCTTGTTCTTCGTCAAGTTGTTGGTAAAGATACTGATACTGTAACTTACCTTGTATCTAAAAAACGCTTGGAGGCTCGCAAAGCTTGGGATAAACTTGTTGGTCGTGAAGAAGAAGTTGTTACTGTTAAAGGAACACGTGCTGTTAAAGGTGGACTTTCAGTTGAATTTGAAGGACTCCGTGGATTTATTCCAGCCTCAATGATTGATACTCGTTTTGTTCGTAACACTGAACAATTCGTAGGTCAAGAATTTGACGCTAAAATTAAAGAAGTTGATCCAGCTGAAAACCGTTTCATCCTTTCACGTCGTGAAGTTGTTGAAGCAGAAGCTATAGAAGCTCGTAAAGAAGTCTTCTCTAAACTTGAAGTTGGTTCAGTAGTAACTGGTAAAGTTGCTCGTTTGACAAGCTTCGGTGCTTTCATTGACCTTGGTGGTGTAGACGGACTTGTTCACGTAGACTGAATTGTCTCACGAACGTAACGTTTCACCTAAATCAGTTGTATCTGTTGGTGATGAAATTGAAGTTAAAGTTCTTGCTATCGACGAAGAAGCAGGACGTGTATCACTCTCACTTAAAGCAACAACACCTGGACCATGGGATGGTGTTGAACAAAAACTTGCTGCTGGTGATGTAATCGAAGGTAAAGTTAAGCGTTTGACTGACTTTGGTGGTTTCGTTGAAGTATTACCAGGAATCGATGGACTTGTTCACATCTCACAAATTTCACACAAACGTGTTGAAAATCCAAAAGATGTTCTTTCAGTAGGTCAAGACGTTACTGTTAAAGTTCTTGAAGTAAACGCTGATGCAGAACGTGTATCACTTTCTATCAAAGCTCTTGAAGAACGTCCAGCTAACGCTGAAGGGGAAAACAACGAAAAGCGTCAATCTCGTCCACGCCGTCCAAAACGTCAAGAAAAACGTGACTACGAACTTCCAGAAACTCAATCTGGATTCTCAATGGCGGATCTTTTCGGAGATATCGAATTGTAAGATAATAAAGAGACATGGAAACATGTCTTTTTTTATATTATATAGTATGCTATAATAGTATACTGTTAGCACCCTTAGTGTAATGGATATCACGTAAGATTCCGGTTCTTGAGATAGGGGTTCGATTCCCTTAGGGTGCAAAGTGGAAACGTTGAGAGCGTAGTGCTTTCAGCGTTTTTTAGTTGTTAAATCTATCAAGAGTGCTCTTTAAATTCAGGGAATGTTAGAAAAGGTAACTGATATATAGTATCTTTAGAGTTTAAGGAGAAAGTCAATGAATAGTAATTTGTAATAATAACCGAATTATCTATTTCTGTAAATTGGGTAGAAAGCTAGATGCTAATAAATCGTACATAGTCTATACTTTTGTGTATATCTTGGTAATTTTTTGCTATTTATTAAAAATTTTGCTATAATAATCAATATCTCATATTGGGGTCGTTACGGATTCGACAGGCATTATGAGGCATATTCTGCGACTCGTGTGGCGACGTTAACGCTCAGTTAAATATAACTGCAAAAAATACTAATTCTTACGCTGTAGCAGCCTAAACACCTGCTCGCGTGACTTCTAGCAGATTGCTTATGTTTGTTTAGAGGTTTTATTGATTTATAAGCTACGTTCGATCATTGCCTAGCTGGTCGAAAAGAGATTTATAGGCTCGCATATAGAAGGCTTGAGTTATGTGTCGCCTATCTGTTAAATGAAAGACATAACCTATGGTCGTAGACGAATATGTTGGCAGATGCTTGGACGTGGGTTCGACTCCCACCGGCTCCATAAAAACTTGAGGCGTCAGCCTTTTATTTGTGTATAGTAACTTATTATGAAAAAATTTTTGTCTTTGACCGTTTTAGGTGTCTCACTTGTTTCCTTAGCTGCTCGCGGAAATTCTTCGTCTAAGACTGAGACGAAAGGTTCTTTGGATAATGAAGCATCAAAGATTTTAACTGTTAAGCATGGAAATGTTCGTCAGAACTTTGATAAGATTATCATGGCAAATGCTTCTCAGGAGTTTTCTGGGGGATCAAATCTTGATAGTTTGAAGGGGTGGTTTGGTGAGCCAACATCAACTAGTCATGAGCAGGCAGGAGACGCCACGCTTGATGTCTATAATTGGCAGTATGATAATGTTGTTGTTACATCAAAACTTTTTAACAATAGTACCGTTGTTAAGTCAATTTCAACTTTTTCTTACGTTCGGGATTCTAAAATCACTTTGAAAATGTATGAAGATCTTAAAAATGGAACTAGCTATGATAATGCGGTCAAAATACTTGGGGTACCAGATGTTTA
>SCPN01000823.1_pt1 | contig 11339 bp, 21 predicted proteins | sample 6106831 | NCBI WGS metagenome assembly SCPN01 (sample SAMN10720447, study PRJNA508395) | human gut metagenome | isolation source: Participant 1, 0 month
ACATATACGGTTGCGATGCGGTAACCAGCTTTGTGGTGTTTGTTATACCGCAGAAAACCCACAATCGTTCCGGAAGAACAGGGAGAGTGCAAGACTGTCAATGTAAGTTCATAGATACAGTGCGCCTTTAAGCAGCGCCGGAAGATTTTCGATGGGAGTCCACCAATCCAGGAACATATTAACACCTCTTTCTATAGAATGGGGCTACCGAACGGAGCCCCATTTACTTTGATTAATATTGAGGATTTAAATCAAATGGCATTGGTTCCCCAAACCATTTTGAGTACATTTCATCATTTTTACCTGATACATTTGGTGTTAAAGATGAAAAGGTTCAGGTAATTGAGCCAGTCCTGGTCGCCCTTTTTTACGCCAATTGCATTGTATTCCAGAGAAATGAGGGAATCGCCTACCACCCTCAAGGTCATCGTTCTGAGCAGCCTGGTACTGCTGGAAGTTACTGTCCTCCAAGAAGGTTGCACACTGGCCGTTCTTCACAGCCTGAAGTGCATCTGCAGATGTTTCAAAGAATACCACCTCAGCGTTTGGGTTTAATGTTGCCATCAGTTCAGCATTTGTTGACCCTTTGTAACAGCTACCTTTTACCAGTTAAATCATCTACGGTATTCCGCTTCCCTTTTTTAACGAGAAGCCGTTCGCCGGCAACAACATAAGGATTTGAAAAGTCAATTTTCTGTGCCCTCTCCAGAGTTCTTGTGAAGTTTCCGAATACAGCGTCAACTTTACCTGTCTCCAGGCTTGGGATCCTGGCATCGGCAGTAACTTCAACAATCTCAACTTCCACACCTAAAGAATCCGCCAGTTCATGTATCATATCCACGTCATAACCCATGGGAGTACCATCCTCCGATTTGTAGCCGAAGGGAGGGAATGACAGGATGCATCCTACTGTCATCTTCCTCTCCTTAAGCACTTCTGGAGGGTTCCTGTCTGGGTTGAATTTCCTGGGAGTCAGTTTTTTGCTGACATGCCGTTAACCCCACTGCTACTGAAAACCGCCATTACAACTGCTGCAATTCTCTTAATCTGTTTGATTTTTTTCATTACTACCTCGCCGTCCTTTCTTAATTTTCTACCTTTGGTAGAAATTTTATTTCTAAATGGACTCTTTACGTTCACGTACTTCATCCAAATAGTTATACAAGGTAAACTTGGAGATCTCCAAAATCTGACAGATTTTTGTACTGGATTTACTGATGAGAAAAGCTCCTCGATCATCCAGAAAACGTAATACCTTCATTTTGTCTTCCTTGGTCATCTCACTTGACAGGTCTTCCAATGTTATTTATTCCCTGGTCTATTAGGTATACTAATAAATCAGACACATCTGTAGCGAAGAATTCTTCGTTGCTGTCCTTTTTATTTAGTTCTTCGGGAAGCGAGCGGGAGTCCAAATATTCCTTTATCTTGATTCTCTCGGATATATCTGTGTTAATACACAGCGCACCCAAAGCCTGTCCATCGTCATATCTTTATATACATGGTCGAGGGACAATAGACTTTTCCTTCCCTTGTGCGAGTGACATAGTTACATTTCATATCGCTTGTAGCGGTTCCGCGTATCACTTCCAAGCCCAGATTACTGCCGCAGTCTCCAATCTTGCGGTTTGTGATATGTCCGTTTTCAATAGCTACCACACTATGGTCATAACCTTTTGACCAGTCATGCAGGATAAATTTGACTCCATACCAAACTGATTTTTTAAAAGTTTAAGCAGGGTTTGGAAAAATGGCATCTCGTTCTCAATGGTCTTCTATATAATTTCCTCCTAAGTATAAATGTACTTAGATTGTAACCCTAATGTTTTAAAAAATAAAGTTTTTATTATTTTCTGAAAATTATAACTTTATGTTATATGAACTTGCAGGGCTGGCAGAAAACATTTAAATAATGTAAAAGCCCCCTCACTGTTTTGAAGTTACATTGTAATTTTAAAATTAAAATTAATTTGATTTATTGCATTTTTAAAACTTTTAGTCTTTACACATTCAATATAGCAAATGTTTTGTTTTTGTCAATTGTTAATTTTTATTTATTTATTTTTCTATTTTGATTAATTGGCAAATTATATGCACTATTATTTCGGGCTTTTGGAAAACACTGTAAAAGGGTTGGCATAAAAAAATAATGTGTTTTTGAACATTTAATTCTTATACGATAACTTTTGCAAAAAATGAAAAAAAAATCTGGGCTGTGCTTTTAAGCCTTTTTATAAATATCTCCTGCAGCAATCTTTCTGTCTTTTCCATTGATTAAAAAAGGAGAACATTTCTGGACAATATCCGGAAAACCGCCTGTCAGTTCACAGAAAATCCCCGACCGTTCACAGAAAGCTCATGGTTTCCAGGATTTTTAAGGTTTGTTTCAGCTTGGGCTGTTAGGATATAAGCCATAAAAGATGAAGGAGGCCATGTGTATGACTCAGGAAATATTCAAACGCTACGAGAAAAAATATATGCTCACCCAAAACAGTATGATGCTTTGATGCCTGCTCTGGAAAGACAGATGGATACAGACCATTACGGGGAATATACCATATCCATATTTACTTTGATACACCGGATTTCCAGCTGGTCAGACAATCCATTGAAAAACCGGAATATAAAGAAAAGCTGCGTTTGAGGGCATATGGGAAGGCGACGGACACCAGCGTGGTATATGCGGAATTAAAGAAAAAGTTTGACGGTGGTGTACAAACGCCGGATACCAGTGCCCTCTGCCAGGCGAGAAAGTATCTGTATTATGGAATCCGGCGGATTGAGGAGAGCCAGATATTGAAGGAAATAGAGTATGTTTTGAATCGGTATGACTTAAAACCCGCGGCTTTTGTGGCCTATGACCGGGCGGCATATTACGGAAAGGGCAATGAAGAATTAAGAATTACCTTTGACCGGAATATTTGCTGCAGGTGCAGCGGACTGGATCTGAAGAATGGAGTTTATGGAACAATGCTTTGGATAAGGACCAAATTCTGATGGAGGTGAAAATTCCTGGGGCGATGCCGTTATGGATGAGCAGGCTTTTTTCCGATATGGGTTTTTCCGGTGTCTTATTCAAAATATGGTGCCTATTATAAAGAGTACCTGTATCAAGGGATATTTATAGAGGGAGGTAGAATCTGTGCTTGAGAGTGTGTTGACAGAAACTGTAAATACCGGTATTACAATGGGACAATTTTTACTCTGTACCATTACATCAGTAATGCTGGGGGCAGTGCTGGCTGCGGTTCATACATACAGGAACCAGTATTCCAGAAGCTTTATTCTTACTCTGGTCCTGCTGCCTGTTATGGTCCAGACCGTGATCATGCTGGTAAACGGAAACCTGGGTACCGGAGTGGCGGTCATGGGGGCGTTCAGTCTGGTGCGGTTCAGGTCCTTGCCCGGCAATGCAAGAGATTGGAAGTATATTCCTGGCCATGGCTCTGGGTCTGGCCGCTGGAATGGGGTATCTGGGAACCGCTATGCTTTTGATGATTGTGTCTGGCGGAATTACCATCCTTTTGATATCCCTTCCGGCAGGCAGGGCCGGGAGAAAGGAATTGAAAATTACGATACCGGAAAATCTGGACTATTCAGGGATTTTGACGATATATTTGCGAAGTATACTAAAAGTCAGAGCTTGTGCGGGTCAGGACCGTGAATATGGGCAGTCTCTATGAACTGTGCTACCAGGTGGATTTAAAGTCGGAATTTATTGAAAAGAACATGCTGGATGAAATACGGTGCAGAAATGGGAACCTTACCATTGTCTGCGGCCGGCTGCCGGATGGCAGGGATGAATTATAGGAGGATAATCATATGGGCAGAAATGAACTGGAAATACAGGAAACTTAAGATATTTGAATAGCGGCCGGACTGGCCGGTGTTCTGTTTCGCCGGATGCACAAAGACAGCCGGGCAGAATGGGAGTAAGACGGGAGCCGCTGGAACATCGGAAACAGCAGGCATCCAGGAGGCGGCAGGGACGCAGGACACAAAACGGACAGATGCAGACAGTTCCTTTGGTGATGGAGAGGAAACACGAATCACTGGAAATGGAACAACAGTGGCCATTGAAGGGACAGGGGCTGCGGCTGACGGGGCCAATGTCACTATTTCATCTTCCGGAACATACCGCCTGACAGGAAACATTACAGGGGGAGGCGTGGTGGTGGACGCGGGAAAGGAGGATGAGGTATGTCTGATATTGGACGGCGTTTCCATTACAAGTGCGGATTATTCCGCAATCTATGCCAGCCAAAGCGGACTTCTGACCATTGTCCTGGAGGATAGGACAGAAAACAGGGTATCTGACGGAAATACATATACTTATCCGCAGACAGGGGAGGACGAGCCGGATGCAGCCATTTTCAGCAAGGATGATGTGGTATTTGAGGGGAACGGCATGCTGACAGTCAGCGGTAATTATATGAATGGTATACGGGGAAAGGATTGCCTTACCATTAATTCCGGTACCTATGTCATTGAGGCGGCGGAAGATGGCATGAAAGGAAAGGACGCCGTAGAGGTGAACGGCGGAGAGATTACCATTACAGCAGGCAGCGACGGGATACAGTCAAATAATAATGGGGAAGAAGACAAGGGATATGTGAGAATCACCGGAGGAACCACGGCCATCACAGCAGGAAAGAAAGGAATACTGGCCGAAACGCTGGTTGAGGTTACAGGCGGCATCATTGACATAAATGCTCAGGATGACGGTATACACAGCGGCAAGAATGTAAGGTTGTTCTCAGGTGAGCTGACGCTGTCCACGCAGGCGACGATGCAGTTCACAGTGATAATCTGGTGGAAGTCTCAGGCGGAACCATAATCGTGGAACAAAGCCGCGAGGGACTGGAAGGGCTCTGTTTGGAAATCACTGGAGGAACCATTCAGATTAACTCAGAGGATGATGGAATTAATGCAGCCTGGGGTACAGATACATCCGGCGGTCCAAATGCAGCCGGCGGTTCTTTGGTGCAACAGAAGGGGCTTATATCCGTATTACGGGAGGAAACGTGAAGATCAATGCTTCCGGGGATGGTATAGACTCCAATGGAGACCTGTATCTGGAGGGAGGTACCGTCCTCGCAGAAGGCCCGGCAGAAGGGGGGAATGGTGCTTTGGATTACAATGGTACGGGAACCATTTCAGGAGGAACCATATTGGCTGTGGAAGTGCGGGAATGTTCCAGACGTTTTCGAGAATTCATCCCAGCCCATGCTGATGGTTTACTTTGATGAAATGCAGGATGCCGGAACAACCATATCAATAAAGGACGGGCTGGGAAATCAATTGACGGAAACAGAGATTTCAAAGCCCTTTGAGGCTCTGCTTTTCAGCTCGCCAGAATTAAAAACAGGGGAGACTTATTACATAGAGGCCGGAGAACAGGATATTCAGATGGCGGTGGACGGCATCCTGAATCAGTATGGCACGCCTTCCAGCGGAGGTTTTAGAAGAATCCCAGGCGGCGGAGAAGGAAAGTTAAAAGAAAGGCCGAGCAGGAACCGAGAGGAAAACTTCGGAAGAACACAGAGGAAGGTAGAGAGAATGCTGAAGGAAGCCGGAGGGAAGGCGAAAAAATGCAGCCGGAAGCGGGAATCGCAGATAATATTGGCAGTAATCAGAATCGGAAGGAACTGGAAGCTCCGGCAAAGCCCGTTGTTGTAATACAGGAGACTTGCTGGCAGGGAATTGCCGGAAGAGAGCTTGCCGGAAGGTATCCATGTTCTGGGAAGCAGCGGTAGCATGGAGTAAGCCGAAGCCTGAAGCATGCCAGCGCTTCATTCTGTAATGGGCAAAATGGAGCCGAACTATAAATGAGTTTGTTGGCGAAACCCCGTGCTGGCAGCTCAATCTTCCTCCATGCTCAGATACAATGCTTTGGGTAAATGGAAAGTCCGAGGCCGTAGCCGGGGATATTGCTGGGGCAGTGTCCCGCGGTAAAAGCGGAGAAACAGGTGATTTCTTCTTTCGTGCCCCTCATCTGAGATTACAGTGAGGAGCGCCTCTTTGCGCTGGTCTTTCAGGGTAACACAGATGGAGCCAGTTATCCTGACTGTATTTGCGGCATTGTCAAGGAGAATGTCTGTCAGCTGCCGGAGTTTTTTATCATCTCCATTTACATGAAGTGCAGCTTCGATATCATAGGTGATGTGTTTACCCATGTCAAAAGCCAGAGGCTCAAAGGCCATAAGACTGCTGTTTACAATAAAGCTCAGGTCAACTGGTGCGCAGACCGCAGACTCCTGTCCTGAGTCACCCGGGCCAGCGAGAAGGTTTATCAGCTGCTCTAATCCGCAGGACTCCGGCCTCCTCATATGGTTTAATCCGCTGCCGGTTTTGTCCCTTCGGTATATCGCGGTCTTTTTCAAGCATATCGGCGCATTGAGAGGATGACGGTGAGAGGTGTTTTTAATTCGTGAGAGGCATCCGCAACAAACTGGCGCTGCCGCTGCCAGGCAATCTCCACTGGTTTCACAGCCCATCCGGAGAGAAGGATGGAGAACAGGAAAAAGACAGCAAACGAACTTGCTCCGATAATGGAAGAGTGAATCACCTGCCAATAGAGTGAATTCTGTTCCTCATATATATCGGCGAATACATACCGCACTGTTTGGTCAGGCTTGGTTTTCCCGGAGAAAGTTCGCGGCGTCTTTAAGGTACCGGACTCACCGCCCTTGCTTTCCGCCAGGGATATCAGGGTTTCGGCCTCCTGGCTTTCTATATCTGGAAGCTGGTTCTTTACTACAGTATAGTTGCCCTGCCTTATATCAACCACCCATCCAGTTCCCCTGCCTGCGGGGGCGGGAGGGAGGACGCTGGCCCGCAGAGGGCGGCTGCCCTGCCTGTTCCCGCATACTGCCCGGATAATTTTCCAGCATGGCGGAATGCAGGGTGCCCATGCTCCGCTGAACGTAGTTTGCTTTTGTTGTGTAGTACAGCGTTATGAAAATGACGGCCAGTAGAAAAGCGACAATGGTCATCATGATGGCTGAAAATTTCCATCTGAGTTTTCGTATCATAGGGACATCCCAGCTTATATCCAATGTTTCGACGGAGATAGAAACACAGGATCCTGCACAGCGAGAGTTTCTTGCGCAGAATGATATGTAGGCCTCCACACTGTTGGAATTCACATTGGCGTCATATCCCCAGACCTTAAGGAGTATGGTTTCTTTGGGGAGATACTGACTGCTGTTTTGTATCAGCAGGCTCATTAGTTCCAGTTCCTTGGCGCTTAAAGACACCTGTTTTCTCCGCATAAGTTCAGGCATGAGGGTGTGAGGATAAGGTCGCCAAAGGTCAGAGTGTCGGGCGCATTATTCCGTGGCGCCTTAGCACGGTGCGCGGAGACAGGCCGAGGAATTCTTCGGTGGCAAATGGCTTTGTCAGATAGTAGTCGGCTCCGGCATCTAACTCCTCACCTTCGGTCCTGAAGTCTTGACCTGCATGAGCACTGGCGTCAGCGTTGTGGTGTTCCTTTAAGTTTCAGAACCTTATATCCATCCATTCCGGGAAGCATCACATCCAGGACAATGGCATCGTAAATGCCGGTTTGTGCAAGCTCCAGTCCCTCGGCCCCGTCATGGGAGACATCTGTATAATATCCGCCCCGCCTATCATGTCAGCCAGAGTAAATGCCAGCCGTTTCTCATCTTCAATCACTAATATGCGCATGGAATCCCTCCTGTGGTTCATTGGAATAAGTCTATTATAACATGAAGCCTGGAGGGAATTTTGAACTTTATGTGAAACATGTATGTTAGTTAAGGATATAGTTTTTCTGTATCAGCATATGAGGAGTGGAGTGAATTTGAAGTATTATGGTGAAAGATTAAAGGAAGAAAGTTGGAAGGGGACAGGACTGAAAAAGGCTGCAGACTTTAAATCCAAGCGGCCTTCCAAGCTCGTATCATATATCAATCTCACCTCTACGGAAGCAATACATAGAGGTGCAGCCACGGAACAAATCATAAAAATGTCCCGCTGACCCGATAAATGTCAAATAAAGACCGGTTGGCCCTACGCCGTCCACTGCGAAAATATGTTCAACCTCCCAGAGATATTCCGGCTTTATAATCATGGCCAGACCTAAAACAAATAAAGGAATCAGACCCAGATAATCCATCGCAACCTCCTTGAAATTATGGTATCATATCCATGCAATCAGGATATGTATGTTTCATAAACAGAGTATATCATATAAAAATGGAATATAGCGATATTCATGAAATGGAAATAGAATCTTAAAGATGGAATAAAAATAGAACAAAAAAAGTAATAATTTCTCGGTTTTCGCTCTGATGAATGAATATAATTCATTGACTTTTGTTCAATGGAGTGATATTCTATGTATATAGCAGACGGTCAGCTTGTTGGGAAACAGGTATGGAACCCGCTGACTAATGAAAACAGAGTATTAATCAGAAGGATTCTGTTCAGAAAAGGGGAGATTGACAGATGGAACGCAAGACAGCCAGAATATCCAAGGAACCGGAGGTCCGCAGACAGGAAATATTGGACACGGCCATGTCTGTTTTATGGAAAAGGGGTATGAGGCAGCTACCATGAGAGATATTGCGGCAGCCATGCATGTGGTGCCGGACTGTGTTACCGGTATTTTGAGTCCAAGCGAAGATGCTGTATGATACTGCAATTGAGCAGTATGTAAAGGATATTACGCATCCCATGATTGAACGTCTGGAAAGAGAAGGATGATTCGCTGGATGGTTTCCTGGACAAAATGGAACAGCTGTTTATTCAAACAGATGGAAAGGAAAAGTACCATCATTTTTTTATAAAAGGAAAATCACGATCTTCAGATGCTTATGTCGGTTAAGTTGTGTGAGACCATTGAACCGTATATGGAGGAAAAGCTGCGGGAGATGAATGAAAATGGAATCAGAAGGGTTGGAATATACCGCTGACAGCGTCATACATGCTCTTTGGCGCGGTTCCTGTCCTGGAGAACGACGGATTGTCAACGGCTGAGAAAGCGTTGGGCATCCGCATGATTATGAAATGTATTTTAGAAGCGTAAGCGCGCTTGGAATGGTAAATAGGACGGCAGATAAGAGAAGGATTCCCGTTGCCGGTGTTTCGGGAATTTCTTTTTAAATAATGAATGAACAATGTTCATTTAATCAAGGAGGCGGAAGATTGAAACATTATGCACTGATAACAGGGGCAACCAGCGGTCTGGGGCTGGCTTATGCCAAGTGGTTCGCAGGAAAAGGATATGATTTAATCATGACCGGCAGGAGAAAAGTGATTGAAAGGAGAGCTCAGGAAATCAGGGATAAGTTTGCGTGTAAGGTAATTGTGGTACTGGTAGATCTTGCTCAGGAGGACGGGGTAAGAAAGCTGCTTGCATCGTTAGAGGGAAGGGAGATTCATGTACTGGTAAATAATGCGTGCTTTGGTTTCAGAACCCCATTTAGTGATACGGATATAGATGGATTGAAGCGTCTTATTTATCTTCAGACAATTGCTGTGGCAGAAATCACCCATTATGTCCTGAGAGGAATGAAAGAGCAGAAATAAAGGCATTATCATCAATATTTCGTCGGACGGGGCATTTGCAGTGGTGCCCGGCAATGTCACCTATGCCGCTGCAAAACGCTTCATCGTCACATTGACTGAAGGGCTTCACATGGAGCTCATGGGCACGGGAATCCGGGTTCAGGCCGTGTGTCCGGGCTTTGTGGATACGGATTTTCACGAAAATAACGGAATGTATGTGGATAAGACGAGAAAGGGTATGTTTGGATTCCGTCAGCCTGGGGAGGTAGTGGATGAGGCCATGAAGGAGTTTAAAAAGGCAGTATTGTCTGGCCAATACCTGATAAGGCCGGAAAACTTGTGAAGGCCATGGCGGAGTATATGCCAAAAGATGTGATTACCGGTTTGCAGATGATTTTGTGAATAAGAATATCCGGAAGAACTGACAGTCACAAATGCCGACAGAAGATCTGCTAAGAACAGAAAACCTTTTTAAAACAGAAAACCTTTTTAAACAGAAAACCCAATAAAACAAGCAGAAAAACCAATAAAACAAACTTATGAAAAGGCGCCCATTACAGCTGACTGCCAGCGGTTATGGGCGCCTTTTGAAAACCTCTTCTTAAATAATAAATTTGAACTTGTCCCCAATGCAGGCTGGCGGCGAGGTTCGTAATCGTGTTATCCACATCGTGTATAACGCTTTCTATCCTCAAAGGGGGTACCCGCATTGAAATTCCCAAGGGCTTTGGCTTCTTTTGAGGTGGCGAATACGATGTCCAGGGTTTTTTGGGAATGGTCTAAAATTATATTATGTTTTTTCAGAATCTCATACAGGGAACTGTCGTTTAAATTTTCGCTGAATAAAAAGGAAAAAGACTCAGGAAATTTATTCAGCTCTAACTGGACCGGTTTTCCGTCAGCATACCGTATTCGCTCTAACACCAGTATCTTTTCGTCCTTGTCTAAGGACATCAGCTCCATCTCTTTTTTCAGGATGGATCCTCCAGGGCTATTTTCGTGATCTTGGCACCGGGGGATGCATTCATCACTACAGCTTTATGTCGGGTGAAGCTTAAAACCCCATTGGTGATACCCCGCTGAATCTTTTTTTCTGCGACAAATGTTCCCTTCCCGGATTTGCGGTAAAGATAACCTAATTCAGATAGTCCGGCCAGAGCTTTCCTGACCGTGACACGGCTTACATTATATGTTTCGCTTAATTCGTTCTCTGTGGGAAGCCGGCTTCCGGCAGGCCGCTCGCCGGTTTCTATCTCTTTCTGCAGCTTTTCCTCCAGTTGCTTGTATAGAGGGTAGCAATTGTTATTATTTAGTTCCATATATATCCTCCGCGTTACCCTTAAGTTATAATCAGCTTGATTATATTATAATACAAATTGGCCTGATTGTATATAATTGCGAAAAATTAAATTTGTTATTGACAATAAGTATTATATTGTATTATCATAAAAATAGAAACAATTAAAAACAATATGCAAAGGAGATTTGAGACAATGGCATACTTTGGCGCGGATATCAAAAATATTATTGCTGAAATTTTGGAAGCGAAGAAATCAAAGGGCGGGGTAAAGAACCTGTATTTTGTAGGATGCGGAGGGTCACTGGGCTCTTTTATCCGGCTAAGACATTTATGGAGAAGGTGTGCTTCCATAAAATCCGCCTGGATTAACAGCAATGAATTCGTTCACAGCACCCCCAGGGACTTTGGGGAAAATTCTATCATCTGCCTGGCATGTCACAAGGGCAATACAACGGAAACCATTGAGGCAGCAAAGCTGGGAAAGAAAAGGGGCTGCTGTCATTGT
>SCPN01001613.1_pt1 | contig 11221 bp, 14 predicted proteins | sample 6106831 | NCBI WGS metagenome assembly SCPN01 (sample SAMN10720447, study PRJNA508395) | human gut metagenome | isolation source: Participant 1, 0 month
GCGACGCTGGCCGCCTGGGAAACGGCAATCTCCAGCTTTGCCGGGTCTCCGCCGTGTGCAGCACCAGGAAGGTCATGTTGAACATTCTCTCGTTGCGGGATTGGAGGTCGGTGAGAGCAGGTCCTTCGCCGCGCCGCCGTAGGTGGAGAGGTCCGAAGGAAGAATGTCCATATCGTAGCCGCTGCGCACCGCCCGCTTCTGCTCCTGTATCTTCATGGCGTCCAGGTCGGTGATCTTTCGCTTGACCATTTTGATGGCCTCGTTCTGGTTGATGCCCCGGATGTGCATGGTGACCATGATATTTCCGTCCGCCTCCATGAAGTGAGGATGCGGTCGTGCATCTCCGGCGCCAGGATTTGCAGGAAGGACACCGCCCCATACCGTCTGCCGATGCGGAAGGTGCGGGTCTCCCCGAAATGGAAGGAGGACGGAGAGATGAAGTCCTTCACTGAAAGGCCGCTGGCCGGAAGCCAGTCCCATTCAAAGGCGAACTGCCCGCCCTCCGGACGGAGGCCGTCTGCCGGGTGGAAGATGTTGTAAAGCAGCTCCAGCCGTTCCTTTCCGTCCAGCACATGAGCCGCCGCACCATGACCAGCGGTTGAGGGTGTCGGTCTCAATGCGGGCAAACCGCGCCCGGGCCGCGGGAAGGTTCTCTGCCTCAATGGTCAGGGTGACATACTTGGTTTTCACATAGCCGTTGTTGCCCCGTTTGTACTGCATTCGCAGGATGTCCACCGCCTCGTCCCGGATGGGGTCCAGGTCGTTGCCCTGCCTGCGGATGCCAAAGGTTTCATCGGCGGCGCTGCCTCCGCTGCGGCTGTCCAAAGTGACCTGGACGCCGATGGAGGGATCGTAGCCGTTGTAGAAGTCGCAGAGACTTTCAAAGATGCTCCGCTGATCCTCTGGCCCCGCCAGACGATAATTCACATCCTCAAAGGCGATGGTCTTGGAAAATGTGCCGCCCTCCAGCCTGCACAGACCATCGGGATACATATTCTGAAACGGGATGCTGTCCTGCACCGTATGGTTTTTTCCGTCGCCCTTTGCCTGTCGGATTACCGCCTCGATCTGCTTGCGCTCGGCACGGGTGAGCTTACGCTTTGCCGGTCTTTCTGCCTTTCTCTCCCGTCCGCTTCACCTCCTGTTCCAGTTGGGATTGCCGCACCAGGGCGGAATAGAGATTGTTGGTCTGGTAGATACGCACCGACCGCCGGATAAATTTGTTCTGGATCAGATGGCCCAGGAACACTTCCAGCGGCTGCCCGTTCTTCTCGTACATGGCGAACAGGAAAAAGGGCAGCATCACCAGGATCATGCACAGCGCCGCCGTGGTGGTCCCCAGGCTCGCCTTTGTCAAAAAGAAAAGCGGAACGCCTGCCAGCGCCGCCGATCCGAAACAGATCACTTGTCGTTTGGTCAGCCCGAACAGGACCTTGCTCTCTATCCGGCTCAGGTCCTTCGGGATCGTTACATAAGCCAATGTTTCACACCTCCTTAATGCGCCCCAAACAGGGATTTTGCAAGGCTGCCGGTCTTGAACAGAGTAAAACACAGCAGAACCGTATAGCCCATACAGCCCCAGATGGTCGCGGATATGTTGTCGCCGGATGTGGAGATGTCCTCCACCAGCACCGCGTAGATGCCCACGCAGATCATAATGAGGAAAGCCTGGAAGCCCAGGGCCAGCAAGGAGCGAAGGTAGTTCTGCCCCGTGGAGCCCCACTCCCGGTTCGCCATCGTAGCAAAGGGGATCGGTCCAATGGAGGTCACCAGATACACCTCGATCATCCTGCCGTAGATCACCAGGAAGATGCAGATGGAAAGTATCTGCGTACACAGCCCCACAAACACGCTCTGGAACCATAGCCCCAGCAGGGCGCCCACGCTCCAGTCTGCAAGCTGTGTCTCCAGGCTGTTCACTACGCCGGAAATGTCGATGCCCGCATCCGAGATAATGACTCCCGCCGACTGGCTGACCACATTCTGCGCCACATCGAACACCGCCATGACGATGTTCCAGGTGTTCGTGACGATCAGCACCGCGCAGAAGGTCTTGAAAATCCACTTGAAGAAAATCCAGGTGTCGAAGTCGTGGAGGTTGTTTTTCTCGATGATGAGCTGGATCAGCTCGTAGCACATGACGAAGGTGAGGATGATACCCGCGATGGGGACGATCACCGTCTCCGAGAGATTGCGGATCATGTTGAAGATGCCGCTGTTCCAGGCGGCGGGCGTCATGCCGACCTCCCCGGCGATCTCGCCCACCTTTGTGTTCAGGGTATCAAACATCCCGGTCAGGTTTGAAATGATACCATCAATGAGCAGTTCCCTGAACCACTCCTCGATCATGTCTAATATCAAGGGAGATCACCTCCTTTGCGGGAGCTCCCGCTGTAAAACGAAAGCCCCCGCCGGGTCTGGGGAAACATCAGGTGGACAGCAGACCGGACAGCAGGGGGATCAGGGTGAGGCCGATGAGGGCGACACCGCCGCCAGCCATGAGCTGTTTCATACCAAAATAGGTGTAAAACTCTGCTCGATGGCGGGCGGCGGCGTGTCAAGAAATTTATGGAATTTTTTTAGAACCGCCCCGGCGGGAACAGGTCAGGCCGTGACCTGTTCCACCTCCGGGATGGGTTTGAGATTAAAATGAATTTCAATAGAAATGTGTCGTGTCTTATCGCTGTCGATGTGTTCATGGACAACGATTTCTTTAATCAGACGGTTGAGGGTGGCAGCGTCCAGCTCCGTGATGTCGGCGTATTCCTGAATGGCGTCCACCCATTGCTTGGCGTCCACGGCAAGGCGGATTTCATCAGCCAGCTTCCTGCGCCCCTGTTCAACCCGTTCCTTTAGTTCAGCCTGTTCCTTCTGCGTCTTATCCAGCATGAGATTGAAGTTTGCTTCGCTGATACGTCCGGCAACCATGTCCTCATAGAGCCGCAGCACCATTTTTTCCAGTACCTCAATCCGTTCCTCGTGCTTCGTCAGGGAACGCTCCAACGCTTCCCGCTGGCCTTTCTGCTCGGCTTCACAGGTGTTGGTAAGCCGTCCGGCAACAGCTTCCCCGTCCATCAGGGCGGCCTTCGCATTCCCGGATTTTGTTCAGCACAAGGCGGTAAAGGGTTTCGTACTCCACACGGTGCTGGGTACAGTGCTGTTTCCCATAGGCATTATAGGTCTTACAGGAATAAATCTGCTTCGGGTGCTTGTCGTTGGTGTAGCGGATAGTCAGTGATTTCCCACACTCGCCACATTTGAGAAGCCCCGCAAACAGGCTGATTTCCCCGGTCTGGCGGGAACGCTGCCGGGATTTCAGCTTGTCCTGCACGATGTCAAAGCTCTTGCGGTCAACAATCGGCTCATGCCGTTCCTCCACCACAATCCAGTCCTGCGGCTTTTTTTCCCCGATGGTGCCGATTTTGAAGCGGTAGTCCTTCTTCTGGGAAGCGATAGCCCCGGTATAGACGGGATTCATCAGGATGTCCTTGATTACCGAAAAATCCCACATATACCGCCCGTTTACCGGGTCTTTCTTTTCCCATTTAGTGCGGACATTGCGGAAGCCCCGTTCCCGGTTCCACCATGTAGGGCAAGGCACCTTCTGTTCTTCCAGCCTGCGCCGGATAAAGTTCGGGCCGTGTCCTTCCAGCGCCCAGCGGAAGATTTGCCGGACAATGGGGGCGGTTTCCTCGTCCACCAGCAGATGGTTTTTGTCCTCCGGGTCTTTCTGATACCCGAAAGGGGCGATACAGCCGGTAAACTGGTCTTGCTGGGCTTTCAGAAGGTAAGAGGAATGTACCTTCTTGGAAATATCCTTGCTGTACATCTCGTTGAGGATGTTCTTGAACGGCGCAATGTCGTTATTCTCCCGCATGGTGTCGATACCGTCATTCATGGCGATATAGCGGACGCCGTGGCGGGGAAAGAAGTCCTCAATGAGTGTGCCGGTCTGCAAATAATTTCTGCCCAACCTCGATAAATCTTTCGTTATGACAAGGTTTATCTGCCTGCGCTCGATGGCTTTGAGCATCCGTTTCAGGTCGGGGCGCTCCATGTTCAGCCCCGTGTAGCCATCGTCCTGATAGACTGCCACAACCTCCCATCCCTGCTTTTCGCAGTATTTTTCCAGCATATCCCGCTGGTTGGCAATACTGGCGCTCTCCCCGTCAAGGTCATCGTCTTTGGAAAGCCTGCAATAGATGGCTGCCCGGAAGCTGCCTGCCAGTATTGCGTCCATGTCTGTATATTCATATCCGTTCATCATAACCGTTTACCCGCACAATCCAGACGGAACACGGTTCTTCTGAACCTCATCCTTATTATACTCTAAATCTTGTGTTTTCGCAAGATTTTCTTTGCTGGTATTCTGCCCATATTTTTGGGCAATCAGGCTCACAAAGACGTCTGTGGCGTCCAGTTCGCCGTCAAAAACTGTGGTAACATGAATCTCTGTTTTCGTTTTTGCCATAGGCAGTTATCCTCCATAATAGAATAAGCCAGACAAGGAGAAGGTCGGCAACGAAGTCCGGCAACGGGCTTCAAAAAACCTGAAAACTATCTCTGTCTGGCAGTTTGGCTCTTATTTTTATTTTCTTTTATTTTTCTGTTGTTTTGGTTGCTGATAAGGGGAAAAGCCCGCAGTTACGGGGGGTTTCCCGGCAACCGGCTCGGCAACGGGAGTGCAACAGGGTCGGCAACCGGCTGCATTTTTCAGAAGGGAAGCTCCATCTGTTCCGTGACTTCCTCAAATCCTTCCGGGATTTTTTCAGCTCCGTTGCTGATGTCCGTTGCTTTCGTTTCACGCTCCCAGCCCTTTTGCCTGCCGTATTCCGGGAACACACGGGGGTTGGAAAAGTAATTCCAGCCCGTCACGCAATGGTTCATGATGTCGTTGACTTCCCGGATTTCCCATTGCTTCGGCTCGTCAAAGGGGTGGTTCAGGGCTTCCTTGAAAAGCTGCTTGGAACACACCATGCCGCCGGTATAGCGGTCAAGGTATGCCTGTATCATCCCGGCCTTGGTGTCCTCCGGCATGAAATCCCGCTGGTGTTCTTTGAGATAGCGCACCATTTCCGGGCTGAAAGACAGCTTAAAATCCCCGCTGCGGTAAACCGTCATGGCTTCTGCCCAGACCTGTGCAAGATAGGCTCTGGAAGCGGCTTCGTCCTCCAAAATGTGAACCTCGGCCTGTTCCGGGTACACCATGACCGGCAGGAAGCGCCGGTTGCCGGAACGGTCAAGGGGCAGGAAGTCAAGGGCATTGGAAGTGCCGCCGAACACACATTGCCGCAGCCTGTCCTCCGGGTGGGTTTCGTATGGGATTTTATAGACCTCCTTCTGTCGGCTTAAAAATGACTTGATTTCCTCAATGCTCTTGGCATTGGCGGTGGCAATCATCTCCGACATCTCGATAATCCAGTGGCCTTGCAGCTTGCGGTACACGTTATCATCATCCAGCTTCCGCAAATCATCGGAAAACCACTCGTCTTTTACTGCCAGCAGCCGGAAAAAGGTGGATTTCCCGGCTCCCTGACCGCCCACCAGACAGAGCATGACTTCAAATTTACAGCCGGGGCAAAATGCCCGGTGGATGGCTCCCAGCAGGAACAGCCGCAGGGCTTCATAGGTGTACTGGTCGGTGTCGGCTCCCAGAAAGTGGCGCAGGCAATAGCGGATACGCTCCTGCCCATCCCATGAAAGGCCGTTCAGGTAGTCCCGGACGGGGTGGTAGCCGTTTTCATTGGCAACAATCCCGATGGCGGCGGTAATCTTTTTCTCACTGGTAAGCCCATAGGTTTCTTCCAGATACAGGAGCAGATAGTTCATATCCGTGTCCGTGATGGCGGTGCCGATGCGGTGGTAGCCGATGGGCTTTACAATGTCCACTCGCTCGGTCAGCAGATTTTTTGCGATTGCCCCGGAAAGCAGCGGGTCATTCTGAAAGACGGTCAGGCAGTTGCGGATACTGTTGCGGACGCTGCCTTTCTCGGTGCTTTCCAGCATGGCCTTTACTTCCTCAATGCTCCGGGGCGGGGCTGCTTCTTGTATGGTCTGTTCTGCGGCCTGCCGTATCTTGGGCGGCAAGCTCTGCCATTCGTCTTTCAAGATTGCTCACTTCCTTTCCATAGTCAACGATAAGGACTGCCCGTTCCTCCATATCCGGGGAGAGCAGCACATCCAGCAGATATTCCACATGGGATTGCTTCTGCAAGGCTTCCACAAAAAGCGGGTGCCATGCTTCTTCCGGCATCTTAGGGGCATAGTCCCGTTTCCAGCGGCGCAGAAGATGGTAATAATCGGACAGCACCCGGAAGCAGTAACGCTCCATGCGGCAAAACCGCTGTTCCGGGGTTTCCTGCCGGGGTTTGGGTTTTCTCCTGCCGGGTGGTTCCCTGTCCTCATAGGGGATGGAGAACTCCTGCGCCAGCATGAGGGCGGCTTCCTTCGGACTGACAGCTTCCAGACGGGAAACAAAGTCAATCACATCCCCGTCTGCCTGACAGCCGAAACAGTGAAAGCGCCGGTCAACCTTCATGCTGGGGTTTTTATCAGCATGGAAGGGGCAGACACACATCCCGTTTCGTCCCACCCGGATTCCAAAATGCTCCGCAGCCTGCCGGGTGGTAACAGACTGCTTGACAGCTTTAAATACATTCAAATAAATCCTCCTGAAAATAAGAAAAGCGCCTGTCATTCTCGAAAAAGAAAATAGCAAGCGCCTATTAAAGTTCCATATCCTGTTTTTTCTCTGTGCGGGGCTGCTTCCGTTTCTCGGCCTGTTCTTCCCGGATACGCTGCGTCCGGCCTTTGACTGCCTGCTGGATGGACGGTTTCTTTCCCGGCTCGGCGGTCTGGCGGTACTGTTCAGACGGAAGAACCTGATTGAGCCAGTGACGCACATCCCGGAGAATCTTCACATCCTCCTGTAATGCGGACAACCGTTCCTTATATCCGGCAACTTCTCCGGCAAGCTGTGTCTGTTCCTCATTCAGCTTTTTAATGCTGTACTTCTTCTCCTTCAAATGCACCTTGAAATAACGGATAGCGGCATTATAGGCGTCCAGCTCGTCCCGATGGGCGGCGGCAAACTGTTCCCGTGGCTTCTTAAACCGGATGGCAGCATACTCCACATGAACCGGCTTATGGGCTTCAAAGTTGGCGATATGGGAAAGCAGGGTGTTGATTTCTTTCATACGCTGTTCTTTCGGCTTCATCTCTGCCCGGATGGAAACGGCCTGCCCGCTGACGGTATCCAGATAAGCGTCCAAACTCTGCACAGTGGACAGCTCCTTTTCCCGCAGATAGCGGATAGCTTCCATAACCTTGTTGAAATCGGCAACGCTGCCTGTAAGCTGGCCTTTGCTTGTCCAGCCTGTACGTTCCTCCCGGCGCAAATCCAGATATTTCCCCAGCAGCTCCGGCAGGGTGGGTTCCTTCGATTCCTGCAAGGCTTCCAGCAGGGCGGCTTTTTTCTCCTTCAGGTCTGCAATCCAGCCTTTCAGGTGGCGTACCATCTGCCGGATAGATTGCATAAGGGAATTGGCGGCTTTGATGTCCCGGTTCAAGTTGCCGATGTTGGTCTGTATCCCTCGTTTCTCCATCTGGCTGACTGCTGGCCCCATATGGACGGTGGGGATTTTATCAAGCCCCTGCCGTTCATAGGAACGAAGGTCAAGGCGCTCCGGGCGTCCGTTGGCTTCCAGATAGCGGTTAGCGGTAGCCGCCCAGCCCTGCCGCCAGATCTCTCCGTACTTCTGGTCGTTCCAGTCCACGGTATCCTCCTTGTGGCTTTTCCAGCTCCCGGACGGGAGCCGGATACGCTCGCCGTTCTCGTCAAGGTCATAAACCTTCCGGCTCTTGGGAAGCCATTTCCCGTTTTCGTCCATTGCCCGCATGGTCAGCAGGATGTGGGCGTGGGGATTCCCATTCCCTTTGTCGTGGATGGCAAAATCGGCAATCATGCCTTTAGAAACAAAAAACTCCCGGCAGTAGTCCCGGATAAGGTCGGCGTGCTGTTCCGGGGGGATTTCCCTCGGTATGGCAAGCACGATTCTTCGGGCAAGCTGGGAGTTCCATTGCTTCTCGATAGCTTCGGCGGCGTTCCACAAAGTATTGCGGTCTGCATACGCTGGTGGGGCGTGGGGCGGCAGCATGATTTCTGTATGGACAATCTCGCTTTTATGGGAATAGTATTTCTGCTTCTGGTCGTACTCGGAAAACAGCCGTTCCCCACTCTGGTAGGCGGCAGACGCAACGGCTGACTGGTGGTTGCTGCGCTGGATTATTTTTATATCATGGTGTGGACAGGGCATAGCGTTCCTCCTTCCTGTGGTTGATTTTGGGCAAAAGAAAAGCAGGAAACCGTTTCTGATTTCCTGCTTAGTGGTGTCGCTGGTAGGCGATTAGTATTCAGTTTTGAAGGTTCGGGTCAGGTTGGCTCGATGATGGAAAGCTGTCTAATAGCTTAAAAGTTTTTGTTCGCAAATTTACTTGTAATTCCAGTTTCTGTTTTATAAAATCCAAAAATCAGAAAAATAATTCCAACAACTACTCCTGCAAATACGGTAGTCTGTGTAGAAATATTAAGAAGAAGTAAGGATATACACAAAACGATTTCTACCAAACCTAATGTTTTGCCAATACCAATAAAAATATTAGGTGCTATGCTTTGTGCATAATCCCAATGCTCTTGTGACTTCCGAGATGTAGGCGTATTGTATCCGTTACCGGATGTCATATCTTTTACCGGGTGCTTCTTTAAGATATATCCTACAAAAACCATAACAAAGGGTATGATGAAATTCAAAGCAATCAATCCATACATAAAACCATCTCCTTAGATAGTGTTCGTCATTAGCTTTATTATACTACGGGCAGTCCTGTTTTGGAATAGATAAATTGTAAACTTGCTGGACGGGAACAGCTTGCAGCGCAAGGTGTTCCCGGGCGGCAAGTCCACAAAGGGGTAGCTGGCGCAGCCAGCGCAGGGGAAGTGTAGCGTCCCCTGTGATGATTGGAAGCAGCCGCAACGGTGCTGAAAATCATCCGCTTTCCGCAGGAAGCCCCCGGCAGGGCGCAACGCACCGGCTTGACCGGTGTATAGTTGCGCCCTTACTCCGTAAGGGATTCCCCGGCTACCCGCCCTTTCACGCTTTCTGCAACTATTTCCTTCATGCCACTTTGAGAAAATGCCTGTTTCAGAATGTCCATCACATCCTCGTCTGTCAGCACTTCCGGCCTTAAAAGGAAACTTTCCAGCATAGCTCCTCTGGTACAGAGCCGGTGCGTCCGTTCCTTCCGGGTAAGCTGCTTCACCTGGTGTTCCAGTATTTTTTCTTCATGCTGCGCCCGCCGCAGTCTGGCTTCGCCTTTGGCAATCTCCTGATTCAGCTTTTCCAGCTTCTCATTTATCATGGCAGCCCTCCTTTGGGAAGCAGCGTGTAAATGCGGTTTGGTTCTCCCACACCCCGGCGCACCCGCAGGATAAGCCCGATGTCCTCCAATTCTTTCAGGGAACGCTTCACAGTGACGGGGCTGCGGGAGAGGGCTGCCGCTAATTCCATGATAGGAAAACGGACAAACAAAATGCCGTTGCTATCCTCTATCCCTGCCGTAAGGGTGGTGTTCAGCAGACGGGCATACATGACTTTTGCTGTGCTGCTGATCGGCAGCCGAAGCATTGCGGCGGGTAGCGGCATACAAGGCGGCAGAACCGTGTCTGCGCTCATAAATTCAAATTCCATTTAACTGATTTTCTCCTTTCGCTTGGCTCGTTTTGACAGGTAATGGGGGCAGTCTATCACGACAGCCCGGAAACTCTGCTTGCACTTATGCTGGCACTTCCGGCACAGGTCGTTGTAGGCCACACGCCCCCGGTCATTGAGGAAGAAGGAAAGCTCCAACTTCCGTTTCTTGCTCATTCTCGGCATAGTGCCTCCTATCATAGAAAATCCGCCCATTTCAGCCGTAACAACGGGAACAGGCGGATAAAGGTTTTTGGTGTCATGTTTCGGGGCGATTTTCAAGGAAAATACGGCCATAGAGCCGCTTTGAAATGCCCCATAGTATTACGGACGGGGCAGACTACACCCCGCCGATTTGTCGTGTTTGGGTAGCGTTTTGGTATCAGTTCTGCCGGGTTGTCCTGCTGTCGTTCCTGCCCCTGAATCTCACAGCGGCGTTTCGTTCCCGTTGGTACGCTCGCTGCGGTCAAGGTTCCTCCATTTCCTTGCCGCAGGTCGTTGCGCTACATCGCCGGGGAGCATATCCCATCAGGCCGGTCATTCGATTGGAAATAATCCATCGATGAACTGACTTAATCATAGCTCATTTTTGAACCCTTTCCCGTATGTCCATAAAATAGGAAAACCGCCCCAAAATCGAAAAATTCCACGATTTCGGAACGGTATATGGTATAATAAGGAATAACAGCGGCAGCCAGCCGCAGGAAGGAGCGATGTGTTTATGAAAACCCGCATTTCCGTACAGGAACGCCTGAAAGATTTACGGGTGGAACGGGGCTTGAATCTGGAAGAACTGGCACAGGAAACCGGCATTTCAAAATCAGCCCTCGGCAGTTATGAAAACGACAACGACGAATACAAGGAAATTAACCACGGCAGCCTGTTGAAGCTGGCAGACTTCTATCAGGTGTCGGTTGACTATCTGCTCGGCCTTACCAATAATCGGAGATATGAAAACACCCCGATAGAAGAATTACATTTGAGTGATGAAGTCGTGGAACTGCTGAAAAGTGAACGCTTCAATAACCGGCTGCTGTGTGAGATTATCTCCCATGAAAAATTTAAGGAATTGCTGGCAGACGCAGAAATCTATGTGGACGGGATAGCAACCATGCACTTCCATGACACAAACAGCTCACTGGCTGCTTTACGGGCTATGGTACTGGAAGAACACCCCGAAGCTGCGGCAGACCGGGCAATCAAAGTGTTGGAAGCCTGTCAGATAGAGGAAGAAGATTTTTTCTGCCATGTGACGCACAAAACATGGGACGTCATTCTCCATGATATACGCAAGGCGCACGAAAATGACAGCGAAAGTGCGCCGGATACCACGCCTGCCGATGAACTTATACGGGAAGTACAAAAGGCCATGCAATCTCCGGGGGACAGGGTTCAGCAATTCACGGAGATATTCTGCAAGGCGTTCCGGCTCAAATACAAGCGGCTCTCACAAGAGGAACGAAGCCTTTGAAAAG
>SCPN01001035.1_pt1 | contig 11116 bp, 17 predicted proteins | sample 6106831 | NCBI WGS metagenome assembly SCPN01 (sample SAMN10720447, study PRJNA508395) | human gut metagenome | isolation source: Participant 1, 0 month
GCAGCGCGGCTATGATATGATCGGCGCGGACGCATCGCCGGATGCTCATGCAGGCGCTGCAGAACACGCTGGACTGCGTGAGCCGCGTCCGCTGCTGCTCAATCAGCGCATGGAGGAACTGGATCTGTACGGCGCGCGGTGACGCGTGCCTTGCTGTCTGGACAGCGTAAACTACGTCACCGAGCCGGAAGCACTGCAGACCGCCTTCGAGCGCGTACACACGTTCCTCAATCCGGACGGCCTGTTCGTATTCGACATCAACACACGAAGAAATTCGCGCCCGCATTGACGGCGAATATCCGCAGGGACGATGGCGTATTCTGCGTATGGCAGGCGGCGGTCGAGGACAGCCTGTGCGCCTACCAGTTCGATATTTTCCGAGCAGGAGGACGATGTAACTCGATGCGCAGGAAACGCTTACAGGCCGCATCTACGAGCCACATTGCTATACATGCTGGAGCAGGCCGGCTTTACCGAGATCAAAACCTATGGCGACCAGTCCTTTGCGCCAGTACAGGGCGGCGACCGCATTTACTTCACAGCACGAAAGAGAGATTAACGCCAGGCGATACGTTACTTCGCGCGATCGCCCGTGACGCGGGCATCGGATTTATTGCGTGGCACGACTGAGCTGGTATCACAATACCACGCCGCTGGCTACCGCAGCCCTCGGACGAACGCTGACCGCGACTGCCATCGCGGGCAGCCAGCTCAAGGTCGAGGACGGCTCCGTGACCGTACAGATCAAGGGCAACGGCCCGCTCAGCGCTATTGTCTGCGTCGGTGATTCGGATGGTTATGCGCGCGGCTATCTGCGGCGGACCCGCTATCGATCTGCCGCTGCGTGCGGACAACCTGCAAAGCTGAATGTAGGCGGCGGTGTCGGCCACGGCTATCTGATGGTGATTAAGGACATTGGCTGAAGGACGATCACAGGCACGGTTGCGCTCGTCAACGGCGAGATTGCCGAGGACCTGACCCGCTTATTTCGCGGAGAGAAAGAGCAGATTCCGTCTGCGTGCGCGCTCGGCGTGCTCGTGGATACCGACTGCTCGGTCAAGTGCGCCGTGGCGCTCGTACAGCTTATGCCGGGCGTGAAGGATTCCGACATTGACAGAAGCTGGAGGCCAATCTGGCAAAGCTGGAGAGCATGACCGCTATGCTTGATAAGGGAACGCGGGCCTCGAGGACATTATCCGCGCGGTGCTCGATGGCTTTGAGGTAGATTTTCTGCAGACCAGTGAAATCGGCTACCGCTGTGCGTGCAGCCGTGAAAAGTCGAGCGTGCGCTCATCAGCATGGGCAGGACCGAACTTTGCAAGATGGCGGAAGAACAGGAAAATGAGTGAGGTAACCTGCCAGTTTTGCGATAAAATCTATCGTTTCAGCCGCGCAGAGTTGCAGGAACTTTTAACACGCAACGAAATAAAGAAATAAAAAAGCTCATTTGTAAAAGTCGGTTTGTATTAAATTCCATAGGGTAAGCATTGATTTGAAAAATAGCCGGATAAAATCTATTCAAAATCCCTTTACAAACCGTGAATACCTGTTAAAATATAAGATATAAAGCGTGGGTTTCAGCAAAAAGGCGTAAAACTCCCAGAGGTGAAAATTACCGTTTATTTTTTGTAAAGGTAAATTCCACCTGAGAGCTTGGAATGAATCTGAAATATTAGGGTTGTTTTATTGGTGTGTTACTTCCTCAATAATTTCGGGGACAAGACAATATCGTTTTGGCTGGAGCTCACGTACATTGAGTTTATTTAAAATAGACTCACCATAGATAAAGCTGAACAGTTGGTATGCCGACCGATTGTTCAGCTTATCTCTTTATATGAGTTAATGTGAGAAAGCATCAGGTCAATATCCTATTGCTGGAGACTATCAAAGAAGTGCCTTTCGGTAGAATACGTCGAATCAATTCGTGGGAAACTTCAATTCCTCCCTTCTGATATGGTGCACTGGTTGCAATGAAGTACGGCTACGGAATGGCCGTCAGCGTCTTTTCAATGGCAGTCGGGTTACGAATTCGCTGCCGCGATCTGTCAGTATAACGGGAAATGGCTTGCAATAATCGTCATCCCAAGCGGCTATAAAGATCTTCGAAAATGTCAGTAACCGACCTGGCCGTGTTATGGTCTCGTAGAAATGCTAACAACAGATTGCAGTTCTGAAAAATATAGTCAACAGGACTTTCCCACCTTTACGGCCAATTACGGAATCCATCTGGACAACTGGTGTATCCGGATGTTCCACCATAAATTGAATAAAGTCGTCGTAAGTACGGCCATCATAGCAATGCCTGTCCACTTTGGGAGCAGGCGTTTTCTGTCTTGGACGCATTCTTACAATGCGAGGACAATCTAACTTGGTTGCGGAAAAAGCGCCGGCGTTTAGTAAGTTATACAGTGTTTTCTCGCTGACCATCAAGATGTCCTTATTGTTTTCCAGATATGGTGAATGGATTGACCATTTTGATGAGGGGTGAAACGATTTTGTTGATGCGTTCTAATTCCTCAGGAGTAACCGAAAATCCTTGCCGGCTTTCTCCAAGTGTTAGCTGGTATATTTTGTCGGCGTAATTGGGATGGTATTCAGATTTGCATGCCAATGTACATTTGGAACGTTCTTTACACACGGTACAGATATACGGCGGTTTCAAAAGTTTAGGACATACTTCTTCAATAAAATCCAGGCAGTTCTTATGGCAGTTCTTGCAAAGAGAACATTTCTTGCCGCGATAAATGCAGGTTACGCATACAAATTTCTTGGTACAGTTACGCCGGTGAATACATGGATTAAAACCGCAGCCAAATGAACCAGTTTCTACGCTGACTCGGTGCAACCGAATTTCTTTTGAAATGGTACCAGGGTCTTTGTCAAGCTCAGCGCCGATTTGGCGGAAGGATGCTCCTTGAGCAATCCTCAGCGCCAAATAATGCTTCGCTCCTGTAATGTTAAAATGTGAATGTTTTGCCATAGGCGAATACTCCTATCTTGAGTGCCCGTCTATTTCCAGATTCATTACACTTGCATCAGCTCCTTTTGTTGCGAGATCCACCGAACTTTGCAGTATTTCAAACAAATTTTTGGGATTTCGCTTAATAAAACTATATTATCATTTTACGGTTATAGTTTCAATGCTTTTTGACTTTTTGAGTGGGATATGCTATTATAATAAAGAAAGTCTCTAAGCCATCCTTAGTGGCGTGTATCTTTTCCTGCGTAAGCAGAGCTGTATTTTGTAAATGATTTTATTATATATGCAAACATACTAATAAGATAAGAGATGGAAGTATAGCGATTCAGGGGTTTGTCCCTGATATAATTTCGGGACAAACACAAGGTCTAACCCGTTTTTATATAATTTTTTATGAAGCGAGGATTTCAAAATGAAAAGATGGGCCAGAAAGAGTGCGTGAGTAGCTCTTCCAATTTAGATTTTGAGCGCAAGCACGCAGAAGATTTGGAGCGCCTGCGCGGTTTCGTCTGCTGGATGATGATTTTGATGAATAAGGTGTTTGAGGACAAAGCCTGTGCCGGAGTTCTTACTCCAGATCATTTTACAGCGCAACGATTATGCGTTATTTCAGTACGCACACGGACAGCACGATATAAGAATTCCAGGACGCTCTGTACGGCTTGATATTCTGGCTGTCGATGAGGAGAATCACGTTTACAATATCGAGGAGTGCAGCGCAACGATAAAGGTGCTGGCGTTAAACGTGCTCGATATAACAGCAGTCTAATTGACGTCCAACGTGACCGAACCTGGTGATGAATATGAGAAGCTGAACGAAACCTATGTCATTTTTCATCACTGAGAATGATGTGTTAGGTGGCGGTCATCAATCCTATCGCCAGTAGTCAGGCGATCAAAGAAACCGGCACATTGTTTGGGGATGAATCACATATTATATATGTACAGATTCCCAGATCAAAACGAAATACAGTTCTCGGGCGGCTTATGCATGACTTTTCACCAAGGCCGATGATATGATCTATCAATTTTGGCGAATCGGAGTTCGCTATTTCAAAGAAGACGAAAGGAGTTGCGATTATGTAGCCAAGGTTATGGAAGATATGAAAGTGAAGCGGCGCGTGAAGCAGCGCGTGAAGCAGCTGGAAGACTCAACTCGTTGAGACCGCTCGCAGAGTTGCTTACATTAGGGGAAAGTTGTCCTATGAAGAAATCGCTAAGGCCGTTCGGCTCCTGACAGTCGATGAAGTCAAGGCTCTGGATGAGAGCAAACCTGCCTAAATATATCAACCTATTCAGCCAACAGGGATAGTGGAAACAAGGTGCTGGCCTAACGGTTGCACCTTGTTTTATATATAATTATTTTGAGACTATTCCCTTGTAGAAAGCTATTTGTAAAGACTAAATTCCATGCATTAAATCACAGATGCGTTTTGTAAGGTTAAATTCCATTACCCAACAGGAATTTACTTTTACAAATAACTGAAAATAAAAAACTTTGAAAAAGTGTTGACATTTGGACACAGGTTCTGTATAATAAACATCGTCGCGCTGAGATACGAACGAAAACAGAGCAGCGACGACAATACAGCCCGGTAGCTCAGTTGGTTAGAGCGCTAGCCTGTCACGCTAGAGGCCGTGGGTTCAAGTCCCATCCGGGTCGCCATTCTTCAATCGGAAACGATTGAAGAAATATGCCTCTGTAGCTCAGTCGGTAGAGGCAGGGGACTGAAATCCCGTGTCGGTGGTTCGATTCCGCCCGGAGCACCATTTATTCAAATGAGTGTCTGGACACTCATTTGAATAAATCTTCCCGGTTAAGGAATCAAAGAAGGCAGCTCTTAAAGTTGGATTGTTTCAGCCACCATTGGCTTTTGCCGCAGCAAAGCGATTCCGCCAGATGTAGCGTCGGAGCGGTAAGTAACCTGTCTTCGAGTCAAAGAATCGCGTTAAGCTCGAAAAACTAAATACGGCTGCTGAAAGCTCATCTGGTAGAGCGCCACCTTGCCAAGGTGGAGGTAGCGAGTTCGAGCCTCGTCAGCCCGCTCCACATGGTACCATAGCCAAGCGGTAGGCGTGGGACTGCAACTCCCTGATCCCCAGTTCGATTCTGGGTGGTACCTCCAAAGACTGATGTGAAACATCAGTCTTTTTATTTACACAAAATCCCGCACGAATTTGCACAAATTCAGGTAAAGGTTGACAAATATAGCAGACTGTGTTATATTCCACCTATGGATGCACTACGGCGTCCATGCAATAAAAGGAGGAATTTAATATGACACTCAGAAAGCGACTGATCGCGCTGAGCATGGCGGCAGCGTGCGCGGCAACGGCATTCGCCGGTGCAGCGTTTACTGACCAGAGCGACATTAAGGTGGACGATTATGTGCTCACCAGAATGCAGGAGCTGAACATCATCAAAGGGTTACGAGGACGGCTCGTTCAAGCCGAATAAGATCGTTACCCGTGCAGGAGATGGCGAAATGATTTACGTTATGCGTAATGGTCATGACGACGCAAGTTTATATACCAATAAGTTCGACAGTGCGTTCACGGACATCAACGACAGACTGGGCCAAGGTGTATATTGAGTATTGCGAGGCTAATCATTTTGTTCGCGGCCGGACGACCACAAAATATTGCCCGAATGAGCCAGTCACAACGGTTGAAGCGGCAAAATGCTGTTGCTTGAGCTGCGGTACAGTCCACAGTTTCGCCGGACAGGAATGGAAAGACACGGTAATGGAAAAAGCGGAAAACATCAGTCTGCTGAACGAGTGTTGCGGTTGGACAGGACGATCCTCTCTGCCGCGTCAATTACGCTGCACAGATGGTTTACACTGCACGCAATAAAGATAGCAAAGAAAAGTCCCTCAACCGGGGACTTTCATCTTCATAAAATCTAAAGAAATTCCCTGCGGAAAACAACAGAAACCTGTGGTAAGATAGAAGTAACGAAAGGGGGAAGGGAAAATGGAAAAGCTGACTGTTCTGGTGGTGGACGACGACCGCGAGATCGTAAAGCATTGCGATATTCCTGCAGGCGGACGGCTATCTGGTACGCAAGGCGTACAACGGTCTGGAGGCGCTCGATATCGTCATGACCGAGAACGTACACCTTATCATCCTTGACATTATGATGCCCGAGCTGGACGGAATCAAAACCTTATTAAAGGTAAGAGAGAAAAATCTGCCGATCATCCTGCTGTCGGCCAAGAGCGAGGACGCGGACAAAATCCTCGGACTGACCGCGGGTGCGGATGATTACATTACAAAGCCGTTCAACCCGTCCGAGCTGGTTGCGCGCGTGAAAACCAGCTGCGCCGCTATACCCAGCTGGGCGCGATGCAGATAAAGGAAACGCAGATCGCCATCCGCGGACTGGTGCTCGACACCGAGAGCAAAAGCGTGACGGTGGACGGCGAAGCCGTTCGCCTTACCGCTCTGAATACAAAATACTTGAGCTGCTGTGCCGTCACCCGGGAAGGTGTTCTCCACCGAGGGGATTTACCGGCAGGTGTGGAATGACGATATTGTCAGTGACAACGCCATTGCCGTCCATGTGCGGCATCCGCGAAAGATAGAGATCAACCAGACCGCGCTACCTCAAGGTGGTGTGGGGCGTCGGCTACAAAATCGAAAGGGCGAGTGAGTATGAATATCAAGGGGATCTTACGCAATTTACGGTGGTAAAACATCGCGTTTGCAGGCATTGTAGAGTGCTTTGCAGGTGCACTGTTTCTCGTTGAGAACACGATAACAGATTTTGCCGCGAACGGCCTTGACCAAATGGTCTATCGCTTTGCTGAGGGCGATTTTGCCGACTCGTCTATATGCATCAGCAGCTCGGCATAATGTGTGCTGAAATGGCGAATGCGTTTAGGGATGGCATGGACGCAGCGGAATTCAGCAGGCAGCATACGGATTTGCGGGAAACTATTTTGGCAGAATGGGCGATAAAACGGTCGGCGATGACACGCTGACCGAAGCCGCGGCAAAAATTCTGCGTTTTACATGATCACACGGCCGGGTGGCAATGTGCAGTCAATGTGGGAATGTACTACGGCTATCCGCTTGCGGTTTACGATGAGGAAACGGACAGTTACGGCTACTACACCGAGGAGGATGCGGCAGAGGAAGGCTGGAAGTTCAATAAGTTCAATCCGTACCCGTCTAACACCCTGCTGCTGGTGCGCTTCACGGACGCACAGGCTGCCATCAAGGCTGAGTGGGAAACGCAGAAAACGCAGATTACCGGCGTGCTCCAGCAGGCGCTATCGTGCTGACGTGCATTGCACTGGTGCTGTTCGTGTTCCTGCTGTTCGTCACCGGCCGCAAGCCGGAGGATGAGGACGTGCACCTTGTCACCATCGACCGTCTGCCGGTGGAAGTGAACGTGCTGTGCTTCTGGGCGCGGTGCTCGGCACGGCGGGCGGACTGAATCTGGCTGATGGGTGAATTGCTGAACGGCACAAACGACATGTCGATATTGCTCGTACCGTCCATCCTGTTTTTCGTCGCGGCGTTTGCGTTCGCACTTGAACTTACGCTGTCGCTCGTGCGCGTGATCAAGAACCGCAGCTTCGTCAAGCAGTGCTGGTCGATTCGATTCATCCTCTGGTGCTGGCGAGACCTTTATTAAGGTATGCAAGTGCATCCGGCAAATTTCGGAAAACTGCGCCGCATGCTGTTCCGCGACTACAAAACGCGCAACGTTGTGCTGCTCTTTACGGCGTATTCGGTTGTTCTCGCGTTCCTTGCGGCGGTGTTCGGCGGAGTGGGCGGCTCGTTTTGTCTTCGTGTTCGGCACGGTCTGGTTCCTCGCGGCAGGTTACTTTCATCAAACGCATCACCGGCTTTGAGCGTATCGTGGACGCGCTGCACCGGCTGCGTGCGGGCGACCTCGGTTTCAAGCTGACCGACATGCCGGAGGGCGTGTTTTGCTGAAATGGCCGAGGATATTAACTCGCTTGGTGACGGCATGCAGGCGGCGCTGCAGAACGAAGTCCGCGCCGAGCGCATGCATGAAAAGCGAACTGATTACCAACGTCAGCCACGATTTGAAAACGCCGCTGACCAGCATCCTCAACTATTCCGATCTGCTCGGCAAAGATGGATTTAACGCCGGAGGAGGCGAACGGCTACGCCCGCATTATCCATCAAAAGGGTCTGCGGCTCAAGAATCTGACGAGCGACCTGTTCGATATCTCCAAGGTGCAGTCCGGCGCAAGAGCAGATCATCCAGCGGAACGGCTGGATGCGTGCACGCTCGCCCACGGCAGGCGCTCGCGGAGCAGGACAAGGCCGTGCAGGAGCGAAACGACCGTCAAAGCCGCCATTCCCGAGCAGGAGCTGCCCATTTGGGCGGACGGACGAAAGCTGTCCCGCGTGCTGGAAAACCCTGATCCGGCAACTGCGTGAAATATGCGCTCAAGGGCACGCGCGTGTTTCTCTGTCGCAGAGGAGAACGGTCAGGCCATTATGTGAACTCAAAACACCGCCAACTACGAGATGGACTTTGCCGCCGATGAGATCACCGAACGGTTTGTCCGCGGTGACGCTGGCGCTCGACTCCAGAGGCAGCGGCCTGGGTCTCGCCATCGCAAAAAATATACCGAGGCCTGCGGCGGCACGTTCGATGTCTCGGTGGACGGCGATCAGTTTAAAGGTGCGTATCGGCTTTCCGGTGTACGGTATGACTGCAAAGTAAATTCTTCGGAAATGGAAATCTTATCTTGTAATTTGGATTACAACCGCTATAATAGAAATTGACAAGAACTGCGCAGGCGGTAAGGGCAACGCCGCGGCTTCAATCATGCGGTATTGCCCAGGACAAAGAAAGGCAGAAGAATTATGATTACGACTGCAAGCGAGCATCAGGTAGATAAAGGTAGAGCAGATGGCCGGCGGCAGGGGTTACGTTATCATCGAGCGTCTGCTCGGTGAAAGAACTGGACAGCAGGAGGTACGGCCTAATACGCCGAAGGTAACGATCGAGGCCGAACTGCACGCTCGGCTTCCATGAGCACCACAGCGAGACCGAGACCTAATACATCCTGAGCGGTGAAGGCTCGTTATAACGACGGTGAAATCCTATCCGGTCAAGGCCGGCGACGTGACCTTCTGTCCGGACAGCACCGGTCATGCGCTGGATAATACCGGCGATACCGACCTTACTCGATGTTTATGGCACGCGATCATTATGAGTAAGCGCAGAGACGCAAAGAACCAGAGCCTTGGCTTCGGGTTCTTTTAATAATATGTGGAGAAATAGAGTTGAAGAGTGGAGAATATCAAGATAAAGCGTATTCGCGCAGAAAAATTCGCAGGTGCCGTCCGTAGCCATCAGACAAACGAGTTGCGCGGCACGATTAGCCGCGCCGCCGCGTAGAGTAAACCGTATGTGTAGCAGTAGGGAATTTGGCATCGCGTAGGGTGGGGAAAGGGGCGGCCAATGGCCCTTATACAGAAGAAAAATCCTCTGCGTACCCATTTTCCGAAGCGGTCGCCGCTCGCTGATTTTCGCCGGAAGGCTAAGAAATAGGGGAAAGGCAAAGAGGTTCAAAGAGGGAGAGGAAACCCGCAGATTGTCCCTTCGCTTTTATGCTACGGACGGCAGTCTCCACGCGCTCAGTTCAGGGAGCCCAACCAAGTCTCTGCACCGCCAGAAAAATAGGTGCTCAAAATTTCGAGACAAAAACAAAGCCAGGCTCGAACCGAGCCTGCTGCGGGAGGTGTGATCCGATACAAGAAGAAAGAGTAAAAAGAAGGAAAAAGAGATAGTCAATTAAGTAAAGCTGCATTTTGCAGTGTTTGTGCTGTTTTAAGCGCACTTTCTTTGAACAATTACGGTATGGCGTGGTTTCGTCGAAATGCAAGAAAAATTACCGGCAGTTTGTATAAAAATACTATAAAATTTTCGGCGGGAATTGTGCTTTGCGTTGAGCGATGTGAAAACTGCCGTCTCTCAAACCGCTTCGTTTGTGAAAATCGCGTCTGGTGGAAATCTATCCCTTGACATATTGCTCATATTGTATATAATGAGTATATACAATAAAAAGAGGAGGGACGGCATGGACATCATAGTATCCAATATGGACAGCACGCCGATCTACGAGCAGATCACGTCAGATCAAGGCGAAAATCCTCGGCTGGAGGCTGCAGCCAGGAGAGGCGCTGCCGTCTATGCGTCTGCTGGCGAAGGCTGCGCATCGGCGTTATCACGACCAAGCGTGCGTATGAGGGAGCTTGCAGGCGCGGGGTATCACCAGCCAGACCGGACGCAGCAGCTTTATTTGCACCGGTCAGCAGCGAACGTTGCAGGAAGCGCAGCTTCGCACGGTGGAAGACCACCCTGACGGACGCTGTGCGAGGCGGCGAAGACTGGCCGGACTGTCTGCGGACGAGTTCGCAGTGGCACGGACACTGTTTGAGGAGGAAGGATTATGAGAGAGAATGCACTGGAGCTGCACGGCGTCTGCAAAGAGAAATACAGCGGCTTTGCGCTCCGCTGTGTGGGATTTACCCTGCCGAGAGGCACAGTAGTTTAATAGGAAAAACGGTGCGGAAAGACAACGACCATTAAGGCGGTGCTCGACCTCATCCAGCCGGACAGCGGCGAGATTACCGTGCTGGGGAACACGGCTCGAATCCGTCCGTCCGTGAAAATCGGCGTGGTGCTCGGGGACGGCGGTTTCCCGAGCGCGATGAAGCGCCGCACAGGTGAGCACGCTTCTCGAGTATTACCAAAAAACTGGAATGCGGAGCAGTTTGCGTCATTACATCGAAAATTCGGCATTGACCGAGAAAAGGCCATCAGGGACTACTCAAAGGGCATGAAAACCAAGCTGAATATCGCGGCGGCGCTGTCGCATAGCGCCAGACTGCCTTGACGAATGACGAGGCGGCCTTGACCAGTCGTGCGGGATGAAGTGCTCGATCTGCTGTACGACTTCATGCGGACGAAAATCACGCGATCCTGCTGTCCAGCCACATCACGAGGCGATCTGGACAAAATCGCGGACGAGATCACCTTACTTATTCCACAAGGGCGAGTGCTGCTGGAGCGAGCCGAGATGAGCTGCTCGACACCTGCGGTATACTGCGCTGTACCGCCGATCAGCTGGACGCCCT
>SCPN01000658.1_pt1 | contig 11113 bp, 10 predicted proteins | sample 6106831 | NCBI WGS metagenome assembly SCPN01 (sample SAMN10720447, study PRJNA508395) | human gut metagenome | isolation source: Participant 1, 0 month
TAAACATAATAAACAAAAATAAGGAATGAATTATTTTCGTTGTGTTTACCTTGACGCAGAAATTAAAAAAATAACCTGTCGTTTTGAGTAGAAATCGACAGGTTATTTTAATGCGTTTATATATTAATATTTATTTTGTAGTGGCTGTCTTAGTTTTAGACCATGTTCCGTACATTTTAACATTTTTGCCATTAACCTTAACGGTTTTGTAAGTGCGTATTCTTATATAATACTTTTTGTTAGACTTTAATTCTGAAATGGTTGCCGATGAGGAATTAAAATTCGCAACTGTTTTCTTTTTGTCATCCGCAAAAGTTTTTTTGACAGAATAAGAAATCTGATAGCCGCTTGTATTTTTTGATTGCTTCTTAAAGTTTATTGTAAGGCTTTTTTTACCTGAGTTAATTTTATTTATTGAAGTTTTTTTCAAAGCAGGTATTGTAGTTTTTTTAATAACCTTTTTGCAGGTTTGGCAAATATAAGTTATACTACCGCTCTTTTTGCATGTAGCCTTTTTTAAAACCTGAGTAATTTTATGTTTATGAGCCGGCGTTGCGGTAGGTTTGTTTGTTGGAACTGTAGTAGGTTCAGTCGGCTGTGTTGTCGGTATAGTAGCAGGCTCAGTCGGTTGTGTGGTCGGTGTAGTAGCAGGTTCAGTTGGAGCTGTAGTAGGTTTTTGGGTATTCGGTTGTACTGTAGCAATTGGAACTATAGTAGGGACGGCAGTATCTGCAGGCTTTACTGCTGCCGTAGGTTCATTAGTCGGAAACGATGTAGGTTTTACATCAGGGCTTGCATATGGTGCCGTAGTTGGTTTTGAAGTGGTCGGTGTGCTGCCGTTCGAACTTGAACCGGAACCTGAGCCTCCTGACGGTTTATTAGTTTGAACCGGTACAGTCGGGGATGTGGATGGTACCGTGGATGGTACCGTGGTCGGTTCCGTAGTAGGCTTTGTAGTAGGCTCCGTAGTTGGCTCTGTAGTAGGTTCTGCGGTCGGCTCAGTAGTAGGTTCCGTAGTCGGAGCCGTGGATGGTTCCGTAGTAGGTTCTGTAGTAGGTTCTGTAGTAGGTTCTGTAGTAGGTTCTGTAGTAGGTTCTGTAGTAGGTTCTGTGGTTGCAGTACCGTTTGTTATGTTAATTTCTATTGTTGCTTTGATAATGTTTTTTAATGCCTTGACATCGCTTATGGTATTAAGCTTTTTATCGTCAATAGATTCTGAAAAGAAAATAAATGTATATTTTCCGCTTTCAATATTTATAGCATCTTTGCGGAGAAGATAATATTTTTCGGAGTTTTCATCGGTATAATATAAATAGAAAGGGTTTATATATGGGGCAGACGAATCAAAGTCCGTGTTATCTGTATCCCAGTAATCAGTGCGGACAACTGCCATATACTCCCAAAAACCGTGTTGTGCGGCAATATCTTTATCCCAAGGAGTTCCTGTACTCTTTTTCCAAGTGATATTCATAGAAGGAGAGTTTTCTTCTATATCATTGCTTATATATCAGACGGATAATCTGTCACATCAATTGAAGCAATATCATCTTTGGCTGCTGCTGCATCGTATTTGCATGTCCATGTAGTATTGTTTCGTACAAGGCTGTATCCGGCTTTTAAAAGTTTATCTGTAAAGTTAAACTCAGCATTTGAAGAATCACCTTTTGCAGTTATATAATTAAAATTCTCAAAAGGAGTATCAGCGCAAGATTGTGACGAACTTGTAATATAAAGCTGTGATACTCCACTTGCTGTTTTGTTTATATTTATATGTCCGTTGCGGGAGACAATTATATTTGCTTTCTGTGTGCTGTTTCCGCCTGTGAAATTTCCGTTTATAGTGGCATCGGGCATAGCTGTAAGGTCAAGAAAACCGCCATTATCAACAGATATATTATTCAAGTTTGATGTGTCGGAAGGTGCAAAAGTTCCGTTGTTTGTTACGTGTATGTTTCCTATTCCGCTGACCGGCATTTTTGTTGTGCTATTACAGCCGTCAATAGTGAGTGTTGTATTATCGTTACCGATAATAGAAGATGCTGCAAAGTCTTGTTTTGTAGTTCCTGTCAGTAATATAGACGCACTTGAAGAAGCCTCGGTTGATATTGTTCCGCGAAGCTGAGTGTATTCATTTAAAATAAGTGAAGCTTTGCCTTTATATGCAGTATACTTATTTTCACTATGATCATGTCCCATAATAATATCATTAATAACAGTTTTGCTTGTGGCATTTATTACGGTAAATGATGCATTGGTTCCTATATCGGTGTTTGTATAAAATCCTCCGGCGTATACTGTCGGGAGAAGTTCTTTTTCCGAACTTCCAAATCCGCCAAGTGTGTCACCGGCACCCTCTAAATGTGTATCTACTTTATCTAAAGTAAGGCTGTGGCCGGCAAGAAAAATTTCACGCTGTGGAACGCTGCCCATTGCATCGCTTGATTCAAAATGCAACTGTAAATTTTTGAAAGTTACATTATCTCCTTTTAGCTGAATAGGACCACGGCAGACAATTCCGACTGTAAGGCCGTCTTTGCCCTCGATAGTAGTGTCGGCAGGAATGTCTATTGGGATAGTTTGTCCGTTTGTGTCGGAAGATGCTGCTGTTTGGAATGATTTAGCTACAATAATATGCTTATATTTTCCTAAAGCTTTGAAAAAATCGTCAAAAGTGCTTACTGTAGTTGAAGTTTCAGCCTGAGCAGATATATTTTGTGCTTCTAGCTGATAGGTTGCTGCCTGGGTACATGTTTCAGATAACATAATACAAGAAGTGAGAAGACAGCAAATAAAATGTGATAGGCGTTTTTTCATTAGTAAATCCTTTCTGTAAATGGTGAATAATTTATAGTTCATAATAAAATATAGTGTCACTAATTATAACAAGAATAAGCAGATAAAGCTATTTGAAAATTTGTGTTTTTATTACAAAAAGATGTTATATTTGTCATTTTTATACTTGCTTAAATTAAAATTAAATTGTCAGGAATTTTTATTTTTTTTGGGGGGAATACTTATTCATGTATAGATGTGACAAGTATGGAAAGAGAATACGACTTTATGCAAAAAAGAGTAGAAATGGGGACTGATAATATGAATAAGAAAATTATAAAAACAGCTTCGGTTATTGCAGTTGGAGCAGGTGCGGCGGCTTTATATAAGGTAAAGTTTGCAAAGGATAATAATTCGGATAATCAAACACAGGGATGTACTGATTCAGGGAGAAAAAAGGATAAATGTCAATGTAATGGAAAAAGCCGCAGTCAACATTCTGATTATAAAAATACGGAACTTGGGAAGTATGAAAAAAACAGTAAGGGAATTTATTATGCAAGCGGTAATTATGAGGCATTTGCAAAACCTAAAAAGCCTGACGGAATTGAGAAAAAATCCGCATACATTGTCGGAAGCGGACTCGGTGCACTTGCGGCAGCATGCTTTCTTGTAAGAGATGCAAAAATGCCCGGAAAAATATCCATATTCTTGAAGCACTCGATATTGCAGGGGTGCATGCGACGGAATAAATGATGCCTCGAGAGGGTATATAATGCGTGGCGGACGAGAGATGGAGGAACATTTTGAGTGTCTGTGGGATTTATTCAGAAGCATACCTTCTTTAGAAAAGAAGGATGAATCAGTTTTGGACGAGTTTTATTATCTTAATAAGGAAGATCCGAATTATTCAATTTGTAGAGCAACCGTAAACAGAGGTAAGGATGCAGAACTTGGTGGTAAATTCGGTCTTAGCCGTAAAGGGTGTATGGAGATTATGAAATTGTTCTTTACCGCTGATGAAGAGTTATACGATAAAAAAATCGAGGATTTTTTTGATGATGAAGTTTTTGAGTCTAATTTCTGGCTTTACTGGAGAACAATGTTTGCTTTCCAGAACTGGCATAGTGCGTTGGAAATGAAGCTTTATTTCAAGCGTTTTATTCATCACATAGCGGGACTTCCTGATTTTTCGGCATTGAAATTTACAAGATACAATCAGTATGAATCGCTTATCATGCCTATGCTCAAATATCTTGAAAATGCCGGGGTTTCTTTTGAATTTAATACTGAAGTTACAAATGTGATATTTGACATAGAAGGAAATAAAAAGACAGCAAAGGCTATTGAGTGTGTTGTGTCAGGAAAAAAAGAGAAAATTGCACTTATGGAGGATGATTTCGTTTTATTACAAACGGAAGCTGTACAGAGAGTACAATTTACGGTGACCATTACCATGCACCTGTCGGCAATGCAGAGATTAGGGAGAGTGGATGCTGGAGTCTCTGGAAAAATATTGCAAAACAGGACAGAGCGTTTGGAAATCCCGAGAAATTTTGTTCTGATATTGAAAAGTCAAAGTGGGAATCAGCGACACTTACGACATCCGATGATAAGATTATCTCGTATATTGAAAAAATATGTAAAAGAGACCCTCGTTCAGGAAAAGTTGTTACAGGCGGTATTGTAAGCTGTATGGATTCATCATGGCTGCTTAGCTGGACTATAAACAGACAGGGACAGTTTAAAAACAGAAAAAAGACGAGGTATGTGTATGGATTTACGGATTGTTTACAGATGCAGCAGGTAATTATATAAAGAAGCCGATGAAGGAATGCAGCGGATGGGAGATTGCGGCAGAATGGCTTTATCATATTGGAGTTGCGGTAAATGAAATTGATGAATTTGCGAAAGAGCATACGAATTGTATACCGACCATGCTGCCTTATATAACGGCGTTTTTTATGCCAAGAAGAAAAGGTGACAGACCGGATGTTATTCCTGATGGAAGTGTCAATGCAGCTTTTCTGGGACAATTTGCAGAAACACCGAGAGATACTATATTTACAACGGAATATTCAGTTAGAACGGCAATGGAGGCTGTCTATGGATTATTTAAAGTCGACAGGGCAGTACCGGAAGTATGGGGAAGCACATATGATGTAAGAGATTTGATTGAGAGTTCGGTAAGGCTTATGGATGGAAAATCGCCGCTTGATATGAATCTTCCAAAGCCTGTCAATATGGTAAAAAATGTGATTTTAAAGAAGATTGAAGGAACAGATATTGAAAAAATTTTGAGGGAACATGGTGTTTTGAACTGTTGATAAAAAGGACAGTGATAAAAAAAGCAGAATTAAAATGCCGGGCTGACAGGTTTAACGTGTATATTCCCTCGGTGTACAGCCGACCATAGCCTTAAAAAGCCTGTTAAAGTTTGAAAGATTTTGAAAACCGCACTCAAAAGCGGCATCTGCTATTTTACTGCCGTCAAGAAGCATTTCGCATACTTTTTGTATGCGGAGTTTATTTATATATTCAATAGCACCGACACCTACCGTGTCATGAAATTTACGCATAAACCAGCTTTTGCTCAGATGTGTTTTAGCCGCAAGAAATTCTATTGTAAGAGGTTCGTTGTAATGCTCATTTATATAGTAGAGAATTTGACGGATTTCATTGCTGCCGGTCTGATGTTTAATAAATTTTATTGAATTGCCTGAAAGTGCATACCATAAAAAACGTGAAAGTTCACCTTTCATGAGAAGGTCTGACTGCGGAGAATTTTGTATTGCACAGTCTACAACATTTGCGGCACAGCAGTGCATCTCTTCATAATAGTTATTTTTATCCGTAATGTGTAAAAGTTCGGCGGAGAGACTGCACATCGGGGAAAGTATCTGCGAAAAACAGCGGTCGTTTGTGTTTCCGAGCATATCAGTGTTAAAAACTACTGTATCATAAATGATTTTGGCATCGGTTTCAATAGCGTGCAGCATGTGTGGGAAAAACAGAATAATGTCTCCTGCACATGCTTTTATTTTTTGTTTATCTGTAATAAAAAATCCCTCACCGTCGGTAATGAAATTGAGTTCCCACTCAGAATGGCTGTGCATGGGGACAAACGGAAAGAGTTCGGGGATAGAACTTTTATAATAGCTGAATGGTATGAGAGCATTGCTGTGATGTCTGTTTTCTTTGAGTATATTTTTTTTAGCCATGTTATTCCTCGTTTAAATACAATCTATCAAAGTACAATAGTATAGTATTAGTTTTCAAAACTTTTTTGCTAGAATTTACGTTACATCAAATATTATTATATTGTTAATTTAACAGGAAGTCAAAAATAATATCAGGAGGATTAAAAATGAACAATACGGCAAAAGGACCAAAGTGGCTTGACAATGCAGTTTTTTATGAAATCTATCCGCAGTCATTTAATGATACAAATGCAGATGGTATAGGTGACATAAATGGTATTACGGAGAAACTCGACTACATAAAAGAACTTGGATGTAATGCTATCTGGATAAATCCATGTTTCAAGTCGCCTTTCGGTGATGCGGGTTATGATGTTGAAGATTATTACACGGTTGCACCTAGATATGGTACAAATGAGGATCTTGCAAATCTTTTCAGAGAGGCACACAAGAGAGATATGCATATTCTTCTTGACCTTGTTCCGGGACATACTTCTGTACAGCATGAGTGGTTTAAGCAGTCGATGAAAGCTGAAAAGAACGAATTTACGGACAGATATGTCTGGACAGACAATATATGGGAATCACCGGAGGGAATGGGATGCATAAGAGGAATTTCGGATAGAGACGGTTCATGTGCAGTCAACTTTTTCTCACACCAGCCGGCGTTGAATTATGGATATTATAAACCTGAGCGTCCTTGGCAGCAGGCAATGGATGATGAGGGACCGAAAGCAACACTCGAAGCGATGAAAGATGTTATGCGTTTCTGGCTTCAGATGGGTGCAGACGGTTTCAGAGTAGACATGGCAGGTTCGCTTGTAAAAAATGATGAAGACGGAAAGGGAACTATAAAACTCTGGCAGAATGTCAGAGAGTTTCTTGACAGGGAATTTCCGGATGCTGCGATGGTTTCAGAGTGGGGAGAGCCTGACAAATCGCTTCAGGGTGGTTTTCATATGGATTTCTTACTTCATTTCGGTCCATCCCATTACAATGATTTGTTCCGTTGTGAAGAACCGTTCTTTTCTTCAAGAGGAAAGGGCGATGTGTCAGCTTTTGTAGAAAAATATCTTGATAATTATGAGAAGTCAGAAAAGGTCTTATGTGTATTCCTTCAGGAAATCACGATATGGGACGACTTTCGCAGGAAATTAAGGGTGATGAGCTTAAGATAGCTTTTGCATTCCTCTTATCAATGCCGGGTGCACCGTTCATATATTACGGTGATGAGATTGGAATGAAATATGTTGAGGGATTGACATCTGTAGAGGGAGGATATGAAAGAACAGGTTCAAGAACACCTATGCAGTGGGATGACAGTGTAAATGCAGGCTTCAGCAGTGCAAAGAAAGAGATGCTTTATGTTGCACAGGACAGTGATGAAAATCGTCCGACTGTTAAAAATCAGGCAGCAGATGAAAATTCACTCTACAATGAGATAAAGAAGCTTATAAAAATCAGAAAAGAGCATGCGGCTCTTTTAAGCAAAGGTGAAATAGAATTTGTAGCTGCAAAGAAAGATACTTATCCGCTTGCGTATGTAAGAAGCAGTGAGGATGAAAAAATACTTGTAGTTATAAATCCTTCAGCAGAAGATGTTACATTTGATTTTGACGGAAAGTTCGGAGAAGAAATCTATCGTTTTGGTGGAAACGCAGAGAGTGACGGAAAAGTTGTTAAAGTTTCGGGACAGACAGCAGTATTTGTAAAGCTTGTATAATCAAAATATCTTTTGAACATATAATTATAAAATATCATATACGATAAAAAACGGTGATTTTATAAAGTTTTTTAGAGTGAAAGCGGATATTGATGCAGAAATGTATTTCAATCCGCTTTTTTTATATAATTGTTACCTTTTTTTACAGTTTTCGGTGAATAAAAGTTGCATAAAAAAGCTTAAAGTAATATAATGAATATATTAAAAATGCACAAACAGAATGTGCGTAAAAAACTGTCCGAAAAGAATGGAGGTTAGGTATGAAACATATAAAAGTAAAATTTAAGATGTTATTTATTATGGCAGGAGTTCTTATAATGTTATTGTTTGGAACGATTTTTTCGGCAAAATGCATGAAGAACATCAGCAATGAGTCAGTTGCGGAGATGGAAAGCAGTATTCGTGAATCTTATGATAAAAATATAAAATCAGAAGTTTCAGCAGCAGTATCCGTGGCAAAACATTAATGACCAGTATCAAAGTGGTATAACTTACGGAGGAATTAGAAAGAAGAATGCGGCCGACCGATTCGTGATATGAGATATGGTGACAGTGGATATTTTGGATTGACCAGTCAGACGGAACCAACGTCGTGCTTCTTGGAAGTGATACCGAGGGAACCAATCGTATGGACACTGAGGGATTCAAAAGGTTTTAAGATGGTCAGACAGATGATTGAGGATTCAGTTAGAAAAATACAGAGGCATATACAACTTATTATTTTCCTAAAGAGAATGAGACAAAGCCTCTCCAAAACGTTCTTATACATATTATTATAAAAGAATTTGACTGGGTTATAGGAACTGGAAATTATATAGATGATATAGACAAAACGGTAGCGGCAAAGCAAAGTCAACTTACAAAATATTCAAACAAAATGACAAGTATTTTTGCAACTGTAAATATAACTATCGGAGTTTTTCTTATAGCTGTAATAATTCTTATAATCACAAATATTGTTAAGCCGCTTGAGGCTGTCGGAGCTGAGATGCGTATACTTGAAAATGGTGATTTCACAAGTAAGCTTGATGACAGATATTTAAAGAGAAAGGATGATTTTGGCATTCTTGCAAAAATATACTTGAAAATATGCGTTCAAATCTTAGGGAGCTTATCAGTGGTGTAAAAGAGCGGTGCAGGGCAGATAGAAAATCTTGTAACCGACATTAACAGTAATATGGATTTACTCAATGGAGAGATAGAAGATGTATCTGCGACTACGGAAGAAGTTGCCGCATCAATGGAAGAGACAGCAGCTACTACAGAGAGTATAAATACAATGTCACATGAGATAGAAGATGCTGCAAAGAATATAGCATTGAGAGCACAGGATGGAGCCAATAGGGTTGAGCAGATTTATAAACGTGCAAGAGAAGGCAAGGATAATGCAAGTGCTATAAGGGCAAAAGCAGGAGATACAAAGAGAGCGATGAAAGCAGAACTGGAAAAAGCAATGGAAGACGCAAAGGTTGTAGACCAGATAAATGTTCTTGCTGATTCTATTATGGGCATAACAGACCAGACAAATCTTCTTGCACTCAATGCTTCTATTGAAGCAGCAAGAGCAGGTGAGGCTGGAAAGGGATTTGCGGTAGTTGCAGATGAAATAAGAAATCTTGCAGAGCAGTCAAAAGAAAATGTTGAGAATATACAGGGTGTGACTGATGCTGTTAAAAAGGCAGTTGAGAATCTTAAGACAGATGCAGAGCATATGCTTGAATTTGTTGAAACGGATGTTACTGACAGTTATCATAAGTTTGATGAACTTGCAGGATATTATAATGAAGATGCATCAAATGTAAATGAACTTATATCAGATTTCAGTGCTACGTCAGAAGAATTACTTGCGTCAATATCTTCAATATTAGAGTCAATAAACGGTATAAGCGTTGCTGCTGATGAGAGCGCAAATGGAACTACAAATATTGCAGACAGAACAGTTTCAGTTGCAGATAAATCATCGATTGTAAACAATCATTTAAAGGAAGCAGAAGAGGCAGCAGGCAGATTAAATGATGAAGTTTCTAAGTTTGTAGTATAGAATGGGCATGGTCATTTTTGTGAAAATACAGTAAATATAAAAAAGCCAATATTAGAATAATTTTCGATATTGGCTTTTTTATGGCTGATTGTTACCATCAGGTAGGCGAAAATCACAAAAACACTTGCAAGTTTTAGATTATTCCCTCATAATAGTGTTTATGATTTGACACAGAATACTGAAAATCGGAGGATAAACATGTCAGAAGTAAACACTAAAATTGGAAATTACACAATAACAGATGTCGATATAGACACATTTATTTCAGGAATGCCACAGGAACAGCAGATGTACAGAAGTATGCCTGAGTTCCGTAAACAGTGCGAAGAAAGATTAGAGGAAATTTGTCTTTTTGCAATGTATGGTGAGGAAGAAAAGAAAGATGAGACAGAAATGTTCAAGACATCAATGGTTATGGCAAAGAGAGATATTTTAAGCCAGATAGCTATGGCAGAACTTTTACAGGATGTCTCAGTATCAGATGCAGAGGCAAAGGAATACTTTTTAGGACATTCAAAAGAATTTGCATCAAAAGCATCGGCAACAGCAAAGCATGTACTTGTAGACAATGAGGGCAAAGCAAATCAGATAAAAGAAGAAATCGAATCAGGTGCAAAGAGTTTTGAAGATGCAGCAAAAGAGTATTCAACATGCCCATCAGCACAGAAAGGCGGAAGTCTTGGAACATTTGGCAGAGGTCAGATGGTTAAGGAATTTGAAAATGCTGTGTTTGATGGAGAACTCAACAAAGTAATCGGGCCTGTAAAAACACAGTTTGGATATCACCTTATCTGGGTAGATGACAAAAATGAGGGTGAAGTACCTGAGTATGATAAGATAGCAAGTCAGGTAAAGAGCTATCTTGTAAACAAGAAACAGCAGGAGATTTACCAGAATAAATTAAAAGAACTTAGAGATAAGTATTGCAAATAGTAGAAGAAGTAAGATAAAATTACTATAAATCAAAAATAACTTTACAACACAAACAAAAATGCAAATTTCGTGTATTCTTATATTTATATAGGAGTATAAAACATGGAATTTGCATTTTTTGTTTTAGTTGGGGTTGATTTTTATAAGATTTAATTGCATCAAAAAGGGTATATATGACGTTATAAGTATTAGAAACAAAAAACGGATATTTTTGATAAGGCTGTAAATGTACGGTTATGAAAAAAATGCAGGGTTAGAAGGGGGTGGAAAAATGTTACATGGGATGAAAGCGAAAAAGTGGGAGGAACGTCAAAGGGAGAAACTGGAGAAGATATATTCATTGTACAAAAATAAAATGTTCGGCAGAGCAATGCAGATATTAAACCAAAGAGAAGATGCAGAGGATGCGGTACAAAATTGTATTATACTTAATTTCAAGACACA
>SCPN01001256.1_pt1 | contig 11103 bp, 20 predicted proteins | sample 6106831 | NCBI WGS metagenome assembly SCPN01 (sample SAMN10720447, study PRJNA508395) | human gut metagenome | isolation source: Participant 1, 0 month
GGCCGGAATGAATCCGGAAAGTATCCAGACCGGTCGGACACATTGCACTGGGATTTTCCAAAGAGGATGAAAGCAGGCTGGACCAGCCGGATTATGGCAGAAATAGCTTTGAATACATGGAACGGATAGGCATAAGGAACACACAGTTCTTTATAGCGAGACATTTCGACAAGGAGCATCCTCATATACAGATCGCCTACAACCGAATAGACAATGATGGCAGGGACCATATCCGACAAAAACGAGCGGTTACGGAGTGCACGCATCTGCAAGGAACTGACCTTGAAATATGGCCCTCGGCATACAAGTAAGACCAAGGGACTGAACGCTTGAGGGAACTGGACAAGACAAAATATGAACTTTACAATCTGCTTAAAACGGAAGTCAGAAAAGCCGGAAACTGGAAGGAGCTGATTGCCGGATTAAACGAAAAAGGAGTGGATGTATAATCCAACAAGGGAAAACCGATGAAATACAGGGTACGTGTTCATCATGAACGGCTATTCCTTCAGCGGTTCCAAGATTGACAGACAGTTCAGCTTATTCCAAGATAGGATACCGCGTTAAAGACACCGTCACATTCGGAAACCCAAAGAGGTATGTTCAGAGTGAACCAACCTATCAACAGGAATCGCATGGCAGTGAATTATACAGCGATTCTTTAGGTTCACACTGAACCCGCAAAACGGAACAACCAGAAGGTTATCCGACAATTATTTGAGAAAGAAGAAAAGAAAAAACAACGTAAAATAAGATGGTAAAGTATGGAAAAAGACAATGTATATGTTTTGTTTGAAGAAATCAAGAACAAGATTGAGATGATAAACGGGAAGCTGGAACAGAAGACCGGAACACCAACTGGCAGACAGGCAGAAGAAGTGATCCCAACATGCGTAAGGCATATTCACCGGCATAGTTTTGACATCAGGTCAAGCAGTATTTCTCTTTTGGAATCGGGCGGTATGCAGCCTGTCCTATGGGGAAATATCAGACTTTGGCAGTCCAACCGGCAATATGACGACGCCTGAAGTTCCGCGCCATCCGCTCCTGGAGCGGGTGTACTCCGGAAGATATCTCTGGCTGAACAAGGTTTTCGACATCCATCGTGACGAGAAGGCCATCGACTGGGTCAGAAAACAGGCTGACGGGTACGAGAAGGAGCTGAAAGCTGTTTCAGACAGCCTGATGCAGGAGAGACTTAAATTACAGGTAGAATCTGAATCAGATTGATATGGCCAGTGTTAAAAATAAAATTCAGACCTTCCACCATAGAAGGAAAGGAAGGTACCGTCTATTATCAGATTATCCAGAACCGTGTAATCCGTCAGTTAAAGACGGATTACCGGATATTTACGGATGAATGGAACGAAGCTGGAAGCTGTATCATTGTCGGTAGTTCGGAACGAAGCAATCTGCTCTTTCCCCTTGCAGGAACACATGGAGTGGGACCTGGAAGCGGCTGGACATGATTGTCCGCCAACTGGATAACCGGAAAGCCGGATATACAGCGGATGATATTGTCACTTCTTTCAAAGCAATACAGAGGACAGTCGCTTTCAACTTCATGCAAGGCATCATAGCCCGTCTAAAACAGATGGGTAAGATACGCACAGCCGAAAATTATTCCTGCACCTGAAAAGTTTCATGCAGTTCAGAGGGAACAGGGATGTTCTGTTGTCCGAAATTGATTCGGATTTGATGCAGCTTTATGAAGCCTACCTTCATGGGAAAGGAGCCGTACGGAATACCAGTTCATTCTACATGCGTATCCTTCGGGCGGTATATAACCGTGCCTTGGAAAAGGAACTGATGGAACAGCGCAATCCTTTCAGGCATGCTCCATACGGAGTGGACAAGACCGTCAAGCGTGCCGTTCTTTATCAGCCATCAAACGAATGAAGAATCTGGATCTGTCCCCAGCCTAATCTGAATTTGTAAGGGACATGTTCCTGTTCAGCTTCTATACCCGTGGTATGTCGTTCATAGATATGGCTCACCTAAAAAAGAAAGATCTTCAGAACGGCTTCTTATCGTATCGCAGACGAAAGACCGGGCAACGGCTGGTTATCAGGTGGGAAAAATGTATGCAGGAGATTGTCGGAAAATACCCGAAGACAGCCTCAGTCCTTATCTTTTGCCGGTATTGAAATATCCTTTTAAGGATACGCACAAGCATTACAGGAATGTCATGTCCGGAATAAACAGAAACCTTAAAGAAATAGCCAGACTGGCCGATATATCCGTTCCTCTTAGCATATACTGTGCTCCGTCATTCATGGCAAGCGCAGCCAAAGGCAAAACATTCCGATTTCGGTTATCAGTGAAGGGATGGGACATGATTCCGAGGCGACCACAACAAATTTATCTGGCCTCATTGGACAATTCCGTAGTGGACAAAGCCAACGCACAAATTCTGAAAGGTCTGTAGGATTGGAGAACGTTTAGCAAAAGCATTCATTTCTTAGACAGAGGGACTCACTCTTGCGCAAAGTTATGCATTTTATTGAAAATCCTGCAATTCCGGCCGTTGATTTTCATCCGGAAGTCATTGAATTTCAACTGTTGTTTCACTACTGTCCCGTAAAAGTGGATAAATAGTTCTTTGAAATTATTGAAATATAGTCAATTACACGGTTTTGAAATGAAACGGACTTGATTTTGCAACTTTGCAGTCTAATACAAATGGCTGCTATGTTCCAAGACAAATACGTATTCTCTCAATTAACCGCTTTTCTGAACAGGACTCAGTTTAACAACTATGTTCGCAAGTATGGTGGCAACCGATATGTGAAACATTTCACTTGCTGGAATCAGATGCTCGCGATGATGTTTGGACAACTGAGTAACCGTGAGAGCCTGCGAGACTTAATCGTTGCTTTCGAGGCGCATAGGGCCAAGCAATATCATCTTGGGTTAGGTCGTGAACCGATAGCCAAGACAACTCTTGCGACAGCCAACCGGAACCGTGATTATAGAATTTTGAAGAATTTGCATTCTATATGATGAAGGAAGCCTGCGAGAAGCGGACGACCAACATCCTTGACATTTCCGGAAAGAAATATGCGTTTGATTCAACAACGATTCCGTTATGTCTTGCAACATTCCCATGGGCAAAGTTCCGAAACAAGAAAGGAGGAGTTAAGGCTCATGTCTTATATGACATTGAAGCACAAGTTCCTGCCTTCTATACCGTAACCACTGCATCAAAGCATGATTCTACATTACTGTCTTCAATCCATTATGAACCAAATGCTTATTATATCTTCGACAGGGCTTATGATTCCTTTAAAGAACTCTATAAGATACATCTTACAGACTCTTTCTTTGTTGTCAGAGCCAAGACGAATTTAAAGTATAAGACAGTCCAATGGAAGCGAAGAATGCCAAAGAATATAATGACAGATGCGGAAGTGAAACTGACCGGCTATCTCTCCGAGAAGAAATATCCTGAGTCATTCAGACTCGTCCGATATTACGATGAAGAAGATGACCGTGAGTTCACTTTTTTGACAAATGCAAAACAACTTTCTGCACTGGATATCGCCAATCTTTATAAGAAAAGATGGTTAATCGAGCTGTTCTTCAAATGGCTCAAGCAGCATCTCAAGATAAAGAAATTTTGGGGCACAACAGAGAACGCTGTTCGCATACAAATCAGTGTGGCTATTATCACATACTGCCTTGTGGCTATTGTCCAACATGATATGAAGTTGAAACGCTCAACCTATGAAGTTTTGCAAATTCTCAGCATATCATTGACTGACAAAACCCACTTGCGTGACCTGTTCGATAAGACTAATTTCAATGATGTCAAAGATCTAAATAATCCCCTTATTCCGGGGCTATTTGATTAATTGTTTAACTCGTCCCATTTTAACGGGACACTAATGCTGTTGTTTAGCAATCCTACATATAATTCATCAGCAAATCAGCATTATAGCCCGAAATCTCCCTCTGTCTAAGAAAGACGCAGACACCGGGACTTTCTCATCTCTTTTACGCACAGAAAGAAGATGGAGAAAACGACCGGAGAAGCCGACATACAGGAGAACAGGCTGAAAGAACTTTCACCCGACTTGCTGAATACCTTGCTCAAAGATCATACAACGAGTAAGGAAGGAAAACAGTGTAACATATTCTGGGCTACTTCTGATTATGAACAGTTCGGTAAAGGTTATGAATATGGGTCACAGATTCTTCCGGAGCTGATAACCGGAGAGAACGGTCATGTAGTCATGCCCCGTGTTTTGAAACATAGGGAAACCCAAAGCACACGTTCCTGGAAATGGCAGAGGTATTTACTCCGTCCTGATCTGTAATGCCCAAAACAATCTTATTGACGAAGCCTGGTTCGGCAGAAAAGATGTGTTTAACCGTGAAGTGACATCCAAAGACGGTACGCATACATGGGAAATCAATCCGGATAAGATTGCTTTTCCTGAAGGCAGGACATGGAAAGACTATGTACGGGAAAACCGGTTGGAAATCACCTGTGGAGAAGCTCCTTATCTGGTAAGCAGGTATGATACGACTACCGGAACATTCATTCCCGTGGAGAAGCGTATCGGCCTGCTCGACCGTAAGCTCCGTATTGTCAGTGAGAATACTACGACAACACGTGAATGGCTGAGGCAGCCAAGGATGCTTTACAGAAGCATCTACGCCTAGTGAATGGCAGGGCGACAGTCTCTTCTTGCCCGTGAAGCCCTTCTCTTATCCTTCATCGAATATTACCGGGACAAGTTCGGTAAAGATCCGCAAATTAAATCCATCAACCATATAGCCTATATCATCTCCTGGAATGTATGGCAGATGGACGGACTGAAAGGTGTTGTTCCGGACAGTTGCGGAGAACGTGTACGACGGAACCGAGCCTGTTCGGTACAATTGAAAGACGGGAACCGTGCGAAGGCTGTCTCGAAAAATGAACTGACCAAGCACAATGGCATTTACTGCATCATCAATGACTGGCGGGCTACAGACAAGACAACAGGCAAAAAGGGGAAACGAATCCGATTTATCGACCTCATAAATGAAGAAGCATGAGATTCACATCGTCCCTGAAACTAAAACTGATCTATGTGTTCCGTATCAATGATGCGGCGCACCGTGGATGCCTGAAGATTGGCGAGGCAACCGTGAGGATGAAAACGTGTTCGGTCTGTCTCCTAATAGCAAGGCGCTTCAATGAAGCGGCCAGAAAGCGTATCAACCAGTATACACAGACGGCAGGCATCGCATACGATCTGCTATATACGGAACTGACCGTTTATAACCGTGGCGGACTCCGTTCATTCAACGACAAAGAGGTACACAATGTCTTGGAACGCTCCGGTATCAAAAGAAAGTCTTCGATACTGTCAACAAGGCTAATGAATGGTTCATCACCGATCTGAAACCGTCAAGGTGCCATTGCGGCTGTCAAGGAAGGGCGGAGCTCCCTTCATCAGCGGAAGTTAACCGTGAATATTTTCCAATTGTATCCGACCGGAACAGCAGGAAGCCATCAGCAAGACCAAGAAACAGTTTAAGAAAGGCAACCAGATGCTCTGGAACGCAAAGATGCGTTTCGAAAGACCCTTCTGTCCCTGCAGGTTGTTAAGGATATGGAGTTTCAGCGTACCCTGATTCTGACTCATCGTCCTAGTGGATGCCGGATGGTTTGAGGATTTCGGTAAGATATTTTACGACCGCAAGGATTTTGCATACGGTTCCAAGAATAACGGGAAAGTTACGACAGTCTTGAACGGCGGGCAGTAAGTCACGGATTGCGTTATGTCTATTTTGCCTCCATGCAGGATTTGCGCGGTTCTGAACTTGTAGGTGGTAACTTCGACAAAAACAACGAAGTGTTTGCTACCGATTGGGACCTGATTATCGTGGATGAAGCGCACGAAGGCACCCAGACCGAATTGGGTAAAGCGGTTATGGGAGAGCTGGTCAAGGAACAGACCAAAGTATTGCGCCTGTCAGGTACCCATTCAACCTGCTGGATGATTTCAAAGAGGATGAAATCTATACATGGGACTATGTGATGGAACAGCGGGCCAAGATGAGCTGGGACGAACTCCATTTTGGTGATCCCAATCCGTATGCCTCACTGCCTACACTCAATATCTATACCTACGATTTGGGACGGCTGCTTCATGAGTTTGTAGATGAAGATGTTGCCTTTAATTTCAAGGAATTTTTCAGGGTCAATGAATACGGCAGTTTTGTCATGAAAAGACGTGCGGGCTTTTCTGAATCTTCTTACCAAGGAAGATAAGGACAGCCTTTATCCATATGCCAACGAGGAATATCGGAATATTTTCCGCCATACACTCTGGATGGTGCCAGGCGTGAAGGAAGCACGGGCACTGAGTGCCATGCTCCAGACACATCCGGTGTTCCAGCATTTCAAGGTGGTCAATGTAGCCGGTGACGGTGATCAGGACGAAGAGAGCCGCGATGCCCTGGAAGCCGTGGAACAGGCTATCGGAAAGATCCGGATGCCACACGGACCATTACCCTTTCTTGCGGACGACTGACGACCGGAGTGAGTGTAAAGGCATGGACTGCCGTATTCATGCTGTCCGGTTCCTATAATACAGCCGCATCCAGTTATATGCAGACCATCTTCCGCGTAGACACCGGCCACCATCAACGGACGCATGAAGGAGCAATGTTATGTTTTGATTTTGCTCCGGATCGTACCTTGAAAGTGATAGCCGAAACCGCCAAAATATCGGCCAAAGCCGGAAAGACTTCACAAAGTGACCGTAAGGCCATGGGTGAGTTCATTAATTTTTGCCCTATCATATCCGTTAAAGGTTCCCAGATGAGTCGTTTTGACGTACCTCACATGCTGGAACAGTTGAAACGGGTATATGTGGAACGTGTCGTCCGTAATGGGTTTGAGGACAACAGCCTGTATAACGATGAACTGATGAAGCTGGATGACCTGGAACTGCAGGAGTTCGATGACCTGAAAAGATTATCGGCCAGACCAAGGCTATGCCCAAGACCAACCAGGTGGACATCAACAGTCAGGGACTAAACAATGAGGAATACGAGGAAAAGGAGAAGCTGGAGAAGAAACCCAAGAAGGAACTTCTACAGAGGAAGATCGGAAGCGGCTGGAAGAACTGAAAAAGAAAACCAAGAACAGAGAAGCGGCCATTCCATACTCCGTGGCATATCCATCCGTATGCCCCTGTTGATTTATGGTGCGGAACTGAGTGATGAGAATCAGGAAATCACGATTGATAATTTTGCCTCACTCATTGACCCGCAGTCATGGAAGAGTTCATGCCCAAGGGAGTGACCAAGCAGAAATTCAACAGCTTCAAAAAATACTCATGATCCGGAAATATTCTGTGCAGCCGGAAAACGAATCCGCGCGATGGTCAAAGCCAAGTGGACAAACTGAGTATTGAGGAACGAATCGAACGGATTACGGACATCTTCAGTACTTTCCGTAATCCGACAAGGAGACGGTGCTTACCCGTGGCGCGTGGTAAACATGCACCTCGGAGACTGTCTTGGAGGCTATAACTTTTATGACACAGAGTATCAGAATGTGATTTCTGAACCACGGTTTATAGATAAAGGAGAGGTTACCTCAGAAGTTTTCCTGAATCCCGTATTCTGGAAATCAATTCCAAATCCGGACTTTATCCGCTCTATATGGCATACGGTATTTACCGGCAAGGGCAAAGGCTTCTCTTTTCGCTGTAGAAACAGTAGAAGAGCAGCAGGCAGTACCAGACGGTGAACGCCACGCAGATTTCCAAAAGACGCAACAAGGTTAGGGAACACGACCGCCAAGGGCGCCGTGACGAAGACGAAAGTCGATCTCTCGACCTTACACCATCGTGCCGTAAATGTCGCCGCACATCGGCATCATCTCCGACCAGCTCGTGGAGGAGACGACGGAGTATTTCCGCAACTACAACTTAAATGGTATCACCGGACAGTGACCGCAACCCTCGAAAACGGCGCTTTACCTGGTGGAAGAGGTCACGACCACGTTCGGCGTGGGCGGGTATCGTCAGCGGTTGAACGTGCCGTACCGGATAAAGTCCGGCGGGGATTAGTCCCAGTCGTTGAAATCGTCGGGTTCCACATCGATACAGGTTACCCGGGGTAGAGGGTTTCGTGCGCGTGGCAGTGGATTCACATTCCCCGTTTTTCCCGGCAACGGCACTTCCCCGTGGCAATGGCAGCATGGCGTCCCGTTGCCGGCATTCATTTCATTATTATTATCAGTCATCGTTTTATTTGCAGATTCATAATACGGGCACAAAAAATAGTTAAAATCCGGATAGATTTGATATTGGCGGTTATAATGATGAATAATGAAGCCATTCTGACCACCCATGTTGGCTGGTTACAGCATATTGAATCTTCAAAATTCAAGAAATTAAAGGTAAAAGTACAGATAATATAAATTACGCCATTGGTAACTTGGATACCTTTTGGTTAATATATCATATGTGTAAAGACAGGATATCCCTATCTTTATCTGAAGAAAGTCTCGAATTGACGGGACTATCGGTGAATTAGCCGGAACTGTCGGGACTCATTATAGAGAGACAGGAAACAGGTTTGCAGTGAAACTGAACTCTGTCATTTGACATTTGTCATCCAAGGATTCATTGCTAATTCGCTAAAGGAGCGAACAGCAAATGAATCCTGATGTATAATTTATTTTCTTGACTGCAATCTGATGTTTTATTGCTCATTATACTCATACTCTTATTGTCAACAACGAATGTTGCATTTTTATGATTTCCACCAAGCCATTCCACTTTCCCATCGGAATATTCCGCAGTTTGGCAGAAGCCTCTGTCTGGAAAAGAGTATAGCAATGTTCAGGAGCGGTAGATATAAGTTTGACCATGGGTTTTCGCCGGCAAGTATAATATACAACATCAAAAAAGGTTGGATTGGGTCTTTGTTGCACGAATAAATACAATAATCAGGTGGGCGGCAAATGTATAAGAATTTGTTCCGTCATTGAAAACCAGTTCGTCTGGATTAATGGTTTTGTTCCGACGGCACTTTCAAGGAGCAGTTTTGTCCGCATTCAGAAACTAAATCTGTTTTTTCCTTTAATTTGAGTATATGTTTTTGGCCTTGAAAAGGAAGTCCGCATACTGTTCTCCTTGTTTCATATAATTTGAGGGTTACATTTTCCCCACTTTGAGATTCTTTCAGGAGTTGCGAAGTACAGAATTCGGAAGTTCCGTTTGAGGGAAATCCGTTTTAGGGGGCGTATCCTATATAACAAGCGGCCATCATCGGATTTGAGTTCCATCTTATTATCAAAGAATCTTATCACCGGGTAGATTTCCGGCCTTTCCATAAGTAACAAAAGTTCCGACGCGTGATATATTTCTCCAGTAATTCATACTGTCCTCCGTTAATGGTCAATAAGACATAGATGCCTGGACAATCGGCCGCAGGCAATATGCCTTCATAAGTTCCGTCGTATGGCGGTTGGGAAGACCGGCATGATGATAAATAAGAATAAAGCCCCAAAGTACTGACTGCAATATTTTTTATTCATATTCTATAGAAAGTTTTTATGCAATAGTTTCGTGTCATTAGGAATAACACGAAAACTATTGCGATGTTCAAAGTTTCTATTTTCCTTCCTCGATAGTACAGATGATGACACGATTCCAGTCCGCTTCCGAGAACATATTGCCTATGCCTTGTCCTTTCGCAGTAATGCGGTCCGCACTGATGCGGTATTTTTGACTAATAAATTCATGACGGCATTGGCGCGCGCTTTCTATCCGTTCATTGACTTCTATGTTGCCTTCGGGAGACGCGTATCCTTTCACAACGACTTTGGCATTGCTGTGTTTATTCAGGTAAGTTGCAATTCGCTCCACATTGGGCAACTGGGATGCATCAATGGATGATTTTCCTTGTCTGAATGTGACTACAGATTCTAACGTTTTGGCTGTTTCTACAACAGTCTGAACCTGTGGTTCCTTCTGACACTCTTCCAGCATCTGGCTGAGCTGCGCAAGTTTTGATTTGCAGAATTCAAATCCTGTTTTTTAGAATCTACCTCCATACGCAGCTCATTAATACTCCGGTTTAAACCGTCTATTTCCGCGTGATCATAAGGCTTGGTCATTGTAAAATAATGCTTACCGTTACTGTTCTTGAAATGGTAAACAATACCGGCAGTAATTTCTACGGCGGCATTATTGGCGTTGAAACGGCTCCGGTGCTCGTTGAAGTCTCCTATGTCATACACCAGTGCAGGTTGCAATGCCAACGTCCATTTCTTTTCCGAACCTAAATTAAAGTTGAAGTTCAAGCCTATTTTCGTGCTCCAAGAATTTATATCACCTTTTCCGTTTTCATAATAATGTAGCCAACCGGCTCCCAAAACCGTCTCCATCTCAAAAGTACGGGGAACTCCATGATATCCACCCAGCAGATTCATAAGTTGAACTTTCCCAACAGACTGATATTGGATGCGTCAAAGCAGTCCTGCTGTTACTCATTAATATATCCATACCTTCGACCCCAAGTCCGAATGCGGGGGAGTCAACTGTTTGGTCAGGTCCACTCCAACGGCAGGACGCATATTCTTAAAAAGCGCTGTGGGTAGCGGGTTACTGTTCCGCCCTTTAGTCCAACAGACCAATTATCGAAAAATTTGTTTCCCTCAAGCAGGGTTTGACAATAAGCACTCAATGTGCTTGTACTTAACAAGAAATAGAAAAGAATCTTTTTCATACATTAATAAATTAAATTAGAGTTTTGTTATATTCAAATGATGCAGAATACAGGCTTACACAAAGGTTCGACGGAGTATCTGTATTTTTATCTTTTAATCAACATGTGGCATCTGCTATTTTAGAATATTGTTGTTTTTAACTAAGGCAACAGATAAGAAAATCGTCTATAAGGGAAAGGCACTCTTTCAATGACAACTCCTTTCCTGCGTATTTCATTGGGAGTATCTCAATATTTCTTTTACAGAAAGTGGTAAAATGAGAAAACCGTTTTAAAATGATATTCCAGCATTATTTGCTTGACTGGCAGAATATTCTCTATCAATTTAAGCTTGATTTCGTGGGAGAGTCCGCTTTT
>SCPN01000881.1_pt1 | contig 10980 bp, 10 predicted proteins | sample 6106831 | NCBI WGS metagenome assembly SCPN01 (sample SAMN10720447, study PRJNA508395) | human gut metagenome | isolation source: Participant 1, 0 month
TTTATAATTCAGTGAGCCTGTTAAATGAAAGAATCTCTATGAGTTATCTGGAAGCGATAAGAAAGCTTCGTATCCGTATTATGAAAGATGTGGAGAAAAAGGAATACCAGACCCTGCTTGTTACGAGTTCGATCCCGGGAGAAGGTAAGACGACACTTTCGGCGAATCTGGCAATTTCCATTGCACAGCAGGGAAAGAAAGTACTGCTGGTCGACTGTGATCTTAGAAATCCTTCGATTGCAGGAGTGATGAACGAGCAGGAACCACATCCGGGACTTGGCTCGGTTCTTAAGAAAGAAGTGCCGTTATTGAAGCTAATTACCAATGTAAAGCTTCCGAAGGAAAGAACGAATGAGAACGGAAGCCTTCATGTCATTTTCGGCGGCGCACCGGATGGAGAGAATTCGCTGTTGATAGGAAGCGGACGTATGAGAGCACTGATCGAAGCTCTGAAGTCCAAATATGACATTATCATCCTGGATACTGCGCCATCCGAACTTCTGGCAGATGCACCGCTTTTGGGCAAATATGTAGATGCGGCCCTTTATGTGATCCGTTATGATTATACGAAGCTTCGCGAGATCAGAGAAGGCGTAGAAAGCCTTGCATTAAGTGGAATCGATATGCTGGGATATGTGTTCAATGGTGATAATTCATCCGGCGGACAAGGATACGGCTATGGATACAGACGTTACGGCAATTACGGCAGTTATGGAAGCCACTACGGAAGTTATGGTAAATACGGAGCTTACGGTCACTATGGCAAGATGGAAAAAGGTTCGACGGACAAGTTTGGCCGTGTGATCAAGGACTAGGGGGACACAGACAGATGAAGTTTTTTCGAAAACACAAAAAACGTAAGATTGCAGGAATTATAATATTATTGATCGTATTGCTGATTGGCGGTATCTACGGGTCGATCTGGTGGAAATTCTACGGGGACTCTGTAGGGGTTGTGTCGGCAGACAAAGTAGATCCGAAAGCAAAGAAAGTTAAGATCGCCAAAGAAAAGAGAAAAGACAAGGATGTATATAATGTCCTTCTGGTAGGTACGGATTCCAGAGATCCGGATGCGGACCGGGGACGTTCTGATAGTATGATGATGGTATCCTTTAACAAAAAAGAAGGAAAATCAACAGCAATCTCATTCCTGAGAGACTCGCTGGTTGATATTGACGGACATGGAAAGAGCCGTCTGGGCCATACTTATGCATACGGCGGAGTGGGACTTACGATCAACACGATCAATAAGACATATGATCTTGATATTCAGAATTATATTACGATCAGCTTTGATGATCTGGTAAATGTAATCGATGAGATTGGCGGTGTGACCGTATTCATCAGTGAAGAAGAGGCTGCTTATTACAGAGAGAATGGTATGCCGGATATTCAGGCCGGAGATGTGACACTGACCGGATCCCAGGCACTTGCGCATGCGAGAAACCGTACACTGGGCAATGATTTTGAAAGAACAAGACGTCAGAGAAGTGTAATGTATGGAATCTACCGTAAGATTATGGAGAAGAAGGATCCAAGCGCGTTACTGCCTCTGATCAATTACGCTGTAAATCATGTAAAGACGAATATGAGTGTATCGGAGATGTACTCTATGGCAAAAGATGTTCTGTCGGTAGACGATCTGAAGATGCAGCAGACATGCATTCCACAGGACGGAACGTATACAGATATCACTTATGAGGGTATGCAGGTACTGAAGGTTGATTTTGATGCGAATAAAAAGAAGATCGAGCAGTTGTTATATTAAAGTGATTTACAAAAGATGAATATAAGGGGACAGTAAACGGGCGAGTATAATGAAACAGAGCAAGAAAGTTGTGGCCAGGATTATAATATTGATCTTGGCCTTATTTACAGTAATACCGGGAACGGTAAGTCAGAAAGTATATGCGGAACCTGGCGGCAGTGAGAGCAGTCAGGCGGCAGACGCATCAAAAGATGATTCCAATAAGAAGGAAGAGAAAAAAGAAGAAGATATGACGCCGGAAGAGCGGGAAAAGAAGGCAGAAGAAGATGCCTATAAGATGGAGATCCAGTCGAACGGTTGGAAGAACTGGCCAAAAGGACCGGGCACATACGGTGAAGCTGCAATCGTGATGGATGCGGGAACAGGAAGCATCTTATATGCGAAAAATATTGATGAACATGAGTACCCGGCAAGTATCACAAAAGTCCTGACCAGTCTTATTGCTTTAAAATACGGCAATCTGTCAGACAAGGTAACATTTTCCAATGACTGCATATCTTTTATGCAGCCGGGAGATTCTTCGGTTGGATTAAAAGAAGGTAATGTGATCTCGCTGGAACAGGCATTATATGCGACGCTGCTTGCCTCAGCGAATGAAGCAGCTTATGCGGTGGCGGAAAATGTCGGGAAAAATGCCGGACATGATTACAACTGGTTCATCCAGCAGATGAACGAAGAATGTAAAAGTCTTGGCGGCAATAATTCCAATTTCGTCAATGCGAACGGGCTTCATGATGACAATCATTATACATGTGCGCGCGATATGGCTTTGATCGGCAGAGAGATCTGGCGCTATCCGGAATTCCTGAAGATCTGCCAGGAGCAGAGTTATAAGATCCCGGCATCCGATACGACGGAAGAACATGTATTTCCACAGCATCATAAGATGCTGATCAAAGAAAATAAAAATTATTACCAGTATGCGGTTGCAGGAAAGACAGGATATACATCGAATGCATTATCTACGCTGATCACATTGGCCGATAATGGCAATATGAAACTGGTATGTGTCGTACTTCGGACACATGGTGTGAATATATATCCGGATACGAAGAATCTGTTCGAATATGCATTTAACAATTTCCAGAAGATCCAGGTGGCAGATGAGAAGAAACCGGATGAAGTAGAGAAATTTATATCGGCTGCGGATAGCCAGAGTGACGTATCGGCACAGTCAGATGGAAGTGAGGATACAGAATCCGTGCAGACAGGCGGAAATGAATATCAGCCGCTGGAGGACGGATATGTGATCCTGCCGAAGGATGTATCATACAAAGATATAGATTATGAAATTACGGATGTAGATGAAGATACCGGAGAGGGAACGATCCGGTATATATATGACGGCCATCAGGTTGGAAGTGCAATGGCAGAATTTACGGATAAGTATTTACAGAAAGTAAGCACCAGGAAAGAACGTGTGGACAGTAAGCCGAAGGATGTGGATAATTCCGGTGATTCGAAGAAAAACGGTGGAAAATCAAGTGCAAAGAGTATCTGGAAGAATTTTCTGCAAAAAGTAAAAGCAGTATGGGATTTCGGACAGAAAAAATTTGCCGGAAAATCAACTACAGAAAAATATGTGATCGCCGGAGGATGCGTAGCACTGGTGATTCTGATCTTCAGTCTGATCGTGCTGCTTATACGCCGTAGAAGATAAAAAATAGAAAATATATGAAAAATACGGAGAAAAACCGATTAAAAAATGTAAAAACCCTTGACGGATTTTAGGATTACTGCATATAATAAGGAATGTGAAAAACGCTGACGAAGACAGTAGGATATAACAGAACGCAGCAGCGAGCCGGGGATGGTGGAAGTCCGGTACAAGTAAGATATATCTGAATATCACTTCTGAGTTGCAGATTTTGAACGGTTTCAGGGTGTGAACAAGAGCCTGACTGCCAAGTAAAAACTGACGGCATTCCTCCGTTACAGGGAAGACATATGATGGTATGTTAGGTGGTTTATAAACGTAAGTACAGCTTTCGTCCTATACAGGGCGGAAGCTTTTTTAATTCTATGTTTTAATTTTATGGAGGTAAATATGTATAAGAAAGTTTCTACGGATCTTAATTTTGTAGACAGAGAAAAACAGACAGAGAAATTCTGGGAAGACAATGACATCTTCAGAAAAAGTATGCGTGACCGTGAAGGCAACGAGATCTATATGTTCTACGATGGCCCTCCGACAGCCAACGGAAAACCGCACATCGGACACGTTCTGACACGTGTTATCAAGGATATGATTCCAAGATACCGTACAATGAAAGGATACGAAGTTCCAAGAAAGGCCGGATGGGATACACACGGACTTCCTGTAGAGCTCGAAGTTGAGAAGCTTCTCGGACTGGACGGAAAAGACCAGATCGAAAAATACGGTATCGAACCATTTATCAAGAAATGTAAAGAAAGCGTATGGAAATACAAAGGTATGTGGGAGGATTTCTCTAATACCGTAGGCTTCTGGGCTGACATGGATGACCCATATGTAACATACGATAACAACTTCATCGAGTCTGAGTGGTGGGCACTCAAGAGAATCTGGGACAAGAAGCTCCTGTATAAAGGATTCAAGATCGTGCCATACTGTCCTCGCTGCGGAACTCCGCTTTCTGCACAGGAAGTAGCACAGGGCTATAAAGATGTAAAAGAACGTTCTGCGATCGTTCGTTTCAAAGTAGTAGGAGAGGATGCATACTTCCTTGCATGGACAACCACACCTTGGACTCTTCCGTCTAATATCGCACTCTGCGTAAACCCGGAAGAAGACTATGCGAAAGTAAAAGCAGCTGACGGATATACTTACTACATGGCTGTTGCCCTTCTTGATACGGTTCTTGGTAAACTTGCAGAAGAAGGACAGAAAGCATACGAGATTCTTGAGACATACAAAGGTAAAGATCTCGAATACAAAGAATATGAGCCATTATACCAGTGTGCTTATGACTGCGCTTCTAAGCAGAACAAGAAAGCATTCTTCGTTACATGTGATACTTATGTAACTCTGACAGATGGTACTGGTGTTGTTCATATCGCACCTGCATTTGGTGAAGACGATGCCAAGGTTGGACGTAAGTATGACATGCCATTCGTACAGTTAGTAGATGAAAAAGGTGAGATGGGAGAGACGACTCCATTTGCCGGATTATTCGTTAAGAAGGCTGACCCGGAAGTATTAAAAGACCTCGACGGACGTGGACTTCTCTTCGATGCTCCGAAGTTCGAACACAGTTATCCGCACTGCTGGAGATGTGACACTCCACTGATCTACTATGCAAGAGAATCATGGTTCATCAAGATGACAGAAGTAAAAGATGACCTGATCGCTAACAACAATACCATCAACTGGATCCCGGAGAGTATCGGTAAAGGACGTTTCGGTGACTGGCTGGAAAATGTTCAGGACTGGGGCATCAGCCGTAACCGTTACTGGGGAACTCCGCTGAATATCTGGGAGTGCGAGTGCGGATGCCAGCACTCGATCGGAAGCATTGAAGAACTGAAATCCATGTCAGACAACTGCCCGGATGATATCGAGCTTCACCGTCCATATATTGACGATGTAACAATCAAGTGCCCATGCTGCGGCAAACAGATGCACAGAGTACCGGAAGTTATCGACTGCTGGTTCGACAGTGGATCCATGCCATTTGCACAGCACCACTATCCATTTGAGAATAAAGAATTATTTGAAAAGCAGTTCCCTGCAGACTTCATCTCCGAGGCTGTTGACCAGACCCGTGGATGGTTCTACTCACTGCTTGCAATCTCAACACTGATCTTCAACAAAGCGCCATACAAGAACGTTATCGTTCTTGGACATGTTCAGGATGAGAATGGTCAGAAGATGAGTAAGTCCAAAGGAAATGCAGTTGATCCATTCGATGCACTGGAAGAAATACGGTGCAGATGCGATCCGATGGTACTTCTATGTCAACAGTGCACCGTGGCTGCCGAATCGTTTCCACGGAAAAGCCGTTGTAGAAGGTCAGAGAAAGTTCATGGGAACATTGTGGAACACATATGCGTTCTTCGTACTGTATGCAAATATCGATGATTTCGATGCAACAAAATATACATTAGACTACGACAAACTGTCTGTTATGGATAAATGGCTTCTGTCTAAGCTGAATTCAGCAATCAAGGCAGTAGACTATGATCTGTCCAACTACAAGATTCCAGAGGCTGCAAAGGCACTTCAGAGCTTCGTAGATGACATGAGTAACTGGTATGTAAGACGAAGCCGTGAACGTTTTCTGGGCTAAGGGAATGGAGCAGGATAAGATCAATGCTTACATGACTCTGTACACAGCACTGGTTGAGATCTGCAAGACAGCAGCTCCGATGATCCCGTTCATGACAGAAGAAATTTATCAGAACCTGGTAAGAAGCGTAGATGAAACCGCTCCGGAAAGTATCCACCTGTGTGACTTCCCTGTTGTAAATGAAGCACATATCGATACAGAGCTGGAAGCTAACATGGACAACGTTCTGAAACTGGTTGTTATGGGACGTGCATGCAGAAATACAGCCAACATCAAGAACCGTCAGCCAATCGGACAGATGTATGTAAAAGCTGATTTCGAAATTCCGGAATTTTACAAAGACATTGTAAAAGATGAATTAAATGTAAAGAATGTAACATTTACACAAGATGTTCGTGACTTTACTTCCTATACTTTTAAACCTCAGTTAAAGACAGTCGGACCAAAATATGGTAAACTGTTAGGAGGTATTAAAGCAGCACTCGAAAACCTCGAAGGAAATGCAGCAATGGATGAGTTAAATGCTACAGATGCCCTGAAGCTTGATATCAATGGACAGGAAGTGACACTGTTCCGTGAGGACCTGCTGATCGAATCCGCTCAGATGCCGGGATATGTATCTGAGAATGACAACGGAATCACAGTTGTTATGGATACAAACCTTTCCGAAGAACTTCTGGAAGAAGGATTTGTTCGTGAGATCATCAGTAAAGTACAGACCATGCGTAAGGAAGCCGGATTCGAAGTTATGGATAAGATTGCGGTAACTTACGAAGGAACAGAAAAAGCAGAGAAAGTATTTGCAGACAATGCATCTACGATCGCAGATGAGACACTGGCACTGGAAGTTACAAAGGCAGCACCTGCCGGCTACACAAAAGAGTGGAAGATCAATGGTGAAGCCGTAACGATTGGTGTAGAGAAGAGATAATCAAAGCCCAGTTTTTAAGAAGGGAAGTAGAAAATGTATAATCCAAGATTTGAAAAAGACGTATTTAAAAGAGATGTGCGGAACAATGTGAAGACATTGTTCCGTAAGGAAGTAGAAGAGGCAACTCCACAGCAGTTGTTCCAGGCAGTTTCTTATGCTGTAAAGGAAGCCATCATCGATGACTGGCTTGCAACACAGAAACAGTATGAGAAAGACGATCCGAAGACCGTATATTACATGTCCATGGAATTCCTGCTCGGAAGAGCTCTCGGAAACAACCTGATCAACATGACGGCATATAAAGGAAGTAAAAGAAGCTCTGGAAGAGATGGGAATCGACCTGAACGTGATCGAGGATCAGGAGCCGGATCCGGCACTTGGTAACGGTGGACTCGGACGTCTGGCAGCATGTTTCCTGGATTCTCTTGCAACACTGGGATATGCATCTTATGGATGCGGTATCCGTTACCGTTATGGTATGTTCAAGCAGAAGATCAGAGACGGCTATCAGGTAGAAGCACCGGATAACTGGCTGAAAGATGGTAACCCGTTTGAGCTTCGCAGACCGGAATATGCGAAAGAAGTACGTTTTGGCGGAAATATCCGTGTGGAATACGATGAGACAGGAAAGACACACTTCGTTCAGGAGAACTATGAATCTGTAATGGCGATCCCTTATGATTATCCGATCGTAGGATATGGCAACCATATCGTGAATACACTTCGTATCTGGGATGCAGAACCGATCGTAGACTTCCAGTTAGATTCTTTTGACCGTGGAGATTATCACAAAGCCGTTGAGCAGGAGAACCTTGCGAAGAATATCGTAGAAGTGCTTTATCCAAATGATAACCACATCGCAGGAAAAGGAACTGAGACTGAAACAGCAGTATTTCTTCGTATCAGCAAGTATCCAGGCTGCAATTACAAAGTTTAAAAAGAAACATGGTGATATCAGTAAACTGCCGGAGAAAGTAACATTCCAGATGAATGATACACATCCGACAGTAGCAGTAGCAGAGCTGATGCGTATTCTTCTTGATGAGGAGAATCTCGGATGGAATGAAGCATGGGATATCACAACAAAATGCTGTGCATATACGAACCATACGATCATGGCAGAAGCACTTGAGAAATGGCCGATCGACCTGTTCTCAAGACTGCTTCCGCGTATTTACCAGATCATCCAGGAAATCGACCGCCGTTTCATCGCGCAGGTAAGAGCAAAGTATCCTGGTAATGAAGAAAAGGTTAAGAAGATGGCAATCCTGATGGACGGCCAGGTGAAGATGGCACACCTTGCAATCGTTGCAGGTTATTCTGTCAATGGTGTTGCAAAGCTGCATACAGAGATTCTGAAGAATCAGGAACTGAAAGACTTCTATCAGATGATGCCGGAGAAGTTCAACAACAAGACAAATGGTATCACACAGAGACGTTTCCTTGCTCATGGAAACCCGCTGCTGGCTGACTGGGTAACAGAAAAGCTCGGCACAAAAGAGTGGATTACAGACTTGTCCAAGATGAGCGGATTGAAGGAATGGCTGGATGACGAAGAGGCTCTGAAAGAATTCATGACGATCAAGTTCAAGAACAAAGAACGTCTTGCAGCTTACATCAAAGAGCACAACGGTGTAGAAGTAGATCCAAGATCGATCTTCGACGTACAGGTAAAACGTCTGCACGAGTACAAACGTCAGTTGCTGAACATCCTGCATGTAATGTATCTGTACAATCAGATCAAAGAACATCCGGAAATGTCCTTCTATCCTAAGACATATATCTTCGGAGCAAAGGCTTCTGCAGGATATATCCGTGCTAAAGAGATTATCAAACTGATCAACTCTGTTGCGGATGTGATCAACAATGACCGCAGCATCAACGGCAAACTGAAAGTTGTCTTCATCGAAGATTACCGCGTATCCAACGCAGAGCTTATCTTCGCGGCAGCAGACATCAGTGAGCAGATTTCTACAGCTTCCAAAGAAGCTTCCGGAACAGGTAACATGAAGTTCATGATGAACGGTGCACCGACTCTCGGAACAATGGACGGAGCAAACGTAGAGATCGTAGACGAAGTTGGAATCGACAATGCATTTATCTTCGGACTGAGTGCCGACGAAGTTATCAACTACGAGCAGAACGGCGGATATAATCCATATGACATTTACAACAATGATCCGGATATCCACAGAGTGGTAGACCAGATGGTAGACGGAACATATTCTAACGGCGATACAGAGATGTATCGTGACCTTTACAACAGCCTTCTGAATAATCAGGGGGGGTCAAGAGCAGATATGTACTTTATCTTAAAGGACTTCCGTTCTTATGCAGATGCTCAGGCTCGTGCAATGGAAGCTTACAAAGATAAAGAAAAATGGGCTAAGATGGCTCTTAAGAACACTGCTTGTTGTGGTAAATTCTCTGCCGACAGAACAATCCAGGAATATGTAGATGATATCTGGCATCTGGATCATGTTGTGATCGATGAGGATGAATTAGAATATTAAGAGAAGTTGTCAGTGGCAAGTTCTTTTGTATATGAATAATAAGAGAAGCTCTCTCATACATTGAGGTATGGGAGGGCTTTTTTATGTGGAACAGAAGGTATTATTATAGAGAAAAAATAAAAAAGGCAGCCTGCTGGGCGCTTATCATAATATTATTGCCGTATATTGTAACCGTATTTGTAAATGGTCCAAAGATTGTAACTGCATCGAAAGTGGATGAGATGACAATAGATGTAAAGGGCGGTGGGAAGATGCCGGTGGAAAAATATTGCATTGGAATATTGGCGAGGGACATGCCGGCAGAATATGAAGAAGAAGCATTGAAGGCCCAGGCAATCCTGGTGCGGACAGAAGTCTACCGGGCAATCCGGGATGCGGGGGAAGGACAGAAGCTTGAGAAAGAATTCTGGACCGAGAAACAGATGAAGTCGGCGTGGGGGATGCGATATGCAGAAAATTACCGCAAGTTAAAAAATGCGCTGGAATCCACGGCAGGACAAGTGCTATTCTATGAAGACGGTCTGGCGATGACACCATTTTTTAATCTGAGTAATGGATATACCAGGGATGCGAAAGAGGTTCTTGGAAAGGAGGAGTATCCTTATCTGAAGATTGTGGAATGCCCGGAGGATGTGAATGCAGAAGATGAGATACAGACGGTTGTATTGGGAGAAAAAGATATAGGGACGATGGATGTGGAGGTAGTGGAAACAGATTCTGTAGGATATGTATTAAAGATCCGTGTGGGAGATAATACCATCAGCGGGGAAGAATTCCGAAATAAATATAACCTGGCATCCAGCTGTTTTACCCTGCAGCGTTATAACGGCAAATTGCGGGTGACAACAAGAGGAACCGGACATGGGATCGGAATGAGCCAGTATACGGCAAATGAGATGGCGAAGAAGAAAAAAAGCTATAAAAATATTTTAAAATATTTTTTTAATGGAACGGAGATAAAAGAAGTGACAGAAATCGTAAAAGGTGTATAACTATATCACAATCTGGCAAAAATATGGTCAGAGGTGGTGATGAAATGAATAAAAATCAGAAACCGTCAATGTCAAAACGGCGTGCTACCGTAGCAGCAGTATTATGTTTTGTGGCAGCGATTGCAATAGCAGGAACATATACATTTAATGATTACAGAAAAACGCAGAAAAATGAATTGGCGAAGGCGGGAGAAAAGGCGAAACAAGACAGCGAAGCGGCAAAAGAAACCGGAACATCCAAGATTAAAAACGAAGATATGACAAGTGATACGGATGAAAGTGACAGTAACGGAACCGGGAAAGACGGAACAACAACGGGCTCTGGGACAACAGATTCCGGGACAACAGATTCCGGGACAACCGGAACTTCAGGATCAGAAGGAACCGGAACTTCCGGATCATCAGGTCAGACCGGAACCCAGGCAAAGGCAGGAAAAAGTCACAATATCAACTTTACGGAAGACAGTTACATCCTGTGGCCGGTGAACGGAGCTGTGATCATGAGCTA
>SCPN01000886.1_pt1 | contig 10946 bp, 9 predicted proteins | sample 6106831 | NCBI WGS metagenome assembly SCPN01 (sample SAMN10720447, study PRJNA508395) | human gut metagenome | isolation source: Participant 1, 0 month
ACCTGTAAATCTCTTCCGTTTTTTCAAATCCAATTCTGGTTTTAACAGAAATCTTTATGTCGCATTCGCTGTAAATTCTGTCAAGAAATTTGTCAAGCTCATCGGGATATTTCAAAAATCCTGCTCCCCTTTTTTTGGAAACTACTGTACCAGATGGACAGCCAAGATTTAAATTTACCTCATCATAGCCAAGTTCCCGCATCTGTTTTGATGCATTTATAAAACCATCTGCATTGTTTGCAAGAATCTGAGGAACCAAAAAAAGTTTTTCATTATTTTCCGGAAGTATATCCCTGAGTTCCTTATTTTTCATTATTCCGGACGGTCTTGTGACTACAAATGGCGAAAAAAACTTATCCGCATCATCAAAAAAATCAACATAAATATTTCTGAATATGTACCCTGCAACACCTTCCATAGGCGCAAAATAAAGTTTTTTAACTGCCATTATTCTACCGTCCTCTTTGATGAAACACTTGCAAGTGCTCTCCTGTCGCAGATTATCGGAAGTGACTCTTTAATATTCTGCATATACGCATCATTGCAGAAGCCGCCGTCCTCACCGTCAAGAGTCCACTGTACATTATCATCACTTATAATATGTAAAAAACTGCTGCTTAAATAACACATATTATCCGCATCAAGCTGTTTAGATAAAAGTGCATTCAATACCTGCTGCAATTCAATGGGATTTTTAAGGCTCTTGATAAGCAGAGCTTCAAAAAGTCCATCATCCATTTTTATATTTTTCTTTTCATAATATTTGTAACCTGCCACAGAAACAGAATTGCTTATAAGACCTAATATAAATTCTCCCTCGATAACACCGTCATCATACTCTATCTTCATATGATGAGGTTTTATATCCGCAATATGCTTCAGTGCTTCAATAAAATACGCTGCTTTTCCAAGTGCGTTCTTCCACTCCTGTGGCGTCTGATATGACACCTCCGTAAATGCACCAAAACCGGCAACATATGTGAAATATCTGTCATTGAATTTTCCCATGTCACATTTGAAAACATCACCGTCCGTAATCAGAACTGCTGCATTCTTCATAACTCTTGGAATTTTTAGACTCGCTGCAAAATCATTTACCGTTCCTGCCGGAATATATCCGCATATAGGTCTTTTTTCAAGTTTCATAAGACCTGTTGCAACCTCATTCATCGTTCCGTCTCCGCCTGAGCATACTACATAATCATACTTTTCACCTTTTTTCTCGATAACTTTTGTAGCATCCTCTCTGCCTCTTGTCGCAAAAATAGTAACCTCAAATCCTTCCTTGCAAAAGATTTGAATTATCTCTGATAATTTATTTTTAATCTGTTCTTTTCCTGCCATCGGATTATAGATAAATAACATTTTTTTACTCATGCAGTTACCTCACTTATCATCTTAGTTAAAATAGATTATACCTTTATAATTTACTCTTTGCAAATGTTTTGTTCAGTGTTATCATATGTTATTAGATTAAAAAATAATAAACGGAGGTAACAAATGAAAACTGCTGATTTTGCTTATGATTTGCCAGAGGAACTTATTGCACAGGATCCTCTTTCAGACAGAGCAGCTTCAAAACTGCTTGTTATAGACAAAGTAACAGAAAAACGAACACATACGGATTTCCACCATATAGGCGATTATCTGAATCCCGGAGACTGTCTTGTCATAAATAACACAAAAGTTATTCCTGCAAGACTTATAGGTGAGAGAGAAAATACCGGCGGCAAGGTTGAAATACTTCTCCTAAAAAGAAAAGAAAACAACATCTGGGAAACACTTGTAAAACCCGGAAAAAAAGCACGCATCGGTTCAAGAATAGTATTCGGCGGTGGGATATTGAAAGCTGAAGTAGTAGACATAATTGAAGAAGGAAACCGTCTTGTGAAGTTTGAATTCGACGGAATATTTGAAGAAATCCTTGATAAACTCGGTCAGATGCCACTTCCGCCATATATAACACATGAATTAAAAGACAAAAACATGTACCAAACGGTATATGCCAAATATGAAGGCTCTGCTGCCGCACCTACGGCAGGTCTGCACTTCACTGAAAAACTTCTTGACGACATAGAAAAAAGTGGAGTAAACATAGCAAGAGTTACACTTCATGTGGGACTTGGAACATTCAGACCCGTAAAAGTTGATGATGTCTCAAAGCATCATATGCATACCGAATTTTATCAGGTTTCAAAAGAAGCAGCCGCTACCATAAACAATACAAAGAAAAACGGCGGGAGAATAATCTGCGTCGGCACTACAAGCTGTCGTACAATCGAATCTGCATCTGACAGAAACGGCATAGTACAAGCCGGCGAAGGAGATACAAGCATATTTATCTATCCCGGATACCGCTTCAGGGTTTTAGACGGACTTATAACAAATTTCCATCTTCCTGAGTCTACACTTCTCATGCTTGTTTCTGCACTTACCGGACGTGATAACATAATGTCTGCATATAAAGAAGCTGTTGAAATGAAATACAGATTTTTCTCTTTCGGAGATGCAATGTACACTGAAGCAAGAAGGCTTGTCTACAATCCTGACGGAACATATAATTCACTTTACTTTGACAATAATGGAAAATTAAACATCTCTGCTGATGAGTATGACAAAGCCGAAAAAGAATATCACAGCCTGTTATTATCAGATGGGATAGACAAGGCTTGGGATACATTCCACTCTGACGAATGGAATATATCTGCCTGCGAAGAATGGTGTAAAGATAATTCAGCTAATCATAGATTTTAAAATTGATTCGGCAAAAATCATATCTTCTTTATAAGTAATTTTTATATTGGTTCTCTCACCGTCTACTATGGCAACTTTTTTGCCGGAGAGAACCAATATTTTTGATGCATCCGTAAGTATTTCACGCTCCTTATCAGTAAGTTTAAGATAAAGCTCTTTAAGCTGTTTTGCATGAAATGTCTGAGGTGTCTGGCACTGGTACATATTACTCCTGTCAGGTATATCATTTATAATACCGTCATCACACTTTAAAATAGTGTCAACGGCAGAAACGGCTGTTGTTACAGCACCGTACTTTACCGCCTTTTCAATATTTTCCGACAATATCCTTTTATTTATGAACGGTCTTGCGGCATCATGCGTCACTATTATTGTTTCATCATCAATTCCATAATTTTTTTCAATATATGCTATACCATTCATTATAGTTTCATTGCGGCTGTCTCCGCCTGCAATAATTTCTATGTCTGTCGCTTTGTTTTCACTGCATTTATCCCTGATAATATCTTTTGTATATCCAATCCACTCTTTGGGACAAAGTACTATTATCTTTTCAAAATTTTCATACTCCAAAAAATGCTCCAATGTATGTACAATTATGGGTTTGCCGCCAATTTCAAGATACTGCTTTGGCATATCTGCACCCATTCTGCTTCCGATACCACCGGCTAAAATCAATCCAAATATCATATTATGTCTCTCCTTTTTAATCATACGCTATTTCTAATTCACCGCTTGTAACACGACAGATGTATATTACTTAACAATTATCAGCCCAAGATACCGATACATTAGAAATTTCCCGATACCTTGAGCCAGATACAATCAAACAGATATACTATTTCTATCTACTTTACTCATAAAAGTCAACCGCAAAAAGTTCCTCTCCGGCCTTTATATCTCCATCTTTCAAAAGACGAACTTCCTGATTATCTTCAAGTTCAGTGCATAAAACAGGTGAAACAAGCGATGGTGCATTATTCTTTAAAAAGTCAATGTCTATCTTCATAAGCGGCTCTCCCTTTTTTACTTTCTGACCACTTTCGACAAACACTTCAAAACCTTTTCCATCAAGTTTTACTGTATCTATACCTATATGAATCAAAAGACTGAGTCCTGAATCTGTCATAAAGCCTATAGCGTGTTTTGTATCAAATACAAATACGACCTCTCCGTCCTCAGGTGCTTTTATAACTGCATCTTCCGGTGTGACAACAGCTCCATCTCCCATCATTTTGCCTGCAAATCCCTCATCAGGTGCGGTAGAAAGGTCAGCAGCTTTTCCGGTCATAGGACTTGACACTACGATTGTTTTTACAACTTTATTTGTCTCATTTTCCTGTTTATCTTCGTCTTTCCTATCAGTTTCTTCTGATAAATCCTCACTGTTTTCAGTATATTCTATATCAGGTGCACTTTCAAGATAATCTTCAAGATTTGACTTTATAACAGTTACATGTGGCCCGTAAATAACTTGAACTCCGTTTCCTTTATGAATAACACCACTTGCTCCTGTTGCCTTTAATGCTGCATCATTTACAAGTTCAGGTTTTACAACCGTACAGCGAAGTCTTGTAGCACAACAGTCAACAGTATCAATATTCTTCTTTCCACCAAGACCCATTGTTATATCTTTGCTAAGTTCATCTTCTGATGCCGCACCTTCTGCATCAGTTTCCTTTGCTTTTCTTGTATTTACATCTGCTTTTGTATAAAGTTTAACTTCTCCTGCATCATCTTCTCTTCCCGGAGTTTTAAGATTGAATTTTTTGATAAGGAATGAGAATATAACATAATACAATATAAAATAAACTATACCAACAGGAATTATCCTGAGCCAGCTTGTCTTGTCATTTCCCTGAAGTATACCAAAAAGGAAAAGGTCAAAGTCCACCTGAAAAAGTAAGACCTACTGCTATATTTAATATATGGGCTATCATGTAAGCTGCACCCCAAGCACAACCTGTACACCAAACAATATAGGCGCTACAAAGAGGAATGAAAATTCAATAGGTTCTGTGATACCTGTAAGCATACATGTAAGTGCTGCGGAGAACAAAAGTCCTCCAGCCTGTTTTTTCTTTTCAGGCTTTGCAGTACGGTACATTGCAAGTGCTGCACCCGGCAGTCCAAATATCATAAATATAAATTCTCCTGAAAAATATCTTGTCGCATCGGCACTAAAATGTGTAATATTTGCTGAATCAGCAAGCTGTGCAAAGAAAATATTCTGTCCACCTTGAACAAGATTTCCTGCAATATCCATAGTTCCACCGACAGCAGTCTGCCAGAATGGCATGTAAAATACATGATGAAGACCAAACGGGATAAGTGCTCTTTTTATTATACCAAATGCAAGCGTTCCAAGATAACCGCTTCCCGTAACAAGACCACCAAGTGCATAAATACCGTTCTGTACCACAGGCCATATAAAGTACATAAAAATACCTACGAACATATAAACTATTGTTGAAACTATAGGTACAAATCTTGAACCGGCAAAAAATGACAGTGAATTTGGAAGCTGTATCTTATGAAAACGGTTATGAAGTGTTGCAACTCCAAGACCGACTATAATCCCTCCAAAAACACCCATCTGCAAAGTATTTATACCACAGACAGAGGATATCGTTCCCTCAAGCACATCTTTTGATATGCTTCCATCTGCGAGAATCTTTCCATTTATCTCAAGCATACTGCTGATGGATATGTTCATAACAAAATATGCGATAACTGCGGATAAAGCTGAAACTTCTTTTTCCTTCTTTGCCATTCCTATAGCAACGCCTACTGCAAACAACAGAGGCAGGTTATCAAAAACAGCACTTCCGACTTTATTCATAATAACAAGCAGTGCATGTAACATTGTACCATCTCCGAGAATTTTTCCGAGATTGTACATCTCAATAGTTGTCTCATTCGTAAACGAACTACCAAGCCCGAGCAACAGACCTGCTACAGGCAAAATTGCGATTGGAAGCATAAAACTTCTTCCAATTCTCTGTAAGACTTCAAAAGCTTTGTCTTTCATAATAAATAAACCTCACTTTCCTGTGATATTTATATGGAAAGCGGTCTTTTTAGTATAAATATATCATGCTGAGTATTCTCATCATTTTATAAATACACAAAGAGGCACTAACTCCACATAAATATACTATTTTGCAATTTATGTACAGTTAATGCTTCGTTTTGATAAATTTTGCTTTCAATCTTTTCCCACAATCCTTATTGAATTAGTATGATTTATGTTATATACTATTATAAGACTAAAATAATATGAAATATGGAGGCAACCATGAAAATCTCTACAAAAGGAAGATATGCGCTAAGACTCATGCTTGATATTGCACAACATTGTGCTGAAAAACCCGTTAGTATAAAAGAAGCTGCCAGAAGACAGAATATTTCAGATAAATATCTTGAACAAATAATTTCTATTTTAAATAATGCGGGATATGTAAAAAGTGTCCGCGGTCCACAGGGTGGTTATCTGCTTAAAAAGGAACCTAAAGAGTATACGGTAGGTATGATATTACGTCTTACAGAAGGTTCTCTTGCTCCTGTTGCATGTGTTGAAGAGGATTCTGAACCGTGTGAGCGTGTACAAAGCTGTGCAACCTATGTTGTCTGGAAAAAACTTTATTCAGCAATATGTGACGTTGTTGACAATATCACTCTTGAAGACCTTGTCAAATGGCATGTTGATGGTTCAGGTGATTACTGCATCTAAATTTTCTAATTATATAATTTCAGTTTTTCAACAAAATAAAAAGATATTAAACCCGGAAAACTTCTATTTCCATGATTTAATATCTTTTTTTCTTTTAACTGTTTATCTTTTTTCCGGATAAAAAACTACTCTGTAAATAATGATGTTGAATAATATCTGTCACCGCTGTCCGGTAATAATACAACAATGTTTTTACCCTTATTCTCTGCTCTTTTAGCATACTCAATAGCCGCTGCAAGTGCTGCACCTGATGATATTCCTACAAGAATACCTTCCTCTTTTGCAATTGCCTTACCGTATTTGAATGCATCATCATCCTTTACAAGAACAACTTCGTTATATACTTCTGTGTTAAGTGTCTTTGGCACAAATCCGGCACCAATTCCCTGAATTTTATGCGCTCCTGCGTATCCCTGTGACAATACAGGTGATGTCTCTGGCTCTACTGCAATTACTTCTACATCTGACTTCTTTGCTTTAAGGTACTGACCTACTCCTGTAAGAGTTCCGCCTGTTCCGACACCGGCTACAAATGCATCTACATTTCCGTCTGTATCATTCCAAATTTCAGGACCTGTTGTCTTTTTGTGTGCTGCAGGGTTTGCCGGATTTTCAAACTGACCGGGTATAAAGCTGTTCTCTATCTCTTTTGCGAGTTCTTCTGCCTTTGCGATAGCACCTTTCATTCCCTTTGTTCCGTCTGTAAGTACAAGCTCAGCACCGTATGCCTTAATAATATTTCTACGCTCAATACTCATAGTCTCCGGAAGTACGATAATGATTCTGTATCCTTTTGCTGCTGCAATTGCTGCAAGACCTATACCTGTATTTCCTGATGTTGGCTCGATAATTGTTGAGCCCTCTTTTAAAAGACCTTTTTCCTCTGCGTCTTCTATCATCTCCTTTGCAATTCTGTCTTTTACACTTCCTGCCGGATTGAAATACTCAAGTTTTGCAAGAATTTTTGCTTCAAGACCAAATGCCTTTTCAATATGTGTAAGTTCTACGAGTGGTGTGTTTCCGATAAGTCCAAGTGCACCCTTATATATATTTGCCATGATAATAATCCTCCTATTATATCTATATTATATTTAATTTATTTCTACTGAACTGCCTTAAATGCTTCATCAAGATCTTCAATTATATCGTCAATGTTTTCTGTTCCAATTGAAAGTCTGATAGTATTCGGCTTGATACCCTGATCTGCAAGTTCCTCTTCATTAAGCTCTGCATGAGTTGTAGATGCTGGATGAATAACAAGTGATTTAACATCTGCAACATTTGCAAGAAGTGAGAAAAGTTCAAGATTGTCAATAAATTCTTTTGCTTTCTCTGCACCACCCTTAATCTCAAATGTGAATATAGAACCACCGCCATTAGGGAAATATTTCTTATAAAGACGCTGCTGCTCAGGATCATCAGAGACTGATGGATGATGAATTGCCTCTACAAGCGGCTGTTTCTTTAAGTAATCTATAACCTTTAATGCATTCTCCACATGTCTCTCTACACGAAGTGATAATGTCTCAAGTCCCTGAAGGAAAATCCATGAATGGATTGGTGAAATAGTAGCACCTGTGTCACGAAGAAGAATAGCTCTTATTCTTGTAACAAAAGCTGCAGGACCTGCTGCATCGGCAAAGCTGATTCCATGATAACTTGGGTTTGGCTCTGTAAGCTGTGGGAATTTGCCTGATGCTTTCCAGTCAAATTTTCCTCCGTCTATGATAACACCGCCGATTGTAGTTCCGTGACCACCGATAAACTTAGTAGCTGAATGAACTACAATATCCGCACCGTATTCAAGCGGACGAAGAAGATATGGCGTTGCAAATGTACTGTCGATAACAAGTGGAATCTTGTGTGCATGTGCAATCTTTGCGATTGCTTCAATGTCTGTAACTTCTGAATTTGGATTTCCAAGAGCCTCAATGTAAAGTGCCTTTGTGTTGTCCTTGATAGCAGCTTCAAATGCTGAAGGGTCAAGCGGGTCAACAAATGTTGTCTCAATATTATAATCTACAAGAGTATGTGCAAGAAGATTATATGTTCCACCGTAAATGTTCTTTGCTGCTACAATGTGGTCACCTGCAAGTGCAAGGTTCTGAATAGTGTATGTAACTGCTGCTGCACCTGAACCAACTGCAAGTGCTGCCACACCACCCTCGAGTGCTGCGATTCTCTTTTCAAAAACATCCTCTGTAGGATTTGTAAGTCTTCCGTAAATGTTACCCGCATCTTTAAGACCAAATCTGTCTGCCGCATGCTGTGAATTGTGGAATACATAAGATGATGTCTGATAAATAGGAACTGCTCTTGCATCTGTAACTGCATCTGCTGTTTCCTGACCAACATGTAACTGTAATGTTTCAAATCTAAAATTTCTATCTGCCCTTGCTTTCTTACTCATATATATGTCCTCCAAAAATTAATTTCTATTTATCTTTTTCTCTATTCTGATTTTAATTTACAAATTTATTCTACTCCCAAAAATAATACACAATCAAAAACAACAATAATCATGCCACCACTTAAAACTGCACATTCGACTATCTTTCATCGTATAGTCGATAAACATTCGCCTATAAATCATATAGTCTCCTCCATATTCTACTTGTCATATATTTCATATTACCTCAGTATGATTTGCTGACAAAAATTATAATACACTTCTATTCCTACTTTGTCAATAGGAAATATATATTTTTTATGGCTGAACTGTTACATTTTTACTCATGTGCTGCTATCCAGCCTCCTGCCGCTATCACATCCCCATCATAAAAGACTATAGCCTGCCCCGGTGTCACCGCTCTCTGTTTTTCATCAAACACACATTTTATCTTTCCGTCCTTCTCAGGATAAACCGTACATAGCGAACCCTGATGTGCATATCTTATCTTTCCGATAAATCTTGTTGGCTCTGTTATATTTTCAATCGACATATAATTTATGTTTTCCGCATACACTGTATCTGAAAATACACTCTGACCGTCACCGAGTACAATCTCCTTTGTGTCCGGACAGATTTTGTTTATATAATAAGGTTCAGTTGAAGGAAGTCCCAGTCCCTTTCTCTGTCCTATCGTGTAATGCTCTATGCCCTTGTGCACTCCAAGAACATTACCCTTTTCATCGATAAAATTGCCCGGCACACTTTTTTTGCCCGTCTCTCTCTCTATAAAGCCTGCATAGTCATGATCCGGTACAAAGCAAATATCCTGACTGTCACTCTTATGTGCAACCTCAAGACCTATTTTTTCTGCTATCTCTCTTATCTGGTCTTTGTTGTATTCTCCGACAGGCATAAGCGTTCTGCTGAGCTGTTCCTGACTGAGATTAAACAATACATATGTCTGGTCTTTCTTTTTTGTTGCAGACATTTTTATTGTATATCTTCCGTTGTCAAGCTTGACTATTCTTGCATAATGTCCCGTTGCAATATAATCTGCTCCTATTTCCATAGACCTCTGTAAAAGCGACTGCCATTTAACATATTTATTACATGCTATGCATGGATTCGGCGTATGTCCCTTCTTATATTCATCAACAAAATAATCTATAACATACTTTTGAAAATCATCTCTGAAATTCATTACATAATATGGTATATCAAGCTGTGATGCCACGCGTCTCGCATCCTCCACAGCCGACATTCCGCAGCATCCGCCCTCATGTTCTACTGTACAGGCATCTTCCTGCTGCCATATCTGCATAGTTACTCCAATCACTTCATATCCCTGTTCTTTTAATAAATAGGCTGCCACCGATGAATCAACACCACCCGACATTCCGACAACGACTTTCTTTTTCATATATCTGATTATTTTGTGAGTGTTTTTAAATTGTATTTTTCGCCAAATAAACAATAGCCGTATCACAAAAGATAACTGTATCTGTACTAAATGATAACACATTATCTTTCATAATACGACCATATATTTTTACAATTCCTACCCACAAACTATGATTTAGAAATATTCCTGCTGATTCTGCAATTTGCAATAAAAAATAATCAACGAATAACTTTTAGTATTCTTCTTCAGGAGCTTCTTCCTTTTCGCTGATGTCATTTACAGGCTTTTCAAGACCTTCTATCTTGATACCGTTCTTTTCTGCATAATCCCAGAGGGCTGCGTGTATAGCTTCCTCTGCTAAAAGAGAACAGTGGACTTTTACCGGTGGAAGTCCGTCAAGTGCTTCCATAACTGCCTTATTTGTAACCTGTAACGCCTCCTGAACTGTTTTTCCTTTTACAAGCTCAGTTGCCATACTGCTTGTCGCAACTGCTGCACCACATCCAAAAGTCTTGAATTTTACATCCTGAATGATTCCGTTATCATCAATGTCAAGGTACATTCTCATGATGTCACCGCATTTTGCGTTGCCAACTGTACCTACACCACTTGCATCCTCTATCTCTCCAACATTTCTTGGATTGTTGAAATGATCCATAACTTTT
>SCPN01001047.1_pt1 | contig 10911 bp, 18 predicted proteins | sample 6106831 | NCBI WGS metagenome assembly SCPN01 (sample SAMN10720447, study PRJNA508395) | human gut metagenome | isolation source: Participant 1, 0 month
CTCTGCCGCCAGGCGGCGGAACACCTGGACATCACCTTTAAACTGAACATCAACGGTGGAGCCTATTGCTGTTTCAGCTCTTTCTGCTCTGAGCCCACATACTGCGGTGATCCATGGCCACAAAACTCCATAGATGAGAGCGGGTGAAAGCATTACCCCGAGAACATCACCATCAGGTAGGCCCCGTGGCCAAAGGCGTCAAAATCCAGACCAAAGGGGTTCCGGGCGGGCGGAGTAGAGGAACATGTAATTCTCCCCAAAGGTAAAATCCACCAAAAAGGCCAGGGACGCCGGAGACAGCACTTACCTGCAGAACTTTTTCAGGCTGGGCCGGAACCCTGGAACAGAACCATGGCAGGGGTACAAAGAGCAGCAGGCCGTGCAGGGTCAGGGCTTTGCAGGGTGAAGTAAGAATAGGGGTAGGCCTACAATCCCAACTGGGTAAGGATGGCCACCACACCGCCTAGGATGCCGGTATAAAAGATAAACTCTTTCAGGCATCCCCAGCCGGTAAAGACCGCCAAGGGGATGAAAATACCTGGTGCCGCACAGGTGCAGCGGCAGCAGCTTAACCCAGTTGGTCTCCCTAAACCTACCATCCAAAGGATGCGGGCAATTCTACCACCGGGATGGCCAAGGCGCCAATTTGATGATGCGGTCGTTTTTCCCGGGACTGGCCCCGCATATGGGATAGGGCAGCATAAATCAAAGGCCCTGTGGCCATGCCGATGAGGTGTTTATCCCCAAGAAGGGAAAGGCCTCCCGGCGGAATGTCCGGCCAAAAGGCAAAAAACTGTTTCCATACCAATCATCCTCTCACATAGGGTCGCGGGGGATTGGGCCCAATTGAAAAACCCCATGGCTTCCCCAATCATTGCTAGGGAAGATTGTATCATGCCGCCGTGAATGGATTGTTCCTTTGTGGAAGAACTGTGAATAAAGGGAAAAATGGGTTTCCTCTTTGGGGAAACCCATTTTACTATTTCCGGCGGGATTTTGAGAAAGGGGAAACCGTGAGGCGGAGAAGACGGCTCCCTTTGGTGCAGGCAGTCAGAAGATATCCCAACAAATGCCCCTGGACGAAGCCTTGTCCAGGGGCTGGGTTGCACAACCAGATTGGCCCCGGGGTCAGAGAAGGCCCGGTGCATCAGCTCCAGCACCCGCTGGCGGGTGACCCGGGTGCGCTCGGTGTCCACGGTGATCACCCCGTCGGCGAACAAGTTGAGGCAATCTCCCTCTTTGGCCCCCTCGGGAAGCCGATCCCGGGGGAGGTTCAAGGTTGACTAGCCCGGTCTCGCAGTCCTCACAGACGGCGACATCCTTCAAAACGGTCGATGACTGCCTGTTTCATGAAAAGTACCCTCCTTGTGTGTAGGGAAATACCACGCTCCTTGGGATGTTTATCAGGCTCCCCTTACGCAGCCACCGAGTAGCTCTCCCCGGCGTCGGTGGTCAGGTTGATGGTCTCCCCATCGGTGACCATCTGGATGTTGCCTTGAACAGGTCAGTTGCGGTAAAGAGGCGGTATTTTCAGCCGGGCCACGATCTCGCTATTAGAATGGCCGTAGTCGTTGTTTTGCCGGGATGAATTGGCGATTTTGGGGCCCGTCCGGGCCGCTTGCTGCTGGAGGGTGGAACTGCCGTGATGTGGGACACCAGTAGACGATCGGCGGACAGGTCTAACTCCATGGAGGGTGCTTTCCGACGCGGTCTCTGCATCGCCGGAGAATAGGAATTCCGCATCCCCATAGGTCAGGCGGCAAACCACCGAGGTGTTGTTCAGGTCATTGTATTCCCGCCGCGGGCCCAAAGATGGTCAGCCTGCGCGCCGCCGCCCAAGCTGTATTGGGTGTCGGGGACGGCAGTGGTGACGGTCATCACCTTTGTCCAAGACAGCCTCCAGCAGGTCGGTGTAGGTTTGGTGGTGGGACAATCTTCTCCGGGATGGGGAGGGATGACCTGCTTCACCGGCATGGCTTTATCACCGTATCCAGCCCGCCGATGTGGTCGGAGTGGGCATGGTGCCAATGGCCATATCCAGGGATTGTACCCCTGGGATTTTAAGTAGGCGAGGACTTCGTCCCCCTTTGTCGTTCTCCCCGGCGTCGATGAGCACGTTTTTGGAAGGCCCTTTGATGAGGGATGGACTCCCCTGGCCACGTCGATGATATGGACTTCCAACGTTTCCCCAAAAGCTCCGGCAGGGGCGTATCAGAGGAGGAGGATTCCCGCCCTGGGGCAGCTGGGAAGATGAGGAGGAGAGGTTCTCCATCCCATAGCCCCGCTGCCTCCAGAACCTCTCCAGGTGGGCACCATAGGGAGGTTCAAAGAAAATTCGCTGTTTACTGTGACCAGTAGGGCGGCGTATACTCGGGGAGGCCAGCCCAAATTTTTCGCATGGTCCGCTTTTTGAAAATCGGTTCCGTCTTGCCATCTGTTATCGATCCTTTACCCGTTTGGATGTGTGCTTTCCCGCAGGTTTTTCCCGGCCCGCTTCCCACCTGCTTTGGAAAACAGCCCTGTGCGGGGGCGGTTTCGCTTTTCGCCCGCCGGTAGGCGATGTACTCTCGGTCCGGGGACCAGGCAGTCCTTGCCGGTGCCGATGAGATCTTCCGCCCGATTTTGATCAGGGCTTCGATGATGATGATCCGCCGGTTTTCGGTTTGTAGTATTGAAGCAGCGCCCGCTGGAACCGCTTTCCTCCATGGTGCGGGGACGTAGACTGGCTCCATGGTCAGCGGGTTGATGCCGGTGAAGAACCATACAGGTGGAGACGGTGCCAGTGGGGTAGAAGTCCTGCACCTGCTCGGGGCGCATGTTGTTTTCTTGGGGAAGAGGGCCAGTTCAGGGCGTCCTTGACGGTGCTGCCGGGGTGGGAGCTCATCAAATAGGGTACCAAGTACTGCTCTTTGCCCACCTCTTGGGTGATCTTATAGAATTTCTTTACAAACCGCTCGTACACCTGGATAGGGGCTTGCCCATCATCTCCAGCACGTTGTTGCTGCAATGCTCGGCGCAACCTTCAGCTGGCCGCTGATGGTGCTCGATCAGCTCCGCATAAAGTCGTCATTTTGTCCTTCATGATGTAGTCAAACCGCAGCCCGGAGCGGACAAACACCTTTTCCCCCTTGATCTTCCGCAGCTTTTGCAGAAGGTCGATGTATTCGGTGTGGTCCACAATCAGGTTGGGGCAGGGGTTGGTGCCCAGGCATTTGCGGTTTTGCACAGGCCGTACTTCAGCTGTTTGTCGCAGGAGGGCCGCCGGAAATTGGCGGTGGGGCCGCCGTCATGGATATACCCTTGAATCGGGGTTGGAGAGGAGCTTTTCGCCTCTTTGAGGATGGACTCCTCACTGCGGCAGGTCACCTGCCGCCCTGGTGGAAGGCGATGGAGCAGAAATTGCAGTGCCCAAAGCAGCCCCGGTTGTGCATGATGGAGAACTCCACCTCTTCAATGGCTTTGACCCCTCCCTGGGCTTCATAAATGGGGTGGTACATCCGCTGGAAGGGGAGGTCGAACACCTGGTCCAGTTCTTCCTGATTCAACGGTTCCATAGGGGGATTTTGGACCAGGTACCGCTCGTCACCTTCTGGACGACAGTCTTGCCGTAGACATGGTCATGCTCGTCCAGCTGCTGGCGGCAGGCCGGGCATGGGCCTCCTTGTCCACGCTGACCCGGTGGAAGGAAGCGCAGGTCACCGCGTCCTGGGGCAGCTCAAACTGCTGGCAGAGGTAACAGGTCCCCCGGATATCCCGAATGGCTTTGGGGTCCTCCCCCAGGGCCAGGCGGCGGGCGATCTCCGCAGTCTGTTTTCCCCATGCCGTAGATGAGCAGGTCGGCCTTGGAGTCGATAAGGATGGAAGGCCGCACTGCATCATCCCAGTAATCGTAATGGGCAAACCGGCGCAAAGATGCCTCCAATCCCCGATGACGATGGGGATATCCGGAGATCTCCCGGATTTTGTTGCAGTAGGTGATAAGGGGCGGTCGGGCCGCCGCCCTGCCACGTTGCCAGGGGAATAGGAGTCGTCGTGGCGTTTGCGCTTGGCGGCGGTGTAGTTGTTGACCATGGAATCGATGTTGCCGCCGTTGACAAAAGCCCAGCCGGGGCCAGCCAAATTTGGTGAAATCCCGGTCGGACTTCCAATCGGGCTGGGCGAGCACCGCCACTTTATATCCGAGGGCTTCCAGCTCCCGGAGACGATGGCCATCCCGAAGCTGGGGTGGTCCACATAGGCGTCCCCGGTGACGCAGAAAATGTCCACCTGCTCCCAGCCCAGGGCGCGGGTCTCCTCCGGGGAGATGGGTAAAAATCCAGCCATGTTGTTCTCCTTTATTTTCAAACAAATGTTCCAATTTTCGTTCTTTACCCTTAATTATAACAAACCCCAAGGGAAAAAGCAGCAGGAAAACCTTCTCCCTTTTTCTTAATACAAGATAGAAATAACCTCCTTTCGCCGAAATAACGAAGGAGGTAGCTCTGTAAAACAAAGCGGTCAGATTATATCGCCCATTGCCAAATCAATATAACAGCAATAAATGAGCAGGGTAAAAGCATAGCAAACGTATTGGAACCATTTGGAATGATATCCTGCCTGCCGTGGTAAACCAAATTGGAATCAGGAACAATAGAGCAAAGCCCTGCTGCACAATTTGGAATTCATACCCGGCAAGGGTTACAGGATAAAAGTAACCGCCGATACCAGATGTTTAATACAGCCAAGCACATAAACTGTCAAGGAAGCACCACCATTTTCTTTCGTGGAGATATAAAATGTCAAAACGGTCAGTACACCGGCACCGTAGTAGTCAACCATGGTAATTGTTCCAAGAGATAGCCAGCAAGTGCTGTTATCACAATGACCGGCCAGGTTACCCACCATTTTTCCCTTCTTTATTTTTCCCAGGAAGGTTATGCACAGCAGCGCAATCAGAAAAGTCCAAAGGACATTCTGATGGAATGGATAGATTAGCGAGCTTCCATAGATTAGGTTAAAAGGGATTTCGGAGACAATGGCAAGATAAATATCCGGCTTATATACCTGCGGACATTGGATGTGTGGAAAAAACCTTCCACGATCATAAATGCAAAAATAGGGAATGCCACCCTTCCAACACAGGTCAGCCACTCCTGGGCGGGAAACAACGTGGCCCAGAGATGGTCTCCAGCATAAGCGCCATTGCCAGAATATGCAGAGAAAATGAACTGATTCCCTTTGCTTTTGTTTGCACCATAGTATTTCTCCTTTTTACCAATTTTAAGTGGAAATTTGCAAAACAGACCGATCTATTTGCCTGCAGGAGGCTTCTAATTTATTTACTCTACCATATTTCTCTATTTTATTCAATTGGATATAAAAGGCATCCCCACTGGGATGCCGCAAAAGGGAGCTACTGCTGATTGTTGAGTTTCATTTCGATCCAGCGGTCTTTGCTGATCAGCACTTGCGGGGCTTGCTGCCCTCAAAGGCCCACAATGCCCCGGACCTCCATGTCGTCGATGAGCCGGGCGGCCCGGGCATAGCCCAACTTCAAGCGGCGTTGTGAGGGAGGTGGAGGCCCGTCCCGCCTCGATGATACCTCCACTGCCAAGGGAAGCATCTCGTCCTCGTCGTTGAAGCCGCCGCCGTCCCCGGAGTTTTTGCCCTTGGCTCGGCTACCGCCTGTTTGTCGATCTCCTCGATGATGCCTTGGTCATACTCATGCTTCTCTCCCTCTTTGAGGAAGGAGGTCACCCGCTCAATCTCCTTGTCGCTGACAAAGCAACCCTGGACGCGGATGGAGCGCTGCCCCACCGGGGAGAAGAGCATGTCACCCGGCCCAGCAGCTTTCGGCACCCCCATATCAAAATGGTGCGGGAGTCCACCTGGCTGGAGACGGCAAAGGCGATCCGGGAGGATGTTGGCCTTGATGACGCCGGTGATAACATCCACCGAGGGCCGCTGGGTGGCGATGATCAAATGCATTCCTGCAGCCCGGGCCATCTGGGCCAGGCGGCAGATAGAATCCTCCACTTCATTGGGGGCCGCCATCATCAGGTCGGCCAGCTCGTCGATGATGATGACGATTTGGGGCATGGGGTGCAGGTCTTCCCGCTCCTCACAAAGGGAATTGTAGCCGGAGAGATCCCGCACGCCGGTTTCGGCAAAGGTTTTGTACCGGTTGAGCATCTCGGTAACCGCCCAAGCTAGGGCGCCAGCCGCTTTGCGGGGATCGGTGACCACTGGCACCAGCAGATGGGGAATGCCGTTGTACACCCCCAGTTCTACCACTTTAGGGTCCACCATGAGGAACTTGACCTCATCCGGGCTGGACTTAAAGGCAAGCTCATGATGATGGAGTTGATGCAGACCGATTTGCCCGAACCGGTGGATCCGGCGATGAGCAGATGGGGCATCTTGGCAATGTCTGCCAGGGCGATGTTGCCGGTGATGTCCTTGCCCAAAGCCACGCTGACCCGGCTCTTGGCCTCCATAAACTCTGAGGAATCGATGATCTCCCGCAGGGAGACGGTGAGTGAACCACCTTGTTGGGCACCTCGATGCCCACAGCGAGGCTTGTTGGGGATGGGGGCCTCGATCCGGACACCGGCCGCTGCCAGGTTGAGGGCGATGTCGTCGGCCAGGCCGGTGATCTTGCTGATCTTCACCCCGGCGGAGGGCTGGAGCTCATACCGGGTGACTGCCGGGCCCCGGCAGATGTCGATGATCAGGTCTGGACCCCAAAGCTCTGCAGGGTATCCACCAAGCGCTGGGCGTTGGCCTTTAGTTCCCTCGGTGACGTCGTCATTCTTAGCAGGTGGGGCTTCGTTGAGCAGGGTGATCGGCGGGAAGGAGTAAACGGGGACCTGAGGGTCTTTGATGAGGATTTCCTGGTCCTCCAAGGGCAGATCCCCGAGGCGGCATCGCCAGGCTCCTGTTCCAGCTCGGTCTCCGGGCTGGACAAGCTCATCGGGGGAGTCCACCCAGGGCAGGTCCTGGAGCCAGGACGGTGCCTCCTTCCGCCGGTTCGGCAGCGGCCCAGCTTCCTCCTTTGGGGATAGCGTCTTTGTCCACCGTGATCAGCTTGCTGATGATGTCATCCAGGTAAGCGCTGTTCTCCGACTCTGCGGATTGCTCCTTAGATTCTTCCTTGGGGAGCTTGTCCTGGTCTCAGGCTCGGGGTCACAGCGGAACTGGGGCTTGAGCAGCTGGCGTCCAGCTTGTGGGAAGCCGGTTCCTCCCGCAACCGGCCCCTCTGCCAAAGGGGAGTGGGGCGATGGAATCCAGCAGCTTTCTCCTTGGCTTTGCTCACGCCAGAGCGATCCATGCTCCCCTTGGGGATTTGACCGGATGGGCGGGCAAGGGTTCGTCGTCTAACGGGACGTCGATGTTGAATTGGGGCGGCGGCGCTCATCGCTGACCCGCTCCACATAGGCTCTTCCAGCTTTTTGACCGGCTGGGCTGCCGATTGGTAAAGGTCGATGAGGGTGCCGCCGGTGATGACCATGACAAACACAAAGATCAAAAGGCAGATGGTGATGGAGGCCCCAGCTTGCCGAACAGGTGCAGAAGAGGGACGCCGACAGCCCTGCGGCCAGCCCGCCGCCGTGCATGGCCTCTCGCTGTAGTAGAGCTGTTTGGCGGTGGCGATAAACCCTTCGGTCTCCGGGATGCCCAGGGTGAAGATCTGCACCGCCCCGCACAGCAGGGCGACCAGCACAAAGGTCTGCCAAAGTTTGTGGCCGATGTCGCCGCTGGCTTTTCCAGGGCAGTCATCACCGCTATGTAGATTAGGATGGGGCAGATGAGGAATCCCCAGCCAAACAGCCCAAACAACAGGTTGTGCAGGGTGTTCCAGAAGCTGTCCCCTTTACAAGTGCCAGTGCGCCGAAGAGAATGCCCAAGGCGAAGAGCACCACCGCCCACATCTGCCGCCGGGCGCGGTTCTGTGCCTCCAGCTGTTTGGCGGTGGGCTTTTGCACCAGTTGATTTTTACGGGAGGATGATTTTCCCTTTGTCGTAGCCATTCTTTTGTAACCTCCTGTTGCCGTGGGGTGGAAAAACGGGTTATTGGAGCCAGGTGAGGACTATCTTTTGCAGGGCGTGGTCGGTGAACATTTCATAAATACCCGCGGCGGTCACCAAGGTTCCAAGCGCCAGGGTGTAGTAAGCAAAGATTTTAAACTTATCGCTTTCACCAGCCAATTGGACCATCTTGATGGCGATGAGGCCAAACACTGCCGCAGAGAGCATGCCTGCCATCACAGAAAGGGCAGGGAGACGCCGGCCTCCGCCGCGTCTTTGATCAAATGGCGCCGCCCAAACGGCGGGCATGCCCATGATGAAGGAGAGGTCACCGCGTATTGGCGGTCTAAGCCCATCATCAGCCCGGTGGCGATGGTGGAGCCAGAGCGGGAGATGCCGGGCAAGGGGGCAATAGCCTGGGCCGCCCGATGGCCAAGGCGTCGCCATAGGTCATGGTTTTCGGGGTTTTGCGGCCCTTGGGGAACCGGTCCGCTAAGGTGAGCAAAACGCCGGTGATCAGGAAACAGATGCCTCGGCCAGGATGCTGTTGTCGCTGGAAAACCTGGAGCCAATCTTTAAAAACAAAAGTGACAGCCAGGGGCAGGAGGGAGATGATCAAAGAGGACGATCATCCGCCGGTAAGGGGTGGTGGGAGAGTTGGAACTTCCCTTTAAAGATATCGCCCACCATGCAGAAAAACTCGTAGATCAGCCGCAAGATGGTCTTGTGAAAAGCCAAAACACGGCAATCAAGGTGCCCAGGTGCAGGAGGATGGAGAAGAGGGCCCCTCCCGCCCTGGCCGGTGAAATACTGGATCAAAGAGAGGTGGCCGGAACTGGAGACTGGCAAAAACTCGGTCAAACCCTGGATAATGCCTTGAAAAAGCGCGTTCAAGATGTTCATGAGGAACCTCCGTATGTATCCCGCCCCTAACAGGACGGGTTGTTGTCAGACTGGGGCAAGGTGTAAGTGCTTCCGGGGCAACCTGGTTTGAGGTAGACGGCGGGTCGGTAGAGATCACCCGAGAGATGATCAGATCCGCCCTTGGCGGACCTTCCAGGTAGCCGCCGTCAAACCCGCCACCTCCATGGTGGGCACATTGCTCCATTAAATACCAGGTGGGGGTCACCGAATGGATGATCATTGGGCATCCTCCTTCGGGGTGGACTCAATCAGCTCATGGGGCAGGCGATTATGTCCTGCCCCCAGGTGGTCAAATAATCAGCCCCCTCCTGGACCGGTGGCGTCGCCGTCGAGAACGGTGCCCCATCCATCATCAGTTCGCCGGTGGTCAATACTGCTCCTGGAACTGCCGGGGAGCTGATACCGGAATTTTCGGTGGATAAAACCGGACAATCCGTACTCCTGCATCTTGTCAAAATAGGAGAGGGTCTGAGGGACGCCTCAAAACCAGGCCGTTCATCCGCACCGGGTGAATGGTCATGGTGGCGGAGGGGACAAAAGGACGCTTAGCGCTGCAGGCCAGCGGCACGCCGATGGAGTGTCCGCCGCCCAGCAACCAGGGAGACGGTGTGGTTTGTTCATCCCGCTGATCAGCTCGGCGATGGCCAGGCCGGCTTCCACGTCGCCGCCAACGGTGTTGAGAATGATGATCAGCCCCCTTCAATGGTGGGATCATGCTGGATGGCCCCAACTGGGGGATAACGTGTTCGTATTTTGGTTGTTTTGTTTTAGCGGCAGGATGTGCGTTTCCTCAATCTGCCCGACGATGGTCAGCAGTGGATGACGTGTTTCCCTTTAGCAGGGGTGACCGAACCGGTTTTGATGATCTCTTCGGTCTGGTCGGACCGCTCCTCATCCAGGGAACGCTCCTCCTCCGACATGGTGGGGAGGGAGAGGACCCGCGGCGGTAGGGGGATTCCCTGCTGGCTGTGACCCATATCCAAACACTCCGTTTCTTTTACAAAATCCCTGCCATGGCGGCGGTGTTTGTGTTCGATAGGTAGTCTTTCCGCAGCGTGTTTTATTATACGCTTTGCGCCGGGGGGAATATGTGCTTTCTTGGCGTTTCTTCCACCGTGAAAAGCACAACATCTCAACTTTAAATTAGACCATGTTGCCCCAGAAGTCAAACGAAGGCCCTTTACGATTTTCTTATTTTTACAGGGGAAAACGAGGTCAAAAATCGGGCAAGAAGCCGCCTGCCGTTTAATAACCCTTGATTTCGTCTAGGATTCATCTTTTTCCACATAGTCCCGCTGGACGTCGATAATTCGGAATTGGTCGCGGGTATCCCGCACCACAACCGGCGATACCTGCGTTGATGATCATCCCGCTTGCACAGGAACGGGGTTTGCCCCAACCACATAGTTGCCGGTGGACACTCCAGCCCCACCAAATAGGGTGGCGCCCAGCATGTCGGCCCGGGAGGCGTGGATGATGGCGTTCTGTTCTGCGTGGACCGAGCGGCACATCTCATACCGCTGTCCCGGGGGATGTTGAATTCTCCGAAGATTGCGGTACCCAGATCGCAGCAGTTCTGCCGGCCCGGGGAGCTCCTACATAGCCGGTGGAGATGATCTGATCGTTTTTCACAATAATCGCTCCAAAATTGCGGCGCAGGCAGGTGCCTCGGGCGGCTACCGTTTGGGCGATATCCAAATAATAATTATACTTATCTCTGCGTTCCATGGGATGATTCTCCTTTTGTATGCCGCCAAGTTGGCGGTGGGAAGCGCCTTTGTGCCCTAGTTGATACAAAAGACAAATTTTAGGTTCTCCCCATTTTAATGCAAAACTGGCTTCTATGTGCAATGATTTTTGACTTTGTGTTACAATGAAGCAAGAAGCGCCGTTGGGAGGCCTTATCCCTCCCGGCAGTCATCATTTTACTGGTTTTGGAGGGACAAGTCCCTGAAATTATCCAACATTTCGGTCATCAAA
>SCPN01000910.1_pt1 | contig 10832 bp, 8 predicted proteins | sample 6106831 | NCBI WGS metagenome assembly SCPN01 (sample SAMN10720447, study PRJNA508395) | human gut metagenome | isolation source: Participant 1, 0 month
TATATCTGTTTTATGTGAAGTGAACTTCCTATAAGATGGTCATTTTCTATATTAAGCGGAGCTTTTATATAATCCACGCCACTTTCATTTGCCTGCATTTCTATGACACTATCAACCTCCATCAGTAGTTTTGAAAGACAGAATGGCTCTTTTGTAAGAACTATCTCACCTGATTCAAGTTTATTCATATCCAGAACATCATTAACCAATTCAAGTAAAAATCCTATGATGCCGCCATTATCTTATCAAGACATTCTTCTGCTTTCTTTCTATTATTCAGATAAAAACGGCATATTTCAACCATTCCTCTTATACCATTAATAGGAGTTCTTATATCATGACTCATACGTCTGAGGAAATCAGTTTTGGCAATGTTGGCCTTTTCTGCCTGCTGTGCAGCTGCCTTTAGCTGATGCTGATATTTTAACTCACGAAGCTTTTCTTCTGTAATATCACGAAAAAGCATGAGAATAGCAGCTATATGCCCATTTTTATCATAACTTTGCGGAACAACTGCAATCATATACCATCTGCTGTTGATATTTTCAACAGTATATTCAAGATAACGGCTCTGCTCCAGACGTGTCATAAGTGTATTAATATCTGCAAACTTCCTGAATGAATCTCTTTGAGACGGAATAATCCAGTTACTTGTATAGGCTTCAAGCATCTGTTTTACGTTATGTTTCTGGTCAAATATATAATCGGGCTTTTCCGGAGTCTTTATAAGTTCCCACTGGTCATTCTTAATATCAATAAGAATAAGTGCAGAATATATGCTGCTTATCGACCTGATTATACGAAACTGCTTGTCAAGCTGTCTTGTGTTTATATAAAGTATATGCTGCCTTATTGCCATGGCAAGAACAAGCATCATTATGTATGCACCCGTACAGAATATAACCGCTTTTGTACGGTTACTGTAAATTGATGATGATGGAAAAAATACATATATTCCATATCTTCCATATATCATCCTGCTGCCATACCACTCAGACTGTGACGAACCAAACCTTACCATTTTGTTGCCATCATCATTCCAGTCTCCCCAAAAAGCATCTTGATATTCGCTTAAAGTCTTCCCCTGATATTCATCAATATTACAATTAACAATTTTATCATCACACGATATAAAAACAATTCCATCATTTTCAAATGTAAAATCCGTTATAAGTGATTCCATTGTTATATCGCCATTGTTTTCAAATCCCGGCTGTTTCTTTTCATATGCAGCAACAATTCCACATTTATCTCTTCTCGAAACAGCTGCCATATCATATTCACCATCATCAAGTTCAATTCTTGTCATATATGATTTCAACGGGTATTCTGTAATCTGTGTAATAACATTATTATCAATATTAGCACTGTCAGAGATCTTTTTCCACCATATGTCCGAATCCTCAGTAAAATATTCACAATTCATATCCGAATCAAATATACATATTCCTCCGAGTCTCTGTTCATAAACATAATCCTCGAAAAAACTTTCATCATATGCTTCTTTGTCAAGGCATCTGGCTGCTTCTGTCGTTTTATCAAGCAGTCTGTACAGACTCTTTACTTTGTCATTTTCTTTATAATCTTCATATCTTAAAATTCTTGCCTTTGCAAAAAAAAGCGTTTTGTCTGCTGATTTTCTGTCCTGCGACATCATACACTGTAAAAAGACCATATACCGCAAATATCAGAAATAATCCTATAAATGTCACAGTATATACCATCTTAATGCTTATTTCATCTTTTTTTATAACTCTCATTTAATTATCCCCCATAAATATATCTGCGTTAATTCCATATGATTCAGCAATTTTTTTAATTGTTCCATCATCCATCATCTGCTTTAATATATCATTAAGCATATCCGGAATATCATCAGATCTTCCCTTTTTAAATGCAACTCCAAGTTCGGATTTATATAATATCTCATCAAGAATAACAAACTGCTGCGGATTAGTATCAACAAATCTTTTAATTGCAACCTCATGTCCTGCCGCAGCATCTATATATCCTTTTCTCAGACTCGCATATAATTCACTCATTGTAGACATGCTGTAAACAGCAGAGACTCCCTGAATTCTATCATCTTCACCACTTAATATGATATGTTCCGGTTTTGATGTTGCCTGCACTGCAATTCTTTTGCCCTTTAAATCAGCAAATGAATTGATTCCTCTGTCTTTTCTTACAACAACAACCTGACGGCTGTACATATATGGTCCCGCCCATCTGTAATCATCAGTTCTTCCGCTCATTGTAAAACTTCCCCACAGACAATCAATCTCATTACTGTCAAGAAAGCTATCTTTCCTGTCCCATGTAATCTGCTTAAAAACAGGTGTTATCCCCAGCCTGCGGCACGCTTCCTTTGCAATATCCACATCAATGCCAACATTTTCACCAGACTCATCAATGTAATTATATGGTTCATAATTGTCACTTCCGATTACAAGACTGACAGAACTTATTACTGACGATTCTTCAGCTTTAATCATATCATCTTCATCTGTATCCTTGCTTTCCGAACATCCTGTCAAAAGCAGTATACAAACCATCATTAATACCAAAATATACTCACATGTCTTCTTAAAAATATCTCCTCGCATACATCTCTCCCCATTCTTTATAACCGTATCAATTAATTTACTGTATATTTATTATACAGCAAATATCATAAATTACAATTACAATTTTTATATGTAAGTTTTATTTTTAAAAAAACACAATATGCTTAATATTATTAACTATATTATGGTGCAAAAAAAGAAGACAGGATACGACGCCGCATACTAAGTACCGTCATCACAACTTCTGTCTTCTGTATTATAATAAGCTCCTTGCAGCTATATTTGCAAATCCGCTCATGGTGATATCATAGACATTTATTATTATTTACAATACAAAAAATTTAAAAATGATACATTGGGGGACGTCTGTCACGAAACAGCCCCCAGCTCACTCTCAAATCACGGTTTTCATCTAAATCCGACTCGCCGTATACTATTTCTTCTTTATCACGTGAAGCCTGCATAACAATTTCTCCTGTGGAATCCGTGACAAATGAAGAACCATAAAATACAAGTGAAGATTTCTGTCCGCCATTTTCATCTGATGGCTCTACACACTCCTCTCCGATTCTGTTAGCAGCGACAACAGGAATTACATTGCAGGCTGCATGTCCCTGCATACATCTTCTCCAGTGTGGCATACTGTCAACTTCAAGAATCGGCTCAGAACCTATCGCTGTTGGATAAAATAATATTTCCGCCCCCTGAACAGCCATTCCTCTTGCAGTTTCCGGAAACCACTGATCCCAGCATATTCCGATTCCTATTTTACCATATCTTGTATCCCACACCTTAAATCCTGTATCTCCCGGTGTAAAATAAAACTTTTCCTGATAATAATGGTCATCCGGAATATGTGTTTTTCGGTAAATTCCAAGAACACTCCCGTCTGCATCGATAACTGCCGTCGTATTATAAAAAACATTTACGTCTTTTTCATAAAAACTTATCGGAAGCACAACTTCAAGTTCAGCCGCAACTTTTTTAAAATGATTAACCGCTTCATCTTCTTCTAAACTGCGTGCGTATAAATAATAATCATAATTTCTTTCCTGACAGAAATATTGTCTTTCAAAAAGCTCCGGCAGAAGAATAATCTTTGCTCCTTCTGATGCTGCTTTGCGAACCATTTTATCCGCTTTTGCGATATTTTCTTCTACAGATTTTGTGCATTGCATCTGGATGCCTGCGTATTTTACTTTTCGCATTTTATCTCTCCTCAAATTTTCAAAAATATAATATCAGTCAAAACCTTCCGCTTTCGGTATCTGCTGTGTAATGCAGTGTATATTGCCGCCTCCGACAATTATATCCCTTGCATACACTGGAATTATCTGTCTTTCAGGAAACGCCTCCGATAAAATATCACATGCTGCTTTATCATTTTTATCACCAAACTGGGGAACTATAACTGCTTTGTTTGATATATAAAAATTGACATATGATGCAGCAAGTCTCTCTCCTGCTTCCCTTTCATCCTCACCGTCCTCAAATTCAAGTCCTTTAAGGTCATACTCCGTTATGCATATATGATTTGAAGGAATTGGAAGTTTCCTAACCTTTATTTTTCTTCCTTTCGCATCTGTTTCATTTTCAAGAACTTTAAGACATGACATGCTCATCTCGTACTGTGGATCATTTTTGTCATCCGTCCATGCAAGAACAACCTCACCCGGCGATGTAAATGCACACACGTTATCCACATGCTCGTTGGTTTCGTCATTATATATTCCACAAGGAAGCCATATTATTTTGTGGACATTGCAATACATTTTAAGTTTTTCTTCAATCTGTGACTTTGAAAGTCCCGGATTGCGTCCTTTGCTTAAAAGACAATTTTCTGTAACAAGAAGTGTTCCTTCTCCATCTGTGTGTATAGAACCGCCTTCAAGAACAAATGGTGCTGCATTGTAATAATCACATCCGAAATGCTTCATAAACTCTATCGCAATCTTATCATCCCTGCTCCAGTCGGCATACAATCCATCATACTCACCGCCCCATGCATTGAACTTCCAGTTAATTCCTCTTAAAATTCTATCTTTATACGAAACATCAGCATCGCCGCTTACGACAAATGTTGGTCCTGTATCTCTTGCCCATGCATCATCGGAATCCATAATAACTAATCTTATTTTGTCCGAAAGCATTTGAAGTGCATTTTCATACTGTCTTTCTGAAACCAGCATATAAACCTGTTCGCTTTCTACTATCGCTTCTGCTATGGAACAAAATGCCTTTCTCGCCTCTCTTGCTTCATATGTCCACGACCCCGGTCTTTCAGGCCAAATCATAATACATCCATGATGCTGCTCAAATTCCGCCGGCATACGAAATCCATCGTAAGCTGGATTACGTAATAATTCACCCAATTTACAATCTCCTTTTAAACTCATCGTAATCAAAATGTTTCCATACCCTGCAATCGCCATTTGCATCCATAATTGCAATGTCCGGCAATGGTATTCCGTTAAATGTATTGTTTTTTACCATTGAATATATTGCCATATCCTCAAATACAAGCCTGTCTCCTGCATTTACTTCTGAATCAAACTCATAATCACCGGTTATGTCACCTGCAAGACATGTATATGACGATAATCTGTACCTGAATCTTCCATCAGCAGGCTTTTCCCATATATCGGCATTGATATCATCAAGCCTTACGGCATCTCTTAATGGCGGCACATATGGCATTTCAAGCACATCCGGCATATGACATGCTGCTGATGTATCAAGTATAAGTGTCGTTATCCCGTTTTCCACCTTATCAAGAACTGTTGTTACAAGATAACCGGCATTTAATGCAACAGCCTCTCCGGGTTCGACATAAACATCCACATTATAAGTTCTTTTAACATGATTTATGCAATTTTCAAGCCTTTTTATATCATAATCATCCCTTGTTATATGATGTCCGCCGCCAAAGTTGACCCATTTTATACTGTCAGACTGCATCAGAAAGCCGAATTTTTCTTCAACAACATTTAGAGTTTTCTCTAAATCATCGGAATTCTGCTCACATAGTGTATGAAAGTGAATACCCTCCATTCCGGCAAGTGCATCAGGATTTTTCTGCAGTGCCTTTTTCAGATTTTCTTCTGTTACTCCAAGTCTGCTGCCCGGGGCACATGGATCATATATTGCATGATCTCCCTGTGTTGAATGCTCAGGATTAACACGCAGTCCGAAGCTCACTCTGTTATTTATACACTTCTCTTTATGGCATATAAGCTGATTTACTGAGTTAAAGACAACATGGTCACATATTTTTACAAGTTTATCCATATCTTCATCTGTAAATGCAGGTGCAAAAACATGATTTTCTTTTCCCATGCACTCATGCCCGAGTTCTGCCTCAAAAATCCCGCTTGCCGTTGTTCCGCTTATGTATTGCGATATAAGCGGATACAACGCATATGATGAAAATGCTTTCTGTGCAAGAAGTATATGACACCCCGTATGCTCTTCGACACTCTTTAATATTTCAAGATTATGTATAAGTTTTTTTTCATCAATAACATAAGCGGGTGTCTTTAACTCATCAAATTTCATAATAATTCTCCTTGTAATCCGCAAAAATTATCCGTTTACGGCACTTTAATATCAATCAACCAGTACGGGATTTTCATCAACTTTCCACGGAAGTCCGTATTTGTTAAGTGCGTCCATATATGGGTCAGGATCAAACTCGTCTGTCGTAAATACACCCGGCTTATTCCATATTCCTTTTGCAACAAGCATTGTTCCAATCATCGCAGGAACACCTGTCGTATAAGAAATAGCCTGTGAACCGACTTCTCTGTAACACTCCTGATGGTCGCATACATTGTAAATATATATTTTTCTTTCTTTTCCGTCCTTAATTCCCGTAAATATACAACCAATATTAGTCTTTCCGACTGTTCTTGGACCGAGAGAAGCAGGATCTGGAAGAAGTGCTTTTAAAAACTGTATAGGAACTATCTGCTGACCGTTAAATTCAACAGAATCTGTTCTTAACATACCTACATTTTCGAGGCATTTCATGTGTGTAAGATAACTCTGTCCGAATGTCATAAAGAAACGGATTCTCTTAACATGAGGAATATTTGCGGCAAGTGCTTCTATTTCTTCATGGTGCAAAAGATACATATCCTTCATTCCTACGCCCTCAAAATCATATTCACGCTTGATTGACATAGGCGGAATCTCAACCCAGTGTCCGTCTTCCCAATAAGAACCCGGTGCAGAAACTTCCCTCAGATTTATTTCAGGATTAAAGTTTGTTGCAAAAGGATATCCGTGATCGCCACCGTTGCAGTCGAGAATATCTATTGTATGTATTTCATCGAAATAGTGTTTCTGTGCATATGCTGTAAATACACTTGTAACACCCGGGTCAAAACCAGTTCCCAAAAGTCCCGTAATTCCTGCCTCTTTATATTTTTCCCTGTAAGCCCACTGCCATGAATAGTCAAAATATGCTGTAAAACCGAGGCGTTTGCATCTTTCCTCATACACCTTTCTCCACTCAGGATTATCCGTATCCTCACACTCATAATTTGCAGTGTCAACATAAGGAACTTTGCATGCAAGACATGCATCCATAATCGTTAAATCCTGATACGGAAGTGCAACATTAAGAACAACATCAGGCTTGAATTTATTTATCAATGCAATAACCTCGTCTGTGTTATCCGCATCAACCTTTGCTGTTGTAATGTTTGTCTTTGTATTTCCCTTTAATTCTTCTGCAAGCACATCACACTTGCTCACTGTCCTGCTCGCAATACACAAATCAGTAAATACATCACTCACCTGACATATTTTGTGAATTGCAACTGAGGCAACGCCTCCACATCCGATTACTAATACTCTGCTCATTATTTTTCCTCCTGTTCTAATAATTCTTCAACATACTTTGGAAGCATAAATGCTCCTGTATGAAGATTAGTTGTGTAATATTCTGTATATATGTCTCTTTTTTTCCACTCGTCTGCCTTAAAATCTTTAAGCGGATGATACTTCTTTGAAGCAAAACCGAAAAGCCAGTAACCTGACGGGCTTGTAGGTATGTGTGCCTGATATACCCTGCTTATCGGAAATGTGTGAAATACTTTTTTATGCATACTCCTGCATGCATCCTCATCCTCGTCATAAAATGGGCTTCCGTGCTGATACACAAGTATTCCATCATCTTTTAACGCCTTGTAACAGCTTCCGTAAAATTCTCTTGTAAACAACCCCTCAGACGCTCCAAACGGGTCAGTTGCATCATTTATGATAAGGTCATACTCATTCATTTTCGAGCGGAGAAATCTCAACGCATCATAATTGTATATATGCACTCTTTCATCATCAAGACCTATTGAGGTCTCCGGGAAATACTCCTTGCACACATCGACAAACATGCTGTCCTGCTCGACAATATCTATATTTTCGATATTGTCATATTGCAATAATTCTTTTGATACGCCGCCATCACCACCGCCAATGATAAGAACATTTTTCACATCAGGGTGCACCGCCATCGGCACATGCACAACCATTTCATTATAAATAAAGCAATCCTGCTCCGAAAATATAACGCTTCCGTTAAGTGTCAGGAATTTACCGAATTCAGGCGATTCAAACACATCTATCCTCTGATAATCGCTTTTTCCTGAAAATAACTGCTTTTCCACACGTATGTCAAACTTAACATGCGGCGAGTGCAGCTCCGAAAACCAAAATTCCATATTGCCCTCCAAATTATGCATTGTTCATTCTTTATATTTCATTTATTTTTTATATTTTTAATACATTCAGATATTCAAGAGCCGAATCTTCCATTCCCTGCATTGAACATCCTTTTTCAACGGAATATTGTATGTAATCAATAATTTCTTCCGTAATTTCCTCACCCGGTGCCAGTATCGGTATTCCAGGCGGATATGCCATTACAAATTCACCTGAAATATGACCTTTCGTATCGCGTATAGGCATTTTTATTTTTTCGGCATAAAAAGCTTCCTGCGGAGATGCAAGAACCCTCGGAAGAAGCATCTGCCTGTCTACCTCAAATCTTTTCTCTTCTTTTGAGTAAATACGGCTTATTTCGGCAAGTGCACCGACAAGACGCTCAATATCCTGAATCCTGTCTCCGATTGAAATGTATGCCATAATATTTCCTATATCACCGAACTCAATCTGGATATCATATTCATCCCTTAAAATGTCATAGACCTCTATTCCGTCAAGTCCTATATCTCTTGTATACACGCACAGCTTTGTGACATCATAATCGTATACCGTACCTCCGTTTACAAGCTCTTTACCATAAGCATAATAACCGCCTATTGAATTAATTTCATCCCTTGCATACTGTGACCACTCGCTAACTTTTGCAAATGACTGCCTTTTAATGCAAGATTACGCCTTGATATATCAAGGCTCGTCATAAGAAGATACGATGCACTTGTGGTCTGTGTGATATTGATAATTGTCTGGACATAATCCGCATTCATTCCGTTATTCGTCAGAAGAATTGAACTCTGTGTAAGCGAACCACCGGATTTGTGCATTGATATAGCTGCCATGTCCGCTCCCGCTTTCATAGAATTCATTGGAAGATTATCCCCGAAATAAAGATGCGTTCCGTGTGCTTCATCGGCAAGCACTTTCAATCCGTATGAATGAGCTATGTCACATATTCCCTTTATGTCAGAGCATATTCCGTAATATGTCGGATTATTTACAAGCACCGCTACTGCCCGCGGGTGCTCCTGAATCGTCTTTTCAACCTGTTCTACGGTTACTCCGAAGTACGATTCCTAACTTTGCATTAATCTCCGTGTTAAGATAAACTGGTATTGCACCGCACAAAATCAACGCATTGATAACACTTTTATGAACATTTCTCGGAACAATAATCTCATCGCCTGCCTTACAGACTGAAAGTACCATATTCTGTACTGCCTGCGTTGTTCCACCAACCATAAAAAAAGCATGCTCTGCACCAAACGCATCTGCCGTCAGCTCTTCTGCCTCTTTTATTACCGAAACCGGATGACAAAGATTATCAAGCGGTTTCATTGAATTTACATCAATTCCCACACATCGTTCACCAAGTAAATCGACAAGTTCGGGATTACCTCTGCCACGTTTGTGTCCCGGAACATCAAACGGAACTATTCTTTTTTTTCTGAATCTTTCGATAGCCTCATACAATGGAGCTGATGCCTGTCTTTTTAAATCCATTTCCTCTCTCCCTGCCATTATATTATCGCAGCGGCCGTCAGATTTCCGTATAATACAAATTCTAAATTTTCGTAAAATACGACTTTGGCTTGCTGCCAACGTAAAATGTGTGCCGTAAGGCAAAAGGCAGTGATTAATTTAAAATTAATCACGCCTGTAGTATTCAATCATTCTTTTATTAATCCTGTACATGTACGTATACATATTACTTCATGTATACAAAAGCACTGAGATTCTGACCTTTCAGAGTTTATCCAAGTAAGTCACTGTTACCGCTCTTATTGACCGTTTCACAAGATGATATGCACCTTCGCATGATAATTTTAAAAATCAACTTATAAAATTTGGGCTTCTAACAATCAATAATGTGTGCCCTTGTCACACTCGGCAACCGACCCGCCGTCCGCAAGGCTTAACATGTAATATAACCATGTGGTCTGCATGTTGGATAACTCTTATCCAAATCTTTTATAACTATAATATATCATTTTTTAATGTCAACAAAAAAATAAATTTTACTCAGATTTCACTTTATTTTTGCATTATTATGTAATATCACAAAAGATATTCCATAATTGCAGCTGTAACTTTATCATTAAGTTTCATAGACATGATATTGGACACAATAACATTTTTGTCCTCACCGGATGTAAATAATCTGTAAATACTTCTCTTGTCATTATTATCCATCTGTGCCTGCAGAAGAAAATCATATATTTTATCATTAACATTTTCACCGTTGTATACAAGATTGTTTTCTTCATTATCAGCAAATATTTCAAGCTCTGACGCACCATCACAGTTACATGTAACTGTCCATGTATTTGTTTTTATATCGTATTTGGCATTATCTGCATTTTCAAATCTTATACAACGTGCAAATCCTCTTAATATAAAACGGTACTTTCTGTTTCGTGGAATTACCGATAAGTCACCGCTTACATCTATGCTTATTTTTGCCTTATCTTCATTCCAGTCGAGCACAAACTCTGTCAAAGCATATTCGCCTTTTTCGTAGTCAAATCCATCTCCAGAATCTTCGTA
>SCPN01001303.1_pt1 | contig 10823 bp, 21 predicted proteins | sample 6106831 | NCBI WGS metagenome assembly SCPN01 (sample SAMN10720447, study PRJNA508395) | human gut metagenome | isolation source: Participant 1, 0 month
GGACCGACCAGTCCGGGGATACGCCGTTGTACAACACCATCATCGAAAATCATGAACATGGCGCCGGCCAGTGCGCCTGTAATGGTAAGCATCCATTTCCGTTTGATGCATCGCCCCAGAGTGCATATCCTCCCGAAATCCCAAAATCCAGGGGATGGACATGCCTCTTTCAAACTGGTAATAGCACAACGGTAAGCTCGCCAAAATCCACCACCGATACCTGTGAATGGTGCCGATAAACAGCACCGCCAGTTCAAGCCTTGCGCACACAGCCGCCAGCACGGCTGGCGGCGGCATAGCGTCCACAAACAGCGCCACCACCGGCATGCGGATACCACCACGATCACAGAACGAAGTGCAGGACCAGGAACAGGATAAGCCCCAGGTTCAGCGCCAGGAGGGCCCACGGCCCTGGGCCATTTCCTTCCAGGATCTCCATACTGCGCCTGAAGCCGTCCCGGAAGTCCTTCTGCTCATCATACAGGTAAAAAACACCAGCATGGTAGGAATGCCGATAGGATCAGTGCTCAACACCACTGCCAGCACCAGGCCCAGTCTGGTAACAGGCCGCGGACAACTCCGCCATGACAAAATTAACGGGTTTTATCCTGGTAAGCAGGCGGAGCAGCAAAACTGTCATCATCAGGAAATCAGCAAAAGCCAGGGGAAGCAGCTTCCAGTTCCTTTTCTTCCACTCATCAAAGACCTTTATCCACGGCGCCCTTTAAGATGGACAGGGAGTCAATCCGTCTGAATAGGCCGATGCCTGGTAAGCCGTTATAAGGCCCGCGATTTCAACCACCATAAGGACCATGCCCACGGCAATGATAGGCGGCCACGCAGACAAGGTCAGCGGACGCCAAAGAAAGGCCCCTTCCCATATTACTCATGGTAAGGTAACTGTACCCTGCCATGCGCAACGAGAACCTGAGCAGCTGGTTTGCCAGCCTGATATAGAATGCAACCTGCAACCAGCCGGAACAGTACTTCACTGCCAGCTGGCGCAGGTTCAGTTTAATCCACCTGATCTGTTTCGATCAATCTGTTCACTTATATTCTTCTTTCCGTCTGTCCCTGCAGTTCATCCTGGCGCTGTTCTTTTGCAAATGCCGTGATGGCCTCATTGAGTGAGAACATCTTGCATCCAGCATATCTACCATATCCGCACAGGCCTTCAGTTCTTTTAACAGGTTCTCAGGCGCATTGCCCTCGAACTTGTAAGCAATCTTGTGTTCCAGGCTGGCCCAGAAATCCATGGCCACCGACCGTATCTGGATCTCCACCTTGGTCTCCACCGGCCCATCCGTCAGATAACACCGGGATCGTCACTACCATGTGATAGCTCTTATATCCGTTGGGCTTGGGATTCTTGATGTAATCCTTCACATGAAGGACCGTCACATCCCCGGGAAGCTATCATATCCGCAATCTGGTAAATATCCGATGTAAAAGAACAGATGATCCGTATGCCGGCAATGTCGCTGAGCCGTTCCATCATATTCTCGATGGATACCTCATACCATCCTTTTTCTGTTTCTTTACAATGCTCTCAGCCGTCTTAAGCCGGGATTTGATATGTTCAATCGGGTTATAGTCATAACGGCTTACAAATTCGTTATTCAGTATCTCGATTTTAGTATTAACCTTTTTCAGTGCTGAATCATATAAAAACATGACTGAACGCCATTGGTCAACCTTGGTCATCCGTTTTGGGGATATTGGACATTCCTATCCCTCCTTATCTAGTTAATACCGGATCAGAGCTTCAGCCCTTTAACAGGTCGCCCAGCCCGGTGGACACGGATCCGGTCTCCTTTGTAGTCAAATGTCTCATGGGCTTCCTGGTCAGCGGTCTGCTCAGCCAGCACCTTCATGCTCTCAGGCTCAGCTTGCGTTATCCGTGTTAAGGATTAACCTTAACGGTCTGTCCTTCCTTCAGCACTGCACCCGGATGCTTAATCCTCTGTGTGCTGATCTGGGAAATGTGCAGCAGTCCGTCCACGCCCTCATCCAGCTTCATGAACGCGCCGTAAGGCTTGATGCTGTCCACGGTTCCTTCCACAACATCGCCGGCCTTGAACTGTTCCATGCGCCTGCTTCTCAGCTTCCTTCCTGCCTCGTTCCACCTCGCGTCCGGACAGCACCAGTCTCTTCTTCTCAGGGTCAACGGTGATGATCACACACTCCACATACCTGCCCCGCCAGTCCTCCAGCTTCTCCACGTACTCGGTGGACAGCTGGGAAGCCGGGATGAATGCGCGTACTTCCTCCAGGATGTGACCACGCCGCCCTTTACAGCCTCGGTGATCTTCACCTTTACAACGGTCTTATCTTCCATCATCTGAGCAAACTGGGCCCACTTGGCACCCTGGCCGCTTTCTTCTTCAGACAGTTCAATGTTCCTCTTGTTCATCGTCTTGTAGGATGCCTCCAGCTCCGCCGCAAAATCCTCCATGGTCTCCACGGGTTCTTCTGCGGTCACTCCGGCAATTACCTCTGTTTCTAATTCCTTGTTCATTTCTTCACTCATAATAGTCTCCTCACCTTCCGTATATATAGCAAAATATTTTCCTCTCCATTATAACAACAACCCACCTAATATTTCTATAGTTTTCTTATAAAAATATACCAAAATTTAGTTTTTATTCTTTTATAACTTTTCACTGATAGGAAAATGTGATATGATTCAGACAGCAGCAGATATACGCAATTTCAGCAAGAAAGGACCTTTGTTCCATGATAGATTTATTGGACCTGCACACCCACACCACGGCCAGTGGGCATGCCTATAACTCACTTTACGAGATGGCCGCATCCGCCTCAGGGCGGGAATACGGATCTTCGGCAGCTCCGACCATGCCCCTGCCATGCCCGGCAGCTCCATTATTACCATTTTATTAACTTTAAAGTCCTTCCCCGCACCCTGTACGGCATGAAGCTCCTGATGGGGGTGGAACTGAACATCATGGATTTTGAGGGTAATGTGGATCTGGACCAGGATCTTCTTGAGAAGCTGGATTATTCCATTGCCAGCCTCCATCAGCCCTGTATAAAAGCGGCACTGCTTCCCAGAACACCGATGCATACCTGGGCCCATGAAGAATCCGGCCATCCACATCATCGGACATCCGGATGACAGCCGCTTTCCCATTGATTATGACACGCTGACAGCGGCTGCCGGGAACACCACAAGCTTTTGGAAGTCAACAACAGCCCCTGACCCCTTAAGCTACCGACAGGGCGTGCGGGAAAACTATGTGAAAATGCTGGAACTGTGCAGGCATTACCGCACGCCTGTGATTGTCAACAGCGATGCCCACTGTGAAGCTGATTCCGGAAACCATGCATCTGCCTATGCCCTGCTTGAGGAACTGGACTTCCCGCAGGAACTGGTGGTCAATACATCCCTTGAACTTCTGTCCGCCTACATCCCCGCCTGAATGCCATCCTGGCCCAGCCCGAGGGCGCAAGATGCGGCCAGCTTCCCAGGGATACGGGGGCACCGCGGCCGCAGCTGCTGCAGGAGGGACCAAGTGATGATTAACTTCCTGAATCTGGAGTATTTCCTGGTGGCGGCGGAAGAACTGAATTTTACCAGGGCAGCCAAAAAACTGTTTATTTCACAGCAATCCCTGAGCAACCACATCTCCAACCTGGAAAGAATTTGACGTGGTGCTGTTCAACCGGACCTCCCCTCACCCTGACCTATGCGGGCCATTCCTTAAAAGCCAGGGCCAGGATCTTTAAACCTGAGGGACGAGACATATAAGGAAATTGCCGATATCAAGATTTCTCACGGGCCAGCTCTCCATCGGCGTGTCCCACACCCGGGGCCGCGTGTGATCCTGCCGGAGATCCTGCCACCTACCAGGCCGGTTCCCGGGCATTGAGCTTAACCTGGTGGAGGGCAATTCAAGCCAGCTGGCCTCAAACCTGCTTCACGGCAGCATTGACCTGATGATAGACCTGCTGCCGTTTACAGTGGAAAATGTGGAAACCGTGCCTATCTGCGGCGAGGAAATCCTTATGGTTGTGCCGGATGAGGTAATAGAAAAAGCTTATCCGGGCCAATTGGATGATATCAGGCATCTCTTTCCTCTCCACGGATATCCGTCTCCTGGAGCAGTGTCCTTTTGTCCTGTTAAAAAAGGGCAACCGGGTCCGCACCATTGCAGACGAGATATTTGAGGATGCCCAGATGAGCCCCAGGGTAGTGCTTGAGACAGAGAACATTGAAACCGTCCTCGCCTTATGCCGCAAAGGCATGGGAGTCACATTCTATCCCAAGATGTTCATGGCCACGGACCAGTCCGCCAGTTCCCCGCGCCAGGCCCTGCTGGAGCACTCCAGGCTGAACCTCTATTCCCTTAACTACTCCAGGGCCCACGGCGTCCTTTGGTATCGGTTACCACAAGGGACGTTATATGTCCAGGGCCACCCGGGAGTTCATACGGATTGCCGGGAGCATATCGCTTATCCGGCGGAGGACGGATCGCAGAAGGAGGCCTGAACCCGCAGGCCAAGGCGTACCATGCATAAAACATTATAATCCGTAAAGCGCCTTGACATAATCCATAAATCCGCAAAGCGCCGACATGGGATATGATATCTGCTAGAATATAAATAGTAACTGTTATTATTATCATATTCTATAGAAGGAGATGCTATGAAAACATTAAAAGTACAGTCGTCAGAGGGAATCCATCAAAGCAAGTCTGATGAACCGACATGACCATCCTACGGCAGACGCCCTATACGCCAGCATCCGTGAAGAATTTCCCAACATCAGCCTGGGAACAGTCTATCGTAACCTGAACCTGTTGGTTGAAACCGGAGATAAGGAAGCTGACCTGCGGGGACGGCGCCATCATTTTGATGGGGACACCCGACAGCATTATCATTGTGTGTACTGAATGCAGCCAGGTTTACATGGATCTTGGGGCCCTTGAGGAACTGAACCAGGATGCCCAAAGCTGCGCCCGGGTATCATTGACAGCCACTATGTGCTGTTCTATGGCCGCTGCAAGAATTGTTTGGAAAAAGTTGATAAAGGTATTGACAAACCGGCTTAAATGGGATTTATATTATCAATATCAGTAATGATTACTATTATTGATAACCAATAATGATCCGTTCCGGGCACCTGATGTCCGGAACATAAAAATGAAATCCATAAAAGGAAAAGGAGAATATTGATTATGAAGAAATGGGTATGTACAGTATGCGGTTATGTTTATGAAGGCGAGAATGCACCTGAGAAATGTCCACAGTGCGGCGTCCCGGCATCCAAATTCAAAGAGCAGGAAGCTGACAAGATGGCTGGGCATGTGAGCATGAGGTTGGTGTTGCACAGGGTTCCCCTGAAGATATTATGATGGATTTAAGGGCTAACTTCGAGGGCGAGTGCTCTGAGGTAGGTATGTACCTGGCCATGTCAAGGGTTACCCACAGGGAAGGTTATCCTGAGATTGGCATGTACTGGGCCAAGGCCGCACATGAGGAAGCTGAGCACGCTGCTAAGTTCGCTGAGCTGTTAGGCGAGGTTGTCACAAGCTCCACCAAGAAGAACCTGGAGATGAGGGTTGCTGCTGAGAACGGCGCTACTGCCGGTAAGTTCGACCTGGCTAAGAGGGCCAAGGCCCTGAACCTGGATGCAATCCATGACACGGTTCATGAGATGGCTAAGGATGAGGCTCGTCATGGAAAGGCATTTGAAGGACTGTTAGAGATATTTCGGCTAATCATTAGGATTGTTAGACATTTCAGGGGATGCTGTAAGACCAATGGGGATTGGTTTGCGGCATCCCTTTTGTGCATAAGCAAAGCAGCTTCCTGATTACCACTGAGTCACCACACCCCATACTGTATCCATCGTCATAGAATCTTCAGAAATAATTCCCTTGAAACTGCTCCCCTTCTGTGCTAGACTAAGCACAAAATCCATACGGACCGGAGGTCTTATCATTGATACAAAATATTCTGTGCTATCTTGAGGCTTCGGAAAAAGCATATCCTGATAAACCGGCCTTTTCCGATGAACATGCAGCCCTGACCTACAAAGAGCTTCTGTCCCTGTCCAGACGGATTGGAAGCTTTCTTGGCAGGAAAACCGGCCCAAGACGGCCTATTCCCGTCATGACAGAAAAGAACGCTTATACATTGGGAGCCTTTATGGGATTGTCCATGCTGGCTGTTTTTATATTTATCTGGATGCCGGGCAGCCGGCAAAGCGGCTGAACCGCATCCTGGACACCTTACAGGCAGATATCATGATTGCCGACAGCCCCAGCCTGAAAGAGGCAGGTCCCATCTCCTTTGCCGGGGAAATCCTTGATATGGGGATGCTTCTGTCCCTTGGCAGCGATGCACAGGACCCTTTGCTCCTTGCCTCCATACGCGGGCAGGCCATGGATACGGACCCGCTGTACGGAATCTTTACTTCAGGCTCCACCGGCGCCCCAAAGGGCGTGGTGGTGGACACCGTTCTGTCATCGACTTTATGGAGCATTTTACAGAAATGTTCCATATTACCTCCAGGGATGGATCGGCAACCAGGCGCCATTTGATTTTGATGTTTCCGTGAAGGATATTTATTCAACCCTGAAAACAGGGCTTCCATGGAAATCATACCAAAACGCCTGTTTCTATCCCACAGGACTACTGGACTATCTCTGCGACAGGAAGATAACCACAGCCATATGGGCGGTCTCTGCCCTGTGCATCATCATCACCACGCTGAACGGCTTCACCTACCGCGTGCCTGAAAACACCTGGACAAAATCCTGTTCAGCGGAGAGGTCATGCCTGTGAAACATCTGAACGCCTGGCGCAGCCACCTTCCGGGCGCCATGTTCGTAAACCTGTACGGCCCCACGGAAATCACCTGTAACTGCACCTACTATGTGGTGGACCGGGACTTTGAGCCGGGAAGCCCATTCCTATCGGGCTTCCAGTTCCAATGAAAGGTATTCCTCCTGGATGAGGATGACCGCCTTATTACCGCACCGGGCACCTGCGGGGAGCTGTGCGTGTCAGGAACCGCGCTGGCCCTTTGATACAGGGACAAGGAGAAAACCGGGGCTTCATTTGTCCAGAATCCCCTGAACCAGGATTATCCTGAAACCATTTACCGCACCGGCGACATGGCGTACTACGGAGAAGATGGGCTGTTATATTACCATGCCCGCAGGATTTCCAGATAAAGCTAACACATGGGCCACAGGATTGAACTGGGCGAGATTGAGGCCGCTCTTGAGGACCGCTTCAGCGGGGTGGGACGGGCTGTCTGCATATTCCTGGAAGAGAAAAACAAGATTGCGGCCTTCTACGAAGGGGACGCGGATAAGAAAATGATTGCTGCAGGCCTGGAACATCTCCCTTCCGCGGTACGTTTCCCAACCGTTACATGAACCTGCCCGCCCTTCCTACTAAAAACGGCAAGGTTGACCGCCAGGCATTGAAGGAGGATTTATGGGTAAGATGGATATTATGGATAATATGGACATACAGATCCTGCGTCAGGCCGCCCGCAATACCCAGGGAACGCCCGCCCATGTGTTTGACCTTGACGTATCGCTGCCCGGCGCATCCGCCATAGTGAAGAAGGTTCTTGGCAGGATATTAAAATATTATATGCCATGAAGGCTTTCAACTTTCATTGCGACAGCCGCCCAGGAAGCGGACGGCCTGGAGGTGTGCTCCCGGCGAATATGCCATATGCCGGAGGGCCGGCCCTGAGAAAATCGTACTCTCCGGCGTTAATAAGGAGGCGGCCCATGTCCGGGAGGTTGTGGGCGACGCCGGAATACTCTGGCCCTGCCTGGAAGGTCTGGCGTGCCGACGACATTGTCTGGCCCTGCGGGACTCCCGGCCCTGCCGCCTATACCGCCGAGTCCCAGCCAGCTGGACCTGTTGGAATCCTGCGCTGCCAAGACACAGGGAAATCCGCTGCGTGTCCTGCTGCGTCTGACCAGCGGAAACCAGTTTGGTACATGGATGAGGAGACAATCCTCTCCATAATCAAAAACGAAGCAGCTATCCCCATCTGCATTTTACCGGACTCCAGTACTACTCAGGGAACCCAGAAAAAGGCAGGCCGGCAAAGATCTCGAAAGGAACTGGAACAGCTGGACGCCCTTCTGGAACGGATGATACGGAACGAACTGCAATAACGAAATCCGTGAACTGGAATATGGACCGGGTTTCCATATACCTTACTTTGAGGGGAATCCCCGGTGGACGAGGATGCCATGCTGGCAGATTTCAGGGAAGCCCTTGACGCCATGGCGTTCAAGGGACGCATCTCCCTGGAAGCAGGGCCATTCTGGTGCGCCCCGGCAGTTATGTGACCCGGGTAGTGGATACCAAGCAGAACCAGGGGCAGAATTACTGTATCGTGGACGGCGGTATTAATCATGTGAATTATTACGGACAGGCCATGGCCATGAAAATCCCGGCCATCCGCTTCCTTCCCCTAATTCCCCGGCATGCTGATGTCCAGCCCCCCGGCGGGGATTCTCAGTGGACGGTATGCGGTTCCCTCTGTACATCCGGGGACATGCTGGTCAAGAACCTCCCCGCCCGGCTTGAGACGGGAGCGCTGGTATTTGACCGGATTGGGGCATACGCAGTGACGGAAGGAATTTATCTGTTCTTGCCGCAGGCTGCCGGCTGTCCTGACCTATGAAAAGGACGCCGGACTTAAGCTGGTCCGGGGCGCGCTCCCCACCAGCCCATTCAATGACGGCAGAATTCAATATTTTGAAGATTGTATAAAAAAGGAGAATCCATAATGAACGAATTATTAGAAATTTTAGAAGATATCAAACCAACTATTGACTTTAAGACCTGCACCGGGCTGATTGATGAGGGATATCTGGATTCCTTCGACATCCCTCTCTATTGTCAGTGAATTAAATGACGCATTTGAGATTGAAATATCGCCTGTGGATATTGTGCCGGATAATTTTAATTCCGCCCAGGCCCTCTGGAACATGGTTGAACGTCTCAGGGATAATTAACAAGGGAGGGCATGATGTCTTTTCTTTCAATGAACTTCCTGCTGTTCCTGTCCGTTGCCATCCTGATATTATGTAATCCTAAACGGCTGCAATGGGTGTGGCTTCTTCTTTTCAGCTACATTTTTTACCTGGCTTCGGGGACAACGGCCGTTGTATTCATCCTGGCCACGACAATCACCACATTCCTCGCCGGCCTGATTTTGGAATATATGGACGGGAAGATGGACAGGGAACTTAACGGTCAGACAGCCGGGAAACTTAACCTGGCAGACACCTGGGGACTTAACAGCCAGACAACCTGGAATCCTGATACTCCAGAAAAGCAGACAATCCCTCCCCCTGTTCCAGCGCGGCAACAACATCAACATCCCGTTAACGCCAGAACAGAAAAAACAGTAAAGGCACGTTTCAAACGAAACAAGAAGTGGATTGCAGCTGCCGCCCTCCTCATAAACGGTATTCTGGCCGTGCTCAAATACAGGAATTTTGCAGTGGGGAACATCAACCAGCTGTTTGGGACTGATTTTGCCTTGGGGAAACTGATACTGCCCCTTGGCATTTCCTTTATACCTTCCAGTCCATGGGTTATCTGATTGATGTATACAGGGGAAAATATGCTCCTGACCACAATCTGTTCCGTTTTGCCCTGTTCGTATCATTTTTCCGCAAATCCTTCAGGGCCAATCGGGCGTTATGACCGTCTGGCATCCAGCTGTTCAGCCAGAGGAAATTCAGCCTGGAACGTGTTGAACGGGGCCTGCAGCTGATGCTTTGGGGCTACTTTAAAAATTGTCATAGCGGACCGGGCGGTTGTGGTGAATGAGGTGTTTGGCAATTATGAAGCCTATACAGGAATTGCGGTCATCATGGGGTCCTGTGCTATTCCATCCAGCTGTACGGCGACTTTCCGGCGGCATGGACGTGGTGATGGGGGCGGCTGAATGCTTCGGCATTTCCCTGGACCAGAATTTCAAACGGCCTTATTTTGCGCGTTCCATCTCTGACTTCTGGCACCGCTGGCATATTACCCTGGGCACCTTGGATGAAGGGACTGTGTTCTATCCATTTTCCCTGTCCAAGGAATGAACCGTTTAGTAAATACTGCAAGAAGAATCTGGCAGGCATGCCGGACGGGTGCTTCCGGTGTGTATCCGCTACCTGCTGTGTTTTCCTGGTCGGCGTGGCATGGGCCAGCCTGGAAATATATTGTTTACGGCCTGTATAAGCGGAGTCATCATTGCCGCGGGCAACCTGTCCGCCCTCTGTACCAGAAGACGGCCCTGGCACTCCACATCCCCACAAAATCCAAAGCCTGGGGCTGGTCCAGATTGCAAGGACCTTCCTTCTGGTCAATATAAGCTGGTACTTGACATGGCCCAGGACCTTAAGGCGTCCTTTATCATGATGAAGAACACGGTAACAGGCTTCTTCCTTCTCCGCCCTTACGGACGGAACCCTGATGAGGATGGGTCTGGATAAAAGATTATCTGGCCCTGATACTGGCATGCGGGGTATTATTCATGGTCAGCCTCCTTCCAGGAAAATCATGTGGAAATCCGCTGTTCCCTCGCCAAAACCCCTGGCAGCCAGATGGGGCATATATCTGATGCTGCTTTTGCAATTCCGCTTCTGGGACGATCAACTGACGGGAGGAGGTTTTATTTATGCACAGTTCTACATCGCATCCCGCTCCTGTAATGTTCCGGCAATGTTCCGGGCATTTTGTTCCTTGCCCTGTGCGTGTGCATCACCATGCTGCTTAATTATGCCCTTATCCCTCCCAGCTCCGTAAGGATTAACCTT
>SCPN01000895.1_pt1 | contig 10671 bp, 12 predicted proteins | sample 6106831 | NCBI WGS metagenome assembly SCPN01 (sample SAMN10720447, study PRJNA508395) | human gut metagenome | isolation source: Participant 1, 0 month
CGGATGTATCCACATTGATTTACGCACATTTACTACAGTACCGGACGGCTCATCATATTTTAAGCGAAGATAGATCGTATCTGCGTTCTTGTAACATCTGTATACGTGTTTGTTTTCATTTCCTCAGATAAGGAATGAAAATTTTGTCCCTGATCTAGTGCTTTAAAACGTGCCATAGCTGTTGGTGTCGTTTTAGTTATAATATGATTGTGCAATATCTCCGAGTCACGAAGTGTCTGTGCCAACTCACTCAAGTCAGTTTTAGCTTGTAGCTTTATGCCACTTTTATCATCAGATACATTATAGACCGGCTCAACATCTTCTAAATCTTTAATAGCATCTTCAACTGTCCTATATGGGCCGTTTTTATATTTTCCTTCTGGAAGTTTAACTGCATCTGCAATATCTTTTCGAATACCCATCACTACAAAACGCATTCTTTTTTGCGGAGCTCCAAATTGCGTAGCAGATAGAACATCAGCCGAAATAGCATATCCGTCGTTATCATTGTCCCCCTGGAGCTTTGCCTTTAAATAATCAAAAACGGCATATGAACGTATGTTAGCAATCAGCCCTTTATTGTCGGTATAGCTATCAACCACAATATCATTTTCAAATATCTCCTGTGCCTTACTTATCATTCTTTGGTACATAATTGCTGGCTCAATTAATGCCTTGATCTGGGATTCTTTTATTCTCCCAGCGTAAAAATCTAACATTGCATTAAACGCAATCCTATCAGCAATAATGATGGAATCATCCTCATCACCCTCTGTGTGCTTCGCTGATATTTTAATTAAGCGCGATCTATGTTTTTCTAATACATCTTTAAACTTAGTTGCATTCTTAGATGCTTTATAGATAACGTTCAATTCGAGATAATCGAAATCATCCCACTTATGTTGTTCTAGTTCTTGCTCAGACTGCACAATATTAATTGCTCCATCAAACATGAATTCAGCATCAAGTAAAGCCAACTCTGTATTAGCAGTTTCAATCACATTGCTATCCACTAATTCTCGATCATCTTCACATAAATAAAATCTGTGAACATCTGATCTAAGCATACTCACATTTTCCATTACGAATGCTTTTGGTCTTAATTCCATGATTGCTCTAATATACTGTTTTACCAGAGAATTATTCTGACTAATTGCATGATTCTTTTGCCTATTTGCATTAGAAAATCCCTGACAAGGTGGACCTCCAATCACAACATCAATATTGCCATATTTTTCTTTTATTTCTGCATAGTTAGCATCCCTAACATCACCAAAAACAGCAACACCAGGATGATTTTTCTTATATGTCTCCTGCATAGCGGGATTAAATTCATAAGCAACTTTTATATCGAATTTTTTTGTTTGCATAAATCCCAGGCTCAATCCCCCGGCACCTGCAAACAAGTCTATCGTATTATACATATTTCCTCCATTTTACACTTCTATATTAAAGCCTTCTTCGGAGGCTTTGCGTAACAATGCAAGTAAGCGTTTGCATTGATAAGTGTTTGGTATTTTAGCAGGCATTTTACAGGCAATTGCTAATGCAGATACATCTGTAGGTGTGACCATATGATTTCTAACAACAAACTCCGATAATCGCATCCACATTTCTACAGGATAATTAACAACCGTTGTCTGTGCCTGAATTTCATTTACAACCTTTTGCTCTTTCTTAGCGGATTTCTGTGCGGCCTTCTGTTCATCGATAGTAATTAAACAATTCTCAATATCTTCAGGAATATCAATATGTATCTTCTTTACATCTTCCCAACAGTCATTTCTCTTACACCACTGAGTAACGTTAGCAACTTTTCTTGACGGATCAGTAATTCGAAGAAGGACCAACTCTGCCAATGCTATTAAAACTGTACCCACTTGTTCGGGCACACTCTGCCTATTCCATATCAACATCAAATCAAGTTCTTGTCCTTGATATTGGCTATGTAACAATCTTCTGAATTGTGCCAATGTGTAATATATGATATTCGCACGATATCCACCCTCATACCAAGGCTGTTTTGGTATAGTCTTCTCGAGGTATTGGAACAAAAGAATCAACGCTGCCGTAGTTTGGAAATATCTCTCATTAAACTGCTCCTCATTTTCATTCCACTGCTCATCTATGTACTCTGCAAATGAATTAAAGTTAGTCTGCGCACCTTTACTTACAATCTGAGGGAATCCTCTCCATGTATTTTGAACCTTCGCAAGATCTGTTTTCTTAATCACCTTACTTTTAGGATGCTGTAGCTCAAATTGTTTTTTCTTTGCAGGCGTCATGCGCATTTGTTCTTGCAAGTATTGTCCTCTTGCTCTTTCATAAAACCATTTTGTCTCATACTGAGCACCTTCAGATGCTGGTGCAAATAAGTGTCTTGAAATTTGTTCCATGCGACGATGAAACGGATGAGATGCAAAAAAGTCTGCATCACTAACCTTATTCTGACTATTTGAGGATCTGGAGATATTTCTAATTAATTCATCTGATTCTTCTGGCGTTGTTTCATCAATTGAAGTCAATTTCATCTGCACAAAAATAGATGATAAATCTGCCTTATCCTTATATCTTGCATTTGAAATAGACGCCGTCGTCTGTCCACCATTAATAATCTGAAAATCTCTAACAAACGTTATAAATCTTCCATGATTAGTATCTTCTATTTCAACATCCATGGCAGTTGCTGAAATTCCATTATTAAATGCAAAAAACATCTGCGGATTGTTCAAGATAGTCCCTCTTATTTTCTTATTGACTGCCACTTTAGTAGATAAGAATGATCTGACATTTCCCTCCAAAAGTTTACTTCCATACTTGTCATATATATCAGCCAAAACAGTTCCAGGAATTACTCCTAAATAACTACTGTACTGTTCTGTTGACGCTGAGCTAGCTTCTATACATGGTATGCCTTCACTACAATATTCCTTAAAATCGATCTCTATAATTTGACGGCCTTGTTCTGAACAGCAAACTCTGAACAAACGATCAATGTCCCAAATTTGACCTTCTACCGGAATAGAATTATAGTCATCAATTTCTACCGTCTTTATAGCAGTACTCATATCTGCATCGGTAAATACAAGAAAACGATATTTACGAATCGCCTTTTTGTTATACCTTAAAAGATCTACTAAGTCTGCACATGGTGTACTCATCTCTATTTCTTGATATAATTTAGTTGTCAATGCTGCATCAAGAAATTTCATAAGCAATCCAAAATCCTTATTCGCAGCTGTCCCGGTAAGTCGGCGTTCCAAATCATTACCATCAAAATCCGCAATAATAAGATTCATCGTATTATCGAATTCATCGTATACATAACCGTCTACTCTATAATTACTACGCCCACTTTTGCCTTTATAAAAAGACGGTGTGAAATCTGATAACGCCTCAGCATCAATTAGATACTGTGCCATATTATCTACAAAGGATGCACATGACCCTTCTCCTGTAACTGCAGCAGCAGTTTTTATACTCTCTATAAAATCTTTTTTAAACTCGGTGGAATCCATGCTAACATCCTCCCATTTTCGTTACTTTTCCCAGCTTTTTATACTAGGGATATCTATCTGATAAACAGCATTCGTTATTTCTGTCGGAACATCAGCTCTCCGTATTCTCGGAAATGATTCATTTACAGTGTATACCTGCTTTGAGGACACACTAAAATGCTGTTTATCATATTCTTTCATGTCAATATAACCTGCGGCGCCAAGTTTTAATATTAGCTCATCTGGATTTTCGCCGTGTCGTGATATCAACTCTATCACCTCATGAACTAATCCATATAAAGTGATTGATTTTTGTTGATCCGGTGCGCATTTATCGATTCGATAAACAACCAATTCTCCTTCGTCATTTCTGTCTAATTGCTCAACAGAAGAAATTGATATTTCTGAAGATGAAGCGCCTGTAGATTTAATCTCATGCCAACAATCTGCATATACAAAATCTTGATCTGCTCCTTCTGAACCAACCCAACCCGCTAAAGCACAGACGGTAGCATTCCATTCTTTTTTTCTTTTAAGAACAACAACCTCCAATGAGACCTTTCTGTGTATTACTACCTAATACCGCATTGCTTTTATGGTCTAACAGTTTTAACCATGCATTATATCTGCGCAATACTTTAAGCAATGCAATATCGTCAGTTTCAACATTGGAATACTCGATAATGTCTCCTGCCATTGTTATGAAAACATCTTCCTGTTTTCGATCCATCAATGTAAAGGAAATTGCATATTTTCCATCCTTCCTCTGATTACATGAAGCATCGATACATTTTGACGAATCTATTTTTTTAATTGCCTTTTGGCTCACTATTACGACAGACTTATGCTCCGGTGTTGCATATCGAACATACCACTCAAGCGGATGCTTTACAGATAATTTCAATGCTCCACCAGAATAGTAATTAATAGTATTCCATTTTTCTCTTAATTCATTTTCTTTACCACTCATCACATATCCTCATCGTCATCATAATTGTCATAAACGTCCACCCAATTTCGCAACTCAATTAAGTTAACCTTATAATTTGCAGTTTCAGTGCAACCACTAGTTTTAGGGAATCCCACTCCTAATGCGAATAAAAATTCAGGTAAATCTTTATTCTCAGACTTTGAATAATCGGCTTGTATTATATGTAGCATTAAAATAGGATTCCTGTCGGCAATCAAATACGCTTTATCAGGAATATTTTTCTTCTTCTCATTCTGTATGGATCTATATGCTTTTCTGCATCTTGAATCTCGTCTTTAGTTAGCCAATTCTTGTACATCCACCAGCTCCAACACGCAACTTAGTACCACTCACACTGATCATTTTCTTATCAGCTAAGATTTTTCTTTTTTCTGTTCCCTCGATATCCAACAATTCATCGCCGCACTGCAATGGCTCATTGTATGAAATACCGGTTCCAGATTTTATCAATACTACATCCCATCCATTGCTCCAATGGTGACTCTCTATAAATTCCGCAAGTGCCCTGCCATTGAAACTTAAATGCCATGGATTTGTCTCGAAATCCAACAATAATTGAGCAACATTATCTCCAGGAACATTTTTCCAGTAATAATGCCCCTTCGTACGCTCTTCATCAAAAAATCTATCTCCAATACTACTTAACGAATTCACAAAACCTTTGAATGCTGTCTCATTTGAAGCCAGAATATTTTTTGATGCTTTTAATCTTGGTGTCTCTAGTAAATTACCAGATACTGTAACAGGGCATGTCAAATCAGTTGCTGTACGCATTTTGTTTCGCGCAGTCACAATTAATGCGCCAGGATCTTGTCGAACTTTCAAACCAAAGTCTCTAGGAGTTTGGTTCGCGTTTCTCATTTTCGAGATTTCTTCCTTAAGTTCAGCTGTTGCTCTAGTAATTTGTCCATACCAATCAATTGCTTCTGGTGTCATCCATACCTTTGCAACATCCCCATAGTTTGGCCTATATCCGAACCAGCGCCCCATCTGCAACAAAGTATCGTACATCTTTGTATTACGATGGAAATATGTTACGCCAAGGCCCTCTAATGTCAAACCTCTAGACATACTATTTCCACCTATAGCAATAACACGCAGACCGTCATTCTTATGATTAAAATAGTCTAAGCTCGCAGCACCAGTTTTCATATTTACCGCACGAACTTCAATAGGGGAAATTGCCTTGTGCAAATAATTTTTAAGCAAGTTTTCCCATTCTATTCCCACAATTCCACTCAAATGATACTTGTCCCAAACAACATGCATTGCTTTTATATTTCTGATTTTTTCACTTTGAGAAAGTGGTAATTTAGCATAGTTTCTAACATCCGATTTTACCTGATCTAACCAAACATTCAGCATTTCTTGTATCTGATTTTGAACATTGGTATAAAGGCTTATATGTACCATCATAGATCTATGTTCTGTAAGATCACCCCTATAGTCACGAATTGCATTTAGCAACAAGAAATAATATGCGGCTTCATATAGATCCGCTGGTAAATCTTCTACCACAAAGTCTTTTTTATGTTTCGGAGGGAAGCACGCTTCTAACTCTTCTATATCAATCTCCTGAAGCATGTGATCACTATCAGAATTTTCACCAAATATCCTATCCGCGCCAATATAATTAGTCGGAGCAGACAGCGCATAAATAAAATCAGCTGGAAAGAGATCATCGTCTTTTTCTGGATCAATAAAAATATTTGCAAAAGGCGTTGCTGTAATACCTAAATAAGTAGTTTTACTGAATAAATTCAATAAACGCCTGATACAGTCATTAATTGCAGCAGGCTGAGAATCTTCGTCTTTCGTATTAACTGATGCGTTGTCAGCCTCATCATCAATTAGCATAAGCGGAAGATCAATCTGTCCGGCAGCATTTTGTGTATTATTATCTGACAGCCACTTGATTAAGTTATTCAAAATCCTTTTATTCTTCTTCACCACTAAAATAACAGGACAATTAACATTCTCGATGCCCAAATTATTGTTTCTAAGAATACCGCTATCAAAATCTTTAGTCACAGAAGTGAACGCAACGATTTTTTTATCTGTTCCATATCTTCCTACTCCGACCGGCTGATTCTTTATACCCTGTTCAGCTTTAGGATCCAGATAATATTCGCTCTTTCTTCCGGTGCATTCGGCATCTAATCTTTCTTGTGTTTGCTTACGTAAGTTCTCCTGCATACCAGCTAAAACAATAATAATTCTATAGCCTGTATCTGCAGCTTTATTACAAATAGCTGTGTAATTAGCCGTTTTACCAGACTGCACGTCACCAAGCACCAGCCCTTTTATTGCAAAATGATCTTCTGTTGGATCGCCACATAAATCTAATATTTCATCAGAAACTTTTCCTAGGTTTGTTGTAACTCTTGGATTCCAATGTTTAATTTCTTCCAGATACTTCTTATATCTATTCCAAAAGAAGAAATCGAAATCGGCTCTCTTAGAAGGCAACCAGGACTGATGACCGTTATTGCGATCGTTAATATATACTCCAACATCCATCTGAATAACTAATGACTGCTTAAGTCTAGAAATTATCTCTGCAAATTCATCATCTGAAACTGGCATAATAGACGCATTTGCATTTCTTAATAAAGTTGCTTTTTCCAAAAATTCTTCTTCTGTAGGCGGAATTTCTTTATAAATATTGTTAACAAATGCAGAAATTATATTTTCTAATTGTTCAACACATGGATTAATCATTCTTCAAAATCTCCTCCTTAAGTTTTTCTACTATATCAAGATGTGACGAATATGGATCAATACAGGCAATGGCATCAAGCAGATCACATTTTTCTTGCTTGTCAGCACACAGCGTAATCATTTCCTGCAGTGATTTTACTATTTCCACATCTGACTGCTCATTATCATTGGTGATCTGCTCATCATTATTCAAATCCACATATAATTGATTAAGTGGCAACCCCTTCTCTATCTGTTGCAGTAACGCATTTAGCGACACCTCTATATCTGGGTTTATCTTTATCATTTGTTGTACAAGCGGATGTTCACGATTAATCTCATAATAAAATCCACCTTGTTTATTTTTCATGCGATTCCACACATGGGTCTCGGTATCACTTACTTCTTTTTTCCCTCTGAAAGTCCATGTCCTTTTACTTCTCTCAGCTATCTGATTAATAATTATCTCCAAATTCTTTCTAACTTCAGCTGGAGGTAATGCAGATGATTTTTTTATATCCAAAGTCCACAAATCATCTAATGTATTCGGAATATCAACACGGATTCTAGCAAGTTTTGATAAATCACCTTGTCGCATCATTCTGAACCAAGTACCCCAGACTAACAGTCTTTTATTTCTGTATACATAGAATCCTTGTTGCTTTCGTAGTCCATCTTTTCCACCAAGCATTTTAATTTCATCTGATGTCAACTTGGATATGTGCGGAAGAATATATGGTCGTACTAATATCTTATTGCCCTGAATAACCAATATTTCATCATCCATAGCTTGAACGCTTTTCTCCGTCAAGAATGGATCAATTCCTTTTATCTTTTCTCCGTTAATTGATAACTTAAGCTTTGTGATCTCTGCTTCACCTGCTAAATATCTGTGGTAAACAAGCGAAAGATGATCTCTGACTCTATCAATTTTACGTCCTAATGACAGTTCAAAATTTATTTCACCAGCCTTGAGACGATCTAATTTTTGCCAAACAACTAATATTGCCTGATTCGTATTTTATCAACTCATCAAACTGAGGTATTTGTTGGATATCTTCCTCATCAAGAACATTTAAGGACCAGTCTCCTACTTCTGTAACATGATCTATATCCCATTGACGTCCTTCCAAATTATCTCCTTGCTTAGAAATAACAGTCAGACATCTACACTGAGATAAAGATGCAGTTTTTAGTCCTAATCCAAAACGTCCTAAATCTTTTTTATCCCTTTCTTCAGTTGGATTCTTACTTCCATATTGCATTGCAACATCAATTTCTTCCTCGGTCATTCCTTTTCCATTATCGAGAATTGCAATATATGCACCTTCTAGCGGAAAAAAATAGATATCAACATTCTTTGCATTTGCTGCGATACTGTTGTCAATAATATCTGCCACTGCAGCCTCAAGAGAATATCCGATAGCCCTTGTTGACTCGATTAAAGTAGGCGCATAGGGTGGCATGCTTTTTGATTTTCATTTTTTACAGTTCCTTTCTTCTCAAATATTTTGATAGATGACTTGTAATTAATCACCCGCGTTGTTGTCCGCAGAATCATCTGGAACAACTTCAACAATATCCGAGATATCACAATTCAAATATTCACAGATTTTAAAAAGAACATCTGTTGTGATATTAGACCCCTTACCGAGTTTTGCTATAGATGCTGAACTAATTCCAATTTTACCCATAACTTTTTTATATGATAATTTCATTCTGTCTACTCATACGACACAAGTGATGTCATACATTTCTATTTCGAATTCTTTATAATCCGGGTAAGATTCTTCTGAGTAAATTAATTTGTTATCTTGAACTACTCCGGGACACAACACACTGAAAGTTCTAGTCTTACACGCATTGACAAGTATCCTCAGCACCTCCACTTTATATTCTGGATTAAAGAGCACATCAAAATCTTTGATGCTTACTCCAACTAGGAGCATTACTAAGACAGCTATAAAACATTTTTCTATTTTCATTGCACGTCGTTTTGACTTTACTCTCAATCAAAGCCTCCGCCAACAATTTGTTCAGTGAAGCTGCCTCCATTTCTAATTCAGGAAATTTGCCACAATAAAAAATTATTGGCTTCAGCAAACCATCGGTCTTGGTAGGTGAAAAACGACGGGATTAAATAATCTCTCCCTTTATTCACTTTTCTCCTCTGTAGCACTCTCTTGGTTTTGTTCCAAGTTAACTGTTTTATCAGTTTCTACAATATCCATAATGTCGCTAATATTACAATCTAACGCAGTGCATATCTTTAACAGAACTGCTGTTGTAAGATTTTCACTTTTACCCAGCTTCGCAAGCGAAGCCGTACTAATACCACTTTTTTCTTTTAAATCAGTACGATTCCACTTTTTATCGATTAACAGTTTCCATAGTTTATCGTAGCTAATTGTTTTTGCCATTATTGTTGCTCCTTTATCAACTCTCAGCTCCATGTTATCAGTTTCTGACGCTCTTTAAGAAACCATAGCGTCCATCAGAATTTTCCTCCTGAGTGAAGGTCAACATGTTAACTTTTCTATAATCCACTTCTGAAGGTAATTCATTTTCGGCAATAATAATCTGATTGTCTCCGCAATTATTAATCATATGTTGGAATAGTGCTGTTCTCATACCTACCGTTGCTTTTTCCTTTTCAGAAATATTGTGTTTCTTCTCTTTCAACGAAAGAATTGGTGAATCCAAAACAAGCAAGTGCATTGCAAACTTTCCATTATACTCCAAGTACTTCATCAAATTAAAAAGCATTATGGTATTTAAATAGGCACGATATCCTTTTCCTTGATTCTTCTTGTGTTTTCCACCGATAACAGCATCAGCTGTTTTTATGGAAATGTATGATTCGGGATGTCCGGGATAATTACAATCTTTTATCATTTCACCAAATTCGTTGCTAATAGCATTCCATATATCTTTATCAAATTGCTTTTTAGCATCAAACTTTATTGCAGTTTCATCCTCTTCATTCTCTTTTTCAAAAACATCCACACCAAGCTCAGTCGACATAAAAGAAATCGATTGAAGCTGCTGACGTAGTTGCAATATTCTTTTATACTCAGCAACAGTTACTCTAAGCTCAGCAGCCTTCGGTTTCAGCTTTTGATTCAAAATAGTATTAACTTCACTGTTTTGAATATTCAAGGTTCTAAACTGTCCCTCAAGCGACTCTATTTCACGTTTTGTTTCAGTCTCTGTAATATTCAAATCTTCCATTTGCAGCCTTATTCTCGCAAGTTCTGCATTTGCAGATTCGATGTAATCCGTCCTATCAACATCTTTTTTCTCCATACCATTTCCACAGAAAGGACAATTAACTTTACGTTTCCACAGGCTCCTTTCACAGAGCCATCCACAATAAATTGTAAACGTTTTGTATCCGCTATATATTGAGAACGTAATTCTTTATATCGGTCCTGCAAATATCTTGCCTCTTGAAGTTTGGCAGAAATCGAATATATCTGTTCA
>SCPN01000962.1_pt1 | contig 10609 bp, 14 predicted proteins | sample 6106831 | NCBI WGS metagenome assembly SCPN01 (sample SAMN10720447, study PRJNA508395) | human gut metagenome | isolation source: Participant 1, 0 month
AAGCTAGGTATGCTCCATTCCTGGTAAATGCCCGGATCATTGCCGAAGACAGGTCTCTCCTTTCCTGGCGGCGGTTCCACATACATCGCGATCCAAGCACCGGAGCAGGCCGGTGGTGTCACCGGACTGTCACTGCCTCCGGTAATAAGCACTCCCATAGCTTCCAAAGTCCTGGCCTTATATTCCTCTTCTGCCCGCTCTCCTAAAAATGGTTTTTCCAAACCATAGTCTTTTTCACTTTGAGGGAACCAATACGGCTGGATCGAGGCAATGATACCGTACTGCCCCATCAGCCGGATATCGTCATCTGAAGCAATCTGAAGATGTGCGATCACATGACGATGTTTTCCGGCAGTTCCATTCCGATCCATGGCATATACCAGTGCTGTCACTGCGTCATGAACCGCTCCATCGCCAATGGCATGGATATGGATCTGATGTCCTTCCGCATCAAGCTCCCTGCAAAATTCCCTTAAAGTCTCCAGATCCCAAAAATTTTTCCCACGGCCAGCCTGGTCTTCATAAGGCACTTCCATATAAGCAGTATGATTCTCAACCACCCCATCCATATATAGTTTCACGGTATGGATCTGAATGTGTCCGCCATAGAACCTGCTTTCTTTTTCTATTTCCATTAACTGCCCATATCTTTGCCTGCTCTCCTCTAATTTTTCCCACGGCTGAACGGTAAGCGCCAGATTCACTTTTAATTTTAAAAGTCCCTTCCGTTCCAGCGCCAACAGAACCTTCCACTCACGAAGCCCATTCCCTCCAAGAAACATAAGCGTCTGCACCGCGGTAATTCCATACGAAAGAAGCTTTCCTGATAAGCAAGAACAGCCATCTCTATCTGCGATTCTGAAAAACACATCTCCGGAAGATATCTGGTCAACAGAAAGATATCCTTTTCCTTTATAAGCCCCCATTCATCAGGCTCTACCGCAATCCCAGCACGTTTCACTGCATCCAGAGCTTTCTTATTACAAATACAGTTATGGTAATCATCCGAAAACAAAAGTACCGGCTTATCTGCAAATTCCTGATTAAGAAAATCCCAAAGCTGTTCATATCCATTCTCGGCCCTGTCCATTATGACCGCACTCCATCCAAATCCCCGGAGCCACAAATCACCAGCTACATCCAGATTCTGATAATCCTGTTTTTCACACTGTTTTTTCCATGTAGATAATCGATCCAGATACGCTTCCAGACTCTCAAGTCCGGTCAATACTACACCGAATTTTTCAAATAAGAAATCACCCGGAATATGAAGATGGCTGTCAATCCAGGCCGGAAACAAATAGATTCGGCTCATGTCTTCAAAGCAAGTTTCTTCTATATTATATGGTTTCAGATTTTGTTCATCGCAGGCTCCGTATACTGCATCCACATATCCATCTGCAATCTCAATCCGCCCATCTCTGCACATCCGTTCTCCATCCCAATAATTTGCATGGATCAAAACTGTCTTTTTCAATGATTACACTCCTTTATAATCCTGTTCCCGCAGAATCCGCTGTCTTCTCAATGCCCGTCTGCTGGTCAGCCAGTAGATACCATACAACGCCAGACAGATCATGGCACCGCTTGCAGTAGCCAGAAGATCTGTATCTGAAAATGTTCCTTTCATCAGATACCGGACCAGACTCGCCATTAAGGGAACCATCTGTACCATGGTTAAAAATAAAAGCAGCAGACTCATCAGATCGCCGTCGATCTTTTCTTCTTCTGCCGTGTTGATGGCGATCATTTGTTCCAACAACGCCCTGCAATTCTGATAATGTTCCAATTCCTCCGCCACACCGAACCGTTCTCCAATGTGTCTGGCTGAAAGTCTGGTAACCGGATAGCGCAGTTTCTTATAGTTGACAAACAGGACTGCATTCGCCGCTTCCAGGTTCAGATCGTATAATTTTGTCTGAATTTTCTTTCCTGTTTCCCGAAAGCCCCTCGTGAAACAGTTCATAGACCGGTAGGAAACTCTGGAAATTGCTGCTTCCTGCATGATCAGAAGCTCCAGAAAAATAATTCCACAGCTCCCTGATCCAAACATGCGATCCGGTCGCGGTCAACCTTCGGTGTAATTTCCAGCAAGCAACGATCCGATGCATATGCGGTGGCCATATCATACTGGGCGATATTCTCCTGACTCCATTGATGTAAGACAGTTCCATTGATCGTTCCTATAGGTGACGCCTCACAAGCCAGATACTGGATCACTTCTTCTTTCGGAATCTCTTCATAGGAAATGATCAGGGATTTTGGCGTTCCATAAGCTTGTGCGTTCTGTTTCTCCATCCATTCCTTCACAGGCACTCCATTCCCCACAGTTAAACAATCTCCGGCAAAATAATTATTTAATAAAAGTCCCTGGAATGTGCAAATCCTGAATCACGATCGCTATCATCGCCGCCTTCGTCTGTTCATGAACGCTCAGGAAAGCAAAACCTTCCTGGGAACAGGGAAGGTTTTCCACACGTATGCTTACCGTCACAGCTCCCAGATTGATTCTTGTAATCCCGCGGAAAAACCGGCCATCCAGTTCTTCTTCGTTATTTCTCCTGATCCTTTCTTTCAAATGCTCACAATACGCATTCTCTTTCTTCTCTGTGGCTTTCACTGCCTCCAGATCTGTAATAGTACACGGATACAATGCATAAAAATCCATATCGTTCTCCTAGTATGCAAAAAGCCGGATTTCTCAATCGAAACCCGGCTATGTTTTTAATTAATGTCTCCAGATTGGTTCGTTGGCTTCACGGCCATAACCAGAACCAGATACGCTGACACCATCGATCTTGGTCAGAACACCGCTGCTGTTGGTGGAATACTTGGTTCCATCCGCATCTTTTACGCCTGCGCTGTTCTTGGAAATCTTACCTGAAGTATTTACCACATAACTGCTTCCACCTGGAATATGAATCACTTCATACTTGGTACCTTCATCTGCTTTCTGAAGTTTGCCCATATAATAAAGACTGTTGTCTTTCACACCAGTATATCCCTTACCAGTATCCTGGAAATAAAAAGTAGACTTGGTTCCATCCTCTTCCTCGATGGTCATCTTACCCTTCTGGGTTGTTCTGCTGTTCTCGTCAAAATAAAACGCGGTATAGTCATTCTTGCTCTTGCTCGTATAAACCCTCTGAAGACCATATACCGGCACACCCAACGGATTGAACAGATATTTTTTATTATTGATGCTGATAAAATCGGAGGTTGTTGCCTCTCCCTCCTGCGGACCGGTCTTCGGGACGCCATTCTTACCAAAATAGAACCACTCAACATCATTTTCATATCCGCTAACACCTTCCGGTGGCTCAGCGGAATACCAGCCAGTCACTGCCTTTCCGTCCTTACCATAAAAATGATATCCGGAAATGTCATCCCTACCGCTTCCCGCCAGATCTACCCAGCCAGTCTGCATAGCGCCGTTAGAATCGAAGCAATAATATGTGCCGTCAATTCTCTTCTCCGCATAACCATTGACTGTGTTGCTGTCCGGAACATACTTCTTACCGCTGGAATTGAAATAATACCACTTCTTGCCTTCCAGTTCGTCAAATGGATCTACGTTATCATGCCTGTCCATCAGGCGGATCTAACTTATGCCACCAACCAAAGCTGCACCGTCATCGCCTGCGGAAATACATATTATCCTCGATCCATCCTGTCTCCATGATGCCTTCACTATCGAAATGATTACCACTTATTGTTGATCTTCTTCCAGGCATCCATAACTGCTGCCCGCTCTCGGTAAAATAATACCAGTGAGTCTCATCTGTAGCGCCGTTGATGCTGGTTCCCAACTGCAGCCACTGGTTGTTGATCATAATACCATTAGAATCCACGTAATACTTATCTTCTACCCAGCTGTTAACTGCCATCTCTCCGTAACCGTCAAGATAACGCCACTTATTATCGGCACCCTTTTTCCACTCATTGGTCACATGACCGCCGCTGGAATCATAATAAACCCATTTTCCATTCTCCGATACCCATCCTGTCGCTGCCATAGCTGCCATACCACAACCTGCAGAAAGAGCAAGGGATAATACCAGTACTGCCAATCCCTTTTTCTTCATATTATAAATTCTCCTTTATCTTCAATCCTACAATCCTATGTTATATTTTACCAAGTTCTTTCCATTTATTCAATTAGTAATATCTTTCAATTCTCTTACAATCCAGCCTCACGGTTTTTCCTTGACGGGCTATAGCATCTCAAGTATAATCTTTTTGTAATTTGTTTATTTGGGTGTCGGCATGTTGCCGCCCTCTATCATAGAAAGGTTGGTATCAATTATGTGGATTGCAGATAGATGGAAAGATTACGAAGTTCTCGACTGCTCTGGCGGCGAGAAATTAGAGCGTTGGGGAGATTTTCTTCTGATCCGTCCGGACCCCCAGGTAATCTGGGAAACTCCCAAGGAGAATCGCGGCTGGAGACGTCCCAATGGGCATTATCACCGCAGCGCCAAAGGCGGCGGCGAATGGGAATTTTTCGATCTTCCCCAGCAGTGGACCATCGGATATCATGGTCTTACCTTCAACCTAAAACCATTCAGCTTTAAGCATACCGGTCTGTTCCCGGAACAGGCAGCGAACTGGGACTGGTTTGGTGAGAAGATCCAGAAAGCCGGACGCCCGATCAAAGTATTAAACTTATTTGCATATACCGGCGGCGCTACACTGGCAGCAGCAAAAGCAGGCGCCAGCGTTACCCACGTAGACGCTTCCAAGGGCATGGTCGGCTGGGCCAAAGAAAATGCAAAATCCAGTGGTCTGGAGGATGCTCCAATCCGCTGGATGGTGGATGACTGTGTAAAATTTGTAGAGAGAGAGATCCGCCGTGGCAATCACTATGACGCCATCATCATGGACCCACCATCTTATGGCCGCGGACCAAAGGGCGAGATCTGGAAGATCGAGGATGCCATTCACCCACTGGTAAAATTATGTGCCCAGTTGTTATCTGACAAACCTTTATTTTTCCTGATCAACTCCTATACCACTGGTCTGGCTCCTGCAGTTCTGACCTATATGCTCTCCATCGAAGTAAAGAGCAAATTTGGCGGTTCCGTGATTTCCGATGAGATCGGTCTTCCGGTTGCAAAAAATGGTCTGATTCTGCCTTGCGGTGCATCTGGCCGTTGGTCTGCGGACGAGTAAATCCATCATCCTTCATAGCTTTGGGACATCCCAGTCTAGTACAGTTTATCCAGTACAGACTGGGATGTTTTTTCATTGTTTTTGCTGCAGGCATCATAATATCTCCGGTAATACTCTGTGCAAAGAAGATCCACCAGAAACAGCTGGCCAATCTCTGCTGATGCCGAGCCGCCTTGAAGCGGCCCCTCTTCAGAACCGCACAACAGCACAAGATCCGCAAAAGCGGTCAACGGTGACTTGGCGAAATGCGTGATACAGATCACCTTCGCGCCCGCATGTTTTGCCAGCTCCGCCACATGGATGGAATCCTTCGTTGCTCCAGAATAGGAAAATACCACTGCCGCTTCTCCAGGCCGCATGGTGGCCGCGACCATAGCCTGGGTGTGTGTATCCTGTACACAATATGCTTTTGGTTCAATCCTCAGAAACTTGTTCGCTGCTTTCAAGGCCACCAGAAGGCTGGCTCCCACACCAAAAAACCAGATCCGTTCCGCAGCATGAAAGATATCCACCGTTTGAGACACGACCTTCTCATCCAGAAGGCTGTAGGTTTCAGCCAGCGCTTTCATATTCGTATTTAATACTTTTTTCGCCAGCTCACTAAAACTATCTTCCAGGCTGGTTTCTCCCGCCAGACGGCTTTCTTCCTCTTTTCCATCATGAATGCTGAGTGACAGCTGCATTTTAAATTCCTGATACCCTTTCACTCCCATGGTCCGGCAGAAGCGGAACACGCTGGTATCACCAACCTTACATTCATCCGCCAGTTCTGTAATTGACATAAAAAGAACTCTCTTCGGATTCTGCAGGATAAAATCAGCCACTTTCTTTTCTGCCTTCGTAAACTGATTATACATGGTATGTACTTTTGCTAAAAAGTCACTCTGCATGCTTGTCCACTCCTCTCTGCTTTTCGGAATCTGCTGTTTTCTCCGATCTATCCCGGTCATTCATCACTTTTCTCTCTTTTAAGAGCATCCTGTCAGCTTCCTTCACCGCCTTCACGAACCGCCCTGCGATCTGTTGTGGTCTGGTAATGGCTCCGCCAACCACCACTGCATAAGCACCTTTCCGGAGCATCCGGGCCGCCTGGTCAGGTTCCTCAATTCTCCCCTCTGCGATGACAGGAACCGGAAGTACCTGACTCAACCGTTCCACCAGCTGATAATCCGGTTTTTCTGCCAGTCTTGACTGCTCCGTATACCCGCTCATCGTGGTACTGATCAGATCCATCCCTGCTTTCCATGCAGCAATTCCTTCTTCATAAACAGCAACATCAGCCATAAAAATTGCATCTGGATACTTTCGACGGATCTCAGTCATAAATTCTATCGTATTCCTTCCATCCCCACGCTGTCTATGGGTACAATCCAGGGCGATCACATCTGCGTGAACTGAAAGGAGAGCTTCTATTTCGTTCTCAGTCGGTGTGATATAAGCATCATACCCCGGATATTCTTTCTTAATCAGACCAATCACCGGCAATCCTGTTGCTTTTTTCACTGCCTGGATATCCCGCAGGCCATTGGCCCGGATCATGGCCGTCCCGGCTCTCTGGGCCGCTATCGCAAACCGGTCCATCAAGCTGCTTGTTTCATCATAAAATGTCTCACCAGGAAGCGCCTGACAAGATACGATCAGTTGGCCTTTCATCAGTCCTAACAGTTTTTCTTTTTCCATTGCCCATCAACCTTCTGTTCCATAAAGGATCGGAATCAGATCCTGAAGATCCCCAATCCGGTAATCAGGCTTCCATTCGCCACAATCCGTGTTTTCGTCCCTACAGATCCAACAGGTATCGAGTCCAGCATTTATACCCCCTCTTATATCAGAAGTCAGAGAATCTCCGATCACCAGAGTTGTTTTCTCATCAAAATCCGGGATATGTCCCTTCACATAATCAAAGAATTCCTTCGCAGGTTTGGAGTAACCAATCTCGCCAGAAATAAACATGTGTTCAAAGTACTGATCCAGTCCTGATCCGGCCATACGATGATACTGGGTGTCCTTCACACCATTGGTGATCACATACAATCGGAAATCCGGTTTTAATCGATCTAATACCTGGTTCACATGAGGCATTTTCTGGATTCCTTCATTCAGATATTTCCGATATGCGTGTTCCCACTGTTCTCCATCTACCTTCTGTCCGTATTCCCGCATCAGAATTTCAAACCGTCTGCAGCATCCGTCTCCCACAGCGATTTCTCCACGTTCAATCTGTTCCCAGATTTTTTTATTGATCATATGGTAACGCCGAAACAGTTCTTCTGTATAAGGCACTTCCAGGTCAATGGTCATGTTCCGAAAGGATTCTGCCTCGTTCGCATCAAAATCCAGAATGGTATTATCAATATCAAATAGTAACGTGCGGTATTTCATGAATCTCCTCGTTTCCTGTCTTTGTCGCCTTTTTCATTTCTATAACAGAAAAACCCCAGAAACTAAAAGTCTCTGGGGCAATCTTACGCTTGGACATAAATAACTATATTTTATGAAGTTCTCTTCGAAATTACTCGATGATAGAAACTACTCTACCGGAACCAACGGTACGGCCACCCTCACGGATAGCGAAACGCAGACCCTGCTCCATAGCTACTGGATGAATCAGCTCTACAGTCATCTCTACGTTATCGCCTGGCATACACATCTCAACGCCCTCTGGTAACTCGCAAACGCCAGTTACGTCAGTTGTTCTGAAGTAGAACTGTGGACGATAGTTGTTGAAGAATGGAGTATGACGACCACCCTCATCTTTGGTCAGAACGTATACCTGAGCAGTAAATTTGTGATGGCAGTGTACGGAACCTGGTTTGCACAGACACTGACCTCTCTCGATCTCAGTTCTCTGAACACCACGAAGCAGTGCACCGATGTTATCACCAGCCTGAGCCTCGTCAAGCAGCTTACGGAACATCTCGATACCAGTTACAACAGTCTTACGGGTCTCCTCGTGGATACCAACGATCTCAACCTCATCGTTCAGATGAAGAACACCACGCTCTACACGGCCGGTAGCAACAGTACCACGACCGGTAATGGTGAATACATCCTCTACAGGCATCAGGAACGGCTTATCAGTCTCACGCTGCGGATCCGGGATCCAGCTGTCAACTGCGTCCATAAGCTCCATGATCTTGTCGCCCCATGGGCCCTTTGGATCCTCAAGAGCTTTCAGAGCGGAACCCTGGATGATCGGAGTATCATCGCCCGGGAACTCGTACTCATTCAGCAGCTCACGGATCTCCATGTCTACTAACTCAAGTAACTCCGGATCGTCAACCATATCGCACTTGTTCATGAATACTACGATATAAGGAACGCCTACCTGACGGGACAGAAGGATATGCTCTCTGGTCTGAGCCATAACACCATCGGTTGCTGCAACTACAAGGATAGCGCCATCCATCTGAGCTGCACCGGTGATCATGTTCTTAACGTAGTCAGCATGTCCTGGGCAGTCAACGTGAGCATAGTGTCTGTGCTCAGTCTCATACTCAACGTGTGCGGTAGAAATGGTAATACCACGCTCTCTCTCTCCTCTGGAGCCTTATCGATGTTCTCGAAATCTGTAGCTGTGTTACCAGCAACTCTCTCAGACAGAACTTTAGTGATTGCTGCAGTCAGAGTAGTTTTACCATGGTCAACGTGGCCGATGGTACCAATGTTACAATGTGGTTTGGTTCTTTCAAACTTTGCTTTTGCCATTTTATAACGTCCTCCTTAATTGCCCCTTTAGGGGTTCTCATTAGGGGTCCGGCGTTTATACGCCGGACTCCTCCATTTATACAGGCTAGAGTTTATTATATGCTATTTGCACATGTTTTTCAAGCCTAAATCATTATTTGCCTTTTCTTTCAGCAATAATTTTTTCCTGAACAGACTTCGGAACCTGCTCATATTTCTCGAAGAACATAGAGTAGTTACCACGTCCCTGTGTCTTGGAACGTAAGGTCAGTAGAGTAACCGAACATCTCAGATAACGGTACGTATGCCTTAACGATCTTACCGCCACCTAAGTCCTCCATACCCTCGATACGGCCACGACGAGTTGATATCACCGATAACATCTCCCATGTACTCCTCAGGCATGGTAACCTCTACCTTCATGATCGGCTCAAGAAGAACAGATCCTGCCTTCTGCATAGCCTCCTTGAACGCCAGGGAACCAGCGATCTTGAATGCCATCTCGTTAGAGTCTACCTCATGGTAAGAACCATCAAATACAGTAGCTTTTACGCCGAGAACTGGGAATCCAGCAAGGATACCGGACTTAGCAGCCTCTTCGATACCTGCGCCAACAGCTGGGATGTACTCTTTCGGGATCGCACCACCGACAACGGTGGACTCGAACTTGAAGGTCTCTTCTGCGTTCGCATCCATCGGCTCGAAGTGAACTTTACAGTGACCATACTGACCACGACCACCAGACTGTTTTGCATACTTGCTGTCTACATCTACGGCCTTGGTGAAGGTCTCTTTGTAAGCAACCTGCGGAGCGCCAACGTTAGCTTCTACGTTGAACTCTCTCAGAAGACGGTCTACGATGATCTCCAGATGTAACTCACCCATACCGGAGATGATGGTCTGGCCAGTCTCCTGGTTGGTGGATGCGCGGAAGGTCGGATCCTCCTCTGCAAGTTTCGCCAGTGCCTCACTCATCTTGCCCTGACCAGCTTTGGTCTTTGGCTCGATAGCGATATCGATAACCGGCTCCGGGAATACTCCATAGATTCCAGGATTACAGGATGCTGATCATCACAGATGGTATCACCAGTTGTTGTGTTCTTGAAACCAACAGCTGCAGCGATATCTCCGGAATAAACCTTGTCTAACTCCTGTCTCTTATTTAGCATGCATCTGAAGATACGGCCAACACGCTCCTTCTTGCCCTTGGTAGCATTCAGAACGTAAGAACCGGAATTCATGGTACCGGAGTACACACGGAAGAATGCAAGTTTACCAACGAATGGGTCAGTCATGATCTTGAATGCCAGAGCGGAGAATGGCTCTTCATCAGAAGAGTGTCTCACAACCTCGTTGCCATCTAAGTCAACGCCCTTGATTGGTGGGATATCGATTGGAGAAGGCATGTACTCAAGAATTGCATCCAGCAGCTTCTGAACGCCTTTGTTTCTGTATGCAGAACCACAGCATACTGGAACAGCAGTACACTCACAGGTAGCTTTTCTTAAAACCTTCTTCATTTCTTCAACGGATGGCTCCTCGCCCTCCAGATACTGCATCATCAGATCATCATCTAACTCGCAGATCTTCTCAACTAACTCAGTACGATACAGTTCTGCCTCATCCTTCATGTCATCTGGGATCTCTACGATAGAGATGTCCTCGCCCTTATCATCGTTGTAGATGTAGGCTTTCATCTCGAATAAGTCGATGATTCCTTTGAACTCATCTTCCTTACCGATTGGCGGCT
>SCPN01001166.1_pt1 | contig 10564 bp, 9 predicted proteins | sample 6106831 | NCBI WGS metagenome assembly SCPN01 (sample SAMN10720447, study PRJNA508395) | human gut metagenome | isolation source: Participant 1, 0 month
CAAATAATTTTGTATAAAATTATTAACCGCTGTCATATCTTCACTCCCTTCGCTTTTATTATTCTGTTAAATATTATTTATCATAAAATGTTATATCATCATCATCAGTTTCCAATGTAGCTGCATTCTTATCTGCTGCTCTTCTTATATCACTTAAATCACTTGTTTTTCTTGTCTTTCTTGCATTAATCTGCTTAACTTTGACATTTTCATTAACAAGGCTGATTTTTGGAACCGCTTTTACATAATAATAGTATTCATCATCTTCATACTGCACATATTCAGTTCTCTTATAATCAACACTAAAAAATACAATCTTACAGATATATGCAGCAACTGCTCCAATAATAATACCTATAATCATAAATACAATATTAATCTTTGCATTTAATGCAAGGCTTCCAACTATCAATATTATAAATTCTGAAACTGTACCAACTGCAATTGCATATGTCCATGCATTGTCAACTGAAAGTCTCTTAATTATATACGTAATGATTATTGCAACTGTAAATGCAATTACAAAAATAAGACAGCTTTTGTTATTGAAAAAACTTTCTACAATATAAGATATCTGCTGCATGCTGTCTGCCACAGATGAGTTAGTTATTGCTGTTTCATAAGCACTTGCTGTCTTGATTATATAATATATAATCACGCCAAACGAAACAGGTATGAATGATGTAAGTCCGGCTCCAAGAGCTACCGCAACAGGAATTGCTTCCGGAATCTTACACCAGCATAAAATAACTGTGAATATGAGAATGTATCCCTGTTTAGGTGCAAATCTGAAATAGAGAAGATACATAACAAGTACAATACATAATGAAATTACCGCAAATTCTGCTGATATGGCATACAGGTGTGCAAGCATAAATATTGAAAGTGCAACAACTGTAAATCCGCTTGGGAGAAATGCACATATTATTGACACAGCAAGTGCAATAAGAGGATTTTTTAATACTGTCATATATCCTATCTGCACATTAAGAAGCAGAAATGATATAAATGCCACTACAAATTTAAGTGCAGGGACAAGATATACATTATGTTTATTGTAAAATTTGTTGATATTATCCTTTAACTCCAATAAAAAAGTCATCATGGGTCCTCCGTTACTTTCTGTTTTTGTCCGTTATAGAATCTTTCAAGTTTGTTAAGTCTTGAAAATATTTCTTCATTCCACTCGTGAACGGTCGTACTTATATGCACTGACTGCACCAGAAATAACAGCGAACACAACAAGCATAATTACATAATATAAAGCCATCTTCTTTCCCATGGCTGCATAATCAAGACTGTTAATATCTGCGACAAGTTTTTCGACATCACACAATATATACATTAAAAAAACTATTATATATGCAAATGTCGTTGCTATTGTACTTTTCAATACGCTTAATGCAATATAATCACCTTTATAATATCTGGCATTCTTTAACATCTGCCTGCCCTGATTTTTTTCATATATTGCCATTTTTGTCATCATTTTTATTTTATTTTCGTTTAACACCAAATACCTCCATACTCACATTTCTGTGATTTTTGGTTTTACTTTCGACATTATAACACACCACCAGCTAATTGTATATTACAATTTGCGAATGGCCGCCGCCCTTAGGCATTACTATTCTTATTTTTCTGTCATTTATTGTAAATGTTTTATCTGTTGTTGCTGTAGAATAGTTGTTCCAGATTTGCGATGCTCCTCCCGGAACAAGTCTTTGAAGTACCTGATTTATAACATTATCAAATCCCGAACTTCTCTGCATAATATATATAATTGCAACATTAGGCTGGGTTATTACCTCGCCGTAATAGTTGTTTCCTTCTTCATAAACGTATACATTACTCATCATATGGTTAAAACCAAGTGCCGGAAGACTCTCACCTATTGTGCTGCTTGTCTGTCCACCTGATGAGCCATTATCTGTATTACCTGAATCCTGACTGCCTGAATTATTATTACCACCGTTGTCCTGATTCTGATTGCCTGAATTATTACTGCTAGAATTATCTGACCATGCATTTCCTGATGAATCCGTATAGTCAGAGCCTGAATTCTGTCCGCCAGAAGCCGTCTGTCCACCTGATGTACCTGAAGTTCCCTGATAGCTGCTGCCATTTTCTGAACTGCCCTGATATGAAGATGAACCGCTGCCTGTTGCCTGTGTGCCTGTCCTGTTACCGGATGAACCTGACACAGTATATGAAGAATCATATGAATCAGCTATGAATACAGGAAGATTTTCTGATGAGCCTGTGGCAGTGTCTGTTATTCCTTCGATAACAACCGCATCCGATACTGTTCCCACAGTTGCCGTAAGAACTGCATTACCCGTGCCTTTTACTGTTACAATTCCATTTTCATCAACTGAAAAAACAGAATCATCACTACTGCTCCAAAGTAATGCTTTATCTGTATCTGATGGTGTAACAATGGCTGTCACTTTAAATCTTGTTCCGACAAGAACTGCACTGTCTTCAAATTCAATCTCTACCGTAGATGCAACACGTCCTCCATCTGATGATGCAGATGATTGACTTTTAACTTTTTTGTCAGAATCTTCAACGCTTACATCTGTTGTCGGTTTTTTATCATTTTTTGCACTATTAATACTATATGCCGTTAATATCAATATAATTACTAAAATTCCCGAAATACCGGCTATAATATATTTTTTCTTGTCTTTACTAATCTTTCCAGCCATTGTTCTCCATCCGATTATAAGTTTAACTGATTATTATTAAAACATATTGTACTTATGTACTTATCACTGATTAAGTTTATTAATCGTCTGTGTAACCTCATCAAGAGCTTTTCTGATATTAACACTTACTACAGACATACCCTGTGCAAGTTTCTGTACTTCCTCTGCAACTACAGCAAATCCCTTACCTGCTTCGCCTGCTCTTGCAGCCTCTATACTTGCATTAAGGGCAAGTATCTTCTGTTTATGTCCAAATGACTCTATCTGTTTCGTATTATCATTGGCAACTTCAATCTGTTCTGCAGCATCTTTGATACCATTCTTCAGATTATCAAGTATTCTCTCACTGCGTGCTGATGAATAACAGGCTCTCACATACATGTTAATTACATCACCGAGAAGGTTAGCTGCCGCTTCAATCTCTTCTCTTGTCTTTACATTAACTTTTCCAAGTGCCTCAATGTACTTGTCCTGGTCAACGCCGATTTCATCAGCGACTTTTCTGAACTTATCCTCATCCGGATGTTCCGGGAGAACCTGTCCGCCTATTACGCTTCCAAGTACAGTTCCGTCATCAAGTGTAATCGGAATACCAAAATCAATAAGACCTGCATGACACGGATATACGCCTTTTCCTTCGCGGTCACACTTTTCACATCTTCTACGTCCTTCATTGCTTCCTCTTGTGAGTTTAATACAAAAGTCAGTAAAATTATAACACTCACTTATATACTTGCCGTCATCTCCGACTGCAACCGTCGCAAGTCCTGTGCTTTTCGCCCAATTACTCATAATTTCTTCAAATTTCTTCATGTCACAAAAATCTTGAATTCTCATAAAATCACCCCATTGGATTTATATTTTATTGTTATATTATAACTCTCTATTAATATAAACGCAACTTTTTGCTTAATCACTTATTATAAAACTACAGTTTTATTTTTCAAACGGACGATTCAATTCTTCACATCCTTCAAGTACAAATCTTCCGTTTCTGATTATATCGGTTCTTTTGCCGTCAATTTCAACCGCTGTTATGCTTCCAATTTCCTCATAAGGGATTGTTATATCAGTATGGCAGTTAAAATACGCTTTTTCCGGCTGTGTTTTTCTTAATGATGAAATCTCGTTTTCTTTTGAAATAATTTCTTTTCCGTCAGGATTGTAAACCTTTATATCTTCAGCCCTTGAATAACATGTATCACCAAGTGCAAAATGCGGCCCCATCTTCTCTACTATAAGAATCGGAAGCTTATATACAATATCATATTTGTTTGCCATTACATATGCTGTTGTATTTGTTCCAATTGCGAACTCGCCTATTGGCAGTGTCTCATGGTTATACAATATATTTTCCTTAAAAAACTCCCTGTTTTTTTCTTCGTCAGCAAAATTATCACATGTATAATCTGCGACCATTCCGTCTTTTAATGTAACTGAAAGATTTTTAAATTTTAAATCATTAAGATACACTTCACTTACATTGATTACGCCATTTGTTTTTGCAAGCACTGGTGAGGTAAACACTTCTCCAAGCGGTATATTTACATCAGCAAGGCAGTTTTCAAATACTGTCTGCTTTTCAGTGTTCGTCTTTTTCATAAGATTGACACATATATCTGTCTTATTGCCATTCATGCCTTTAACTTCTACATAATCAGCCTTATCGAGTGCATCAATAATATTTTTCTGAATTTTACAATACACATCATAGTCAAGCGTATTTATTTTAACAGTCTCATCAAATATTTTTTCGTAATCTTTTCCTATTTCAGGAATCGGATATGCAATTATTGTAAAACTGCGTTCCTCTCCTTTTATATAATTATTGACTATCTCTGAAGATTCCCTGTCATATTTTACTGATAATGCACGCTGTTTATCATCAAGTGTCATACACTCCGTCCTGTTTTCAGGTTCAAACGGCTCTTCCCCGAAAACTTCCATAACAGCAGGACCGCCGAATACTGATGCTTGCTCTTTATTTTTCTCATAGGCAAACTTTAATGCACCAAGCTTTCTTTCTATAAATGCAGCATCCAGATATATTCCGTTATCAAACCTATGATCATATTCCATCTGTTTATTCGGACTTGTTCCATAATATCCTATTTTTATATGCATACGCTTGTTTATTGTATTAACTGCAGCACGGTATATTGTTGTTTTAAGCCCAATTTCTTCAAACAGCTTAATTTCCTCACGCACAAGACGCTCAAATCCCAGACAGTATCTTATATTAACTGTTTTCTTCCTGCTTATGTCTTTGCCAGTAAGCTCAAAACCTTTGCGGTATCCCTCTGTAAATGTATGTGCCATCGCACTAATCTTTTCGTCAGGAAGACTGTTAAGATATGTTGCAGTCATAATTTCATTATCTGTGATATATTCGCCAAATTTATAGAGATATCTTATGTCATCAAGATTTTCATTCATTATAATATCCGTTGCAAATGACAGTGAAGTATCTATCTGCTCACGGACTCTGTACTCAACAAAATCATCACTGTAATCACTTACATACCAGTATATTATATCTCTTAGCGATGTGCTGTCAGGTGTCTCTGATTCAAATGAACAGTAAATCTCAACAAAAAGCTCCATAAGCACTGTCATCTCTGCAATTCTTAATTCATATGCATATGCAATCATTCCTCTTAATTCAACATAAAGAAATGACAGCATCCTGCCATATTCAAGTCCCATCACCTTTACGGCATAAACAGGATTTGCATAACTTTTGTCATAATTTTTTTCAAGTATATCTTCATATAATGATTTATTAAACTCTGAAAGCTGATTAAATGTATAATCTTCAAATTCATTATTTTTAACTTTGCCAAAAAGTTCCGTCATCGAAATAATAAACTCCGACATTTTGCAGAAATAATCGCTGAATCTGCCATCACTGCACGCACCGCCTGCTGTTTTTATCTCTTTAATTCTTTCAGATGCCAATTCAAAACGTTCGATGAGATTATCGTCAAACAACTTTTACTGCCTCCTTAATGCATTTACTTTAAAAACCAAGACCCATGACAAATACTGCCATCATAAATACCGCTATGATACCGCATAACATTGAACCGATTTTTGATAATGTATAAAATTTATCATATTCTTTAAAACTTAATAATCCGATTACTGTCCTACTGACAGCATAAGAGCCATAAGTCCAAGACTTCCCACTTCAAGTCCGGCTTCACCGCTCTTTTAAATGCTACAAAAACACCGTAAAGCAGGCAGCTAATGCAGCGACCCCCATTACGGTTGAAATTGTACCGCCAAGTGTCTGGCTCTTATCGGAAAATTTGTATTTATTAAATAATTTCATTCTTTTACCTTTTTCCCTGTTCTTTACTTTTTTTGTATGCTCTATTCATATTTTTATATATGCAGAAACACCAATACCCCAGAAGACCACCAAGCGTATTAAGTATAAGGTCGTCAACATCACAGCTGCCAACCTTCGATATAAGCTGGATAAGTTCTATTGACAGACTAAGAGAAAATGCAGTTATAAAAACCTTGAAAAACTTTATCTTATGTTCTGAAACAAGCGGCAGAAAAAATCCAAATGGCATAAATGCCACTACATTTCCTGCTAGATTGAGAATAACCGCATTAATCCCTATTTGTCTGTAATATATGATAAATCTTTTTATTTCTTTAAACGGTACAAGATTGTATCTGTAATTAACAGGTACATCTGCCCTTCCAAGCATCTCTGCAAAAAACACAAAATAAATAAGTGCCACAATATAGATTAAAAATGCACTCCATTTAAAAATACTTTTTATTTTTCTGTTTTTCATGCAGACCTCTTTATATAAGGCTGTCGGATTTGTGTGCAAGAAGTCTTGCACCATTAACTATAAGCATAACTCCTGCTGTAATACCAAACACAAGTGTGATAATTCCAAATGCAAGATTTGATGCTCCTATTCCTTTTACTTTTTTATATAACTTTTCGTCCATGACACTCCTCCTTGTTTTGCGAAGCAAAATCCGAACCCTTTGGTGAGGAGAGGATTTGCCTCCTTGTTTTGCGAAGCAAAATCCGAACCCTTTGGTGAGGAGAGGATTTGCCTCCTTGTTTTGCGAAGCAAAATCCGAACCCTTTGGTGAGGAGAGGATTTGCCTCCTTGTTTTGCGGAGCAAAATCCTGCTTATTTTACTCCGTACTCTTCATAATATTTGTCTATTGCAGCTTTGATGTCATCATTAATAACAATTTCACCATTGCAAGGCTTGTTATAAAGATGCTCAACTACATCCGCCATGCTTACAATAGCACTTGTCTCAAATCCGTATCTTTCTTTGATTTCATCAAGTGCACTTACTTTGCCGCCAAGTCCTACTTCCATACGGTTAAGAGAAACCATAAGTCCGATAATTGTTACATCTGCTGCACCACGAACTTTAGGAACTGTCTCTTCCATTGATTTTCCTGATGTTGTAACATCTTCTATCATAATGACTCTGTCGCCATCCTGCAACTTGCTTCCGAGGAAGCCTCCCTTATCAGCTCCATGGTCTTTTTCTTCTTTACGGTCAGAGCAATAACGCACTTCTTTTCCATAAAGTTTTGCATATGCAACTGCTGTTACAACACTGATTGGAATTCCTTTGTATGCAGGTCCGAAAAGCACATCAAAATCATCGCCATATGTCTCATGAATTGCCTTTGCATAATATTCTCCAAGCTTCATAAGCTGTGTTCCTGTAACATATGCTCCCGCATTCATAAAAAACGGTGATTTTCTTCCGCTCTTTAATGTAAAATCGCCAAATTTTAAAACATGGCAATCAACCATAAAATCTATAAATTCCTGCTTGTATGCTTCCATTGTATCTTAAACCTCCTGTTTACGTGAATTCTTTATTATTAATAAATTTTCCTATTCGTTTTTATTTTACCATAAAAATTTATTGGTTTCAATGTGTATTTATATTGTCCACACCTCTTGCAGGATATATATATTTGCATATGATAAAGTTCATCTGATTTTCAAGGGGCAAAAGCTATAGAACATACGTTCATTATACAGTATATTATTAACAGTAGTTGTGCTACGAAAACTTGCGATGTCAGTAGCCAGTGGAGCCTCATGTATGGGCTCCACTTTTTACTTATTTAAACAATATATTTTGATATTCTAATCATATTTTATAGTAAAAACTTCTATTACTACTTCTTTCTGACGAAATAAACATGTCTTATATATTTTTCTCAAGATATTCCACAATATCACCCACCGTCACTAATTCCTTTATTTTCTGGTCTGGTATTTCTATATCAAATTCATCTTCAAATGCTACTACGACATTAATAACATCCAAAGAGCTCAATCCCAAATCCGTTACAAGACTCGATTATTCCTCGTTCCGATAAATTTCTGCAATTATAATTCCATTTTCTTCATATACAAGTACTTCCTGTATCTCATCATATTTCAGAAAATCTGCTTCCAGTTCTTTCGGTGATACATTTTCTCCATTACTAAGAATTATTAAGTTCTTGCACCTGCCTGTAAGCGTAAGGAAACCTTCAGTGTGTCCGAACTAATTGCTCTTGCTGATATATTTAATGTTGATTTCAATGCTTTTTTTGTTAATCTGCAAAACAAAAACACCCAGCAGTAGAAATAGTACGAAAACGCACTATCCCTACTGCTGGGTGTTTTATATATGATATGATTGCATTAGTTATTCTGCTCTGCTCAAGATTATCCTTCCACCCATTTTAATTGTCAACTCCTAATTCAAAATTCCATATATATTATACTATTAATTTTCTTTTTTCTCAATCATTTTGGAATAGCATTTCCATATTTCTGATACACTCCCTTTTCTTCCGATATATCAATATAAACACAAGATTGCAAAAAGGAGATACTCACATATGAATACTATATTTTCTATTACCGAAAACTACCTGGACTATTGTAAAACACAAAAAATGCTTGATAAGAAAACGCTAAAAGCATATAGCACCGATTTAAGTCAATTTGTTTCTTTTTTCAACAACTCCGATATACATACTATATCCATAACCGATATAGAAAAATATATTGGATACCTGCATCAGAACTTCAAACCCAAAACAGCCAAAAGAAAACTTGCTTCTATAAAAGCTTTTTATAACTTTCTTGAATATAAAGATTATATTGAACAAAACCCTTTTAATAAAATTAAAACAAGCTTTCGGGAACCAATCATACTACCTAAAACAATCCCACTTTATATAATGGAAAATTTACTTGCAGGCATGTATAAGGAATTTTCTCTTGCCCATACCAACTATCGTAAGAAGCATACTCTTCTTGACATTGCAATATGTGAAACATTATTTTCTACCGGTATGAGAATTTCTGAACTATGTAATTTAAAAAGCTCCGATGTTGACCTTCACGATGCAACAATCCGCATATATGGAAAAGGTTCAAAAGAACGAATGATACAGATTGGAAATAGTGATGTCATAAAAATGCTTAACAAATATGCAGAAGAATATATATCCGAAATAAATAAATGCGGATATTTCTTTGTTAATCCTAATGCAACCTCAATTTCAGATCAAGCTATCAGACGCATGATTAAGAAATACTGTTCTCTATCGTCTATTGACTTACACATAACTCCACATATGTTTCGCCACACATTTGCTACAAGCCTGCTTGAAGCAGATGTGGATATTAGATACATTCAAGAAATGCTTGGACATAGTTCAATCACTGTAACTGAAATTTATACACACGTTGCTCTTTCAAAGCAACGAGATATACTTACTGCAAAACACCCTCGACAGAATTTTAAAATTTAGTTCTCCTAATATATGTGATGGATAATTTTTAGTTATCCGTCAGATAAATATAGAGGAAGAGTGTATTTTCATATACTAAAAAATGCATATTCATTATATTTGAATACGAATTGGAGGAACACAAATGAACAAAACATGTTTTGTTATAATGGGATATGGTATCAAAAACAACTTAAATTTAGATTTAGCCTATGAAAAAATTATTAAACCGTGCATAGCAGAAAATCAGCTGATTCCGTTTCCTCTTTATGAAGAAAGTTCGTATAATGCTTATAGATGTGATGAAATTTCGGGAACAATATCTATTGATTACAAATTTGTAACTTGTCTTAATGGAGCAGATATTGTAATTGCAGATATCAGTACAATGAACGTAAATGCAATATATGAATTAGGTGCAAGGCATGCATTGAAGCCAAGATCAACAATATTATTATGTGCAAAAGAGAAAGAAAAAGAGTTTAAGTTTTTTGATATAACTTATGTTCCAATTATTTTTTATGAACATAATGGAACCTTTATAAGAGATGATGTAATTGGTCAAACTAAAAATCAATTAAATAGTTTTCTCGATTTTGCAATCAATACTTCCACTAATGTTCCAGATAATCCAATATACCGTGCATTAAACGAAAATCATGTTTATAATAATGATAAATTGTCAAATAATACAATATATGAAATGTATAAAAAGGCACGAAATTTATTAGATGATAATAATTTTCAAGATGCCTTAGTAATATTGGATGAATTATATACCAATGATCCCTCAGAAGAAAATCTTCTCCTTTTAGTTTTAGCAAAATATAAAATTGCCGAAAAAAACAATAGCTGTAAAGATTTAATAGAATGCATTAACCTGATCAAACAAAATACAGATATAGAAAATTCTACATCTGAATATTTATTTGGTAGACTGGCAGCAATATGTTTGCGAGTTTATAATTTGTCTGACGATCCTGAATACTACTACTCTGCGTTAAAATATTACAGAATTGGTGCATGCTTTTGCAAAAAGAATTTATAT
>SCPN01000077.1_pt1 | contig 10557 bp, 14 predicted proteins | sample 6106831 | NCBI WGS metagenome assembly SCPN01 (sample SAMN10720447, study PRJNA508395) | human gut metagenome | isolation source: Participant 1, 0 month
AAGAGGTTGTATGTTTTCTTTGTTCCACGCAGCCGTTTTCCCTTTCCTCTCCGGAAAGGTCTCCCTTTCTCCGGAACATGCGCTCCTGTTGCCGGCTCTGCTCATTGCACCAGTCTTTCAAGTTCTCCGCAGATCCGCTTTGCTCCACTTGCAACTTGTGTCGTCCTCAAAGTTCACACTGTTTACGATAAAGTGGAGTGTGTATGTGTCCTCGGTCTATATGGGTGGCAATGAGTACCTCATGCCCTTTCCATGCTTCTACCCTTGTTGAAAGCTCGATTGCGTTCTTATGTGCTTGCTCTGGTGTGATATGCTCGTCCTCATGGTAGCTGTGTACGAAGTGCTTATAAGTTCTTGCCCCCAGTCTTGCCTTTACTCAGCTTGGTGGCTTGCATTTCGTCCTTTACTGTATCTGGTTCACAGTGCAGACCGCTGACAAGCTTATCCCTCTGTCTTTTCCTCTTTGTCACATAGTCCAGTGCTTGCCCTATGCCTGCTTTTTGAAGATACTGCTTTAATAACTGCCATACTTCTCCTCCTCTTTCATGGTGTTAGAAGCTCTTGCTTATAGTCCACATATCCATTTTCATTCAGCTTGGCTATCTGGTTCAGATTGTTGCCTTGCCTTTTCAGCTCTGATATATCTCTTTCAGTCCGTCCAGATTGACAATGTTCGACTGTGTGAGGGCTTCAATGATATATTGCTGTTGGCTCTTTCCAGACTGCTCTACTTTTTCTTTTATCTGTGCAAGTTCTTCCTCTGACACTCTTATAACTATCTGCTTCGGTCTTGTCCTATTCATTGATGAAGTCCTCTCTTTCCTTTTACCCACTTCTTAATGAGTTCGATTTCCTCGTCCATGTTCGGCTCTTTCTGGCTTCCAGTCCGCTCTCATGTCTCTTCAGTTCTTCCAGTGCTTCTTCTAGTCCGCCTTATAGCTTTCTAAATCTTCTTTTCGCTTGCTATATTCATCAACACTATTGTAACAAGGCACACACTCATAGCTTGTTCTATCATCATTGTACTTGTGATACACAATGTCTTTCCATTCATCACTTGGCTCTGCTATGTTCTGTTTAGTGATTTCAATGTCGGATTTTATCGTCTCTACGTTCTCCAACATATCCAGATAATGCTCTGGTTCATAACCAAAATTCATTGACATCCCCACAGCTAAAGCAGGGATTCTTGTTTCTACCACTACTGCATTGACGAATACTTTACGGTACTGCAATGTCTTACACAGTGTCCACAAGCTTGTTTATCCTGTTCCCGTATGCCCTACGGTACAGCTTTTTATCTTTATGCAGACTGCATCTGCAGTCCTTTTTTCAGTATGTTAATACTTGCATTCGTATCCCGGTCATGAACCATGTGACATTTTGGGCACCCAGATACGAATGCACAGATTTCTTCACCAGCGGATTCCGGCAGCCACAAAAGCTGCAGGTCTGGCTGCTCGGATACATCGTTGGTACTCTGCGTATTTCATTTCCATACCAAATCGCCTTATATTCCAGCATTTCAAAAAACTTTGCCCAGGAAACACTTGCTATGGATTTTGCCAGTTTATGGTTCCGGATCATTCCTTTCACATTCAAATCTTCGATGCAGATGGTTTGGTTTTCGCGCACCAGCATCGTTGACTGCTTCTGCAGGAAATCGTTTCTTTGATTCGTTACTTTCTCATGTACTCTGGCTACTTTGATCCGCTGCTTCTCCGGTTATGGGAATCTTTCCGCTTCCGGGAAAGTCTGCGCTGTTCTCTTATGAGCTTTCGCATCGAGCGTTCCAGATATCTGGGATTTGATACCGTATTTCCATTACTGTCAGAATAGAACGTTTTGATTCCCACATCAATTCCAATTGTACCACCACCATTCTGACGTGGTTCCGGTTCAAAATCAACATTTAAAACTGCAAAATATTTTCCAGCCGGTGTGTGCTCAATGATTACGTGGTTAATTTTCCCCACTTCCATCGACTGTCGTATTTTGACAAATCCAAGTTTCGGAAGTTTGAGATATCTTCCCACAATACGGATATTATCTTTTTGATTTACCGTTCTATATGACTGGAATCGGTTATGTTTACTTTTGAAGGTTGGATAGGAAGCCCGTTTCTGAAAGAAATTCACAAATCCCCGGTCGAGATCCCTCAGAGACTGCTGTAAGGCAATGGAATCTGCTGCTTTTAGAAAGGCAAACTCTTCCTGCTTTTTCAGTTCCGTCAGCATGGCAGAAGTCTGGCCATAGCCGATTTTTTCCCCTTTTTCATAGCCTTCCTTACGCATGGCAAGTCCCCGGTTGTAGATCAGCCGGCAGCATCCCAGCGTCTGGTGGATGAAGTTTTTCTGTTCTCTGTTCGGGTAGATCCTGAATTTGATCCCTTTTTGCATTATCCCATCTTATCCTTTTGTCTCTGCGATGTTTTCTGGTTTTCGATATACTGTTTTACTGCTTCCAGCGGAGCACCGCCCACCGTAGATACAAAATAGCTGTTTGTCCAGAGAGTCGGCATTTTCGTTTTAAGATAGGGAAATTCCTGTCTTAAAATTCTGGACGTATAGCCTTTAAACGATTTTACAGCTTTGTGGATGCCAAACTGAGGATCTACTTCCAAAAGCATATGAACATGATCTGGCATGATCTCCATTTCCAGAATGTCTACAGAAAGATTTGCAGCATACTCTGTGAGCAGCTCCTTCAACCGGGTATCTACACCATTCGTTAATACTTTTCGTCTATATTTTGGACACCATACTACATGGTATTTACAGGAATAGACGACATTGTTGTTTGATTTATATGTTGTGTTCATATTTGTATTATACAATATTTTATCAATTAATACAACTGTTATTTTGTCCATCTTCAATTACTTGCGTAAATTCGATGGACGCGTCTTATATCCCCATAGCTAAAGCAAGGGGTTTTACGACGCATTGGATAAGTGATTCAGCAGTGTAGGCTCTGGGAACATTCCGAACCAACAACGCTCGAACCACTGGTCAGCATAATCTCTTTCATCACTTCCATTGGGTAAGTACCGCCCACCAAATCTCCGACAAAATTCTCTATCAGCTCTCGATTGTCAGACCATGCTTCCCACTTTCTCGCCAGTCGGTCACAATCTGCGTCCGACAATTTCACTGTGATTTTTCTCTCTCTGATTGTCTCAATTTCTTTCTGCTGTTCCTCGCCCCAACTCATGCTTTTACCTCTCTTTCTTCTTGGCTATCACTCAACAATTTACCGCATATCTGCGGTCACTCAAAGGGATTGAAGGGGCTTTGCCACCCTCACAAGTTCTAAAGTGTAGCCGTTAGGCTATCACTTTAGGGAACTTGCAATATATCCGCTACACATAATATAGCATAGTGATAGCCACTTGTCAAGCGGATATATTCGTGCGTGGATTTCGCCAGAAATACAGTGGAGCTTACTTCCTCTTGGGCGACTTTGGAAGTGTAGGAGGGAGACAGTCAAGGGCTTGTTTTTTATCTGCAGTATGAGCTTCGGCTTGCCGATCAGCGAATGCAGCAGATAAAAAATGGTCGCAGACCACCCTTTACTTTCTTCCGCCGGAACAGACAATGAAGCACAAGGGGAAGTGACGGAACGGACGGACAGCCGTTTCCCCCTCCGGCATGATAGCCAACAAAAAAGAGTATCAAGGGTAAACGCTGCGGTCTTTCGACCGCCCTTGACGCTCTTTCCTTATGGCTCTGATAATAAACAAGGGAAATGGCTTTGTGGCATTTCTGCCACTATGGTATAATTGGCAACGCTACCACCCCTATACAGGTACAGAAAGGGGGTGTGCCACCATGAGTATATTTTCGTCTTTCTTACTCTCTGTCTTGGCAAGTGTAGTCGCCTACTACATCTGCAAATGGCTGGACGGAGATAAATAGGCGGTAGCCAGCCTAAGGCATAAGCCACCTTGCCACAACGGAATAGAAAAGCCCGGAGGTCGCAACCCGGGGCTTTTGCGCCACAATGAGCACTTTCGTCTTTCTTGCCTACTGGCATTATAGCATATGCCTTTCAGCATTTCAAGTATGCCCTACTTCCACCACTTATAAACCGTATGCTTTGCAAGTCCTGTCTCTCGGATGCAGTCCGCTTTTGTTCCCAGAGGGTTGCTTTCTCTCCATTCTTCGACAATCTTCGCCTTGTCTGGTCTCCCTTGTAGAGCTTTGCCCCTGTCCTCATTCATTGTTTCAAGGGTAAAACGTGCGATTTTAAGTGCGTGGCTTGCTTTCTGCCGTTCCTCTTATTTGGCGGTATGACAACTTTCGTCTGCTTCTCTATCCATTCTCGGCTTGCCATAGTCGAAAGTAGCTTGTTATCAGCTTTGAGGGCTTTCAATGCGTCCTTTACATCTTCCCTTGTAAAATGGTTGTCCTCATCATCTGTAAGGCTCTCCAGATGCTCCAAAAATGAATAGGCATCTTGCCTTATTCGTCTTTCAGATATGCCACATTTCAAGCCATACGCACACAATGCCATGATTGAGAAGTACCTACCGCCTACCTTTACTTCGGTAAAATCTTGTTCTTCCACCACTCATAAAGGGCTTCATTACACACCCATGTGCCTTTTTTCTTCGGTCTGCCCTCTACAACTCGCTCTTGATACCACTCTGGGTACAGCTTCTTTGCTTCGTCCAGTGACAGCTTACTCTTTCTTTCTTCGGCTTCTCTGTAAGTACCGATAAATCAACCTTACAGTTCGGTATGCTGTCCTTTATATCTTCCAGAGTATAGCGGTTATCCGACATCTTATAGGCTTTCACTGGGAAGTCTGCCCCCAGCTTGCTCTGGCTCCCAACACACCTAAAGCCTTGATAGATACCTGTTATATCTGGGCTGTCTGGTCTGATACTGCTCGTATCGTTCCATAGTCTGCGGATAAATGCTTCTTTCAGCTCCGCAAGGGTATCTTCCAGATTATGATACAACTGCACTGGCTCTTTCAGAAAGTAATAGGCATGGACACCCTTTCCAGAACTCACAAGGTAAGTCGGTCGGAGCTGTACTCCGTTCCCGAACTGCTTCAAGAGGTTCTTCAACTGCTGTTTTCCGACATAATCAATATCTATCGCAACCGCATACAGTTCATGTGCGTTCTGCTTCGTGTGTGTCTTGCCATAGAACGTGATAGGCGGTATCAGTCCGAACTCGTCCCCTATGACCTTATCAAGCATATTCAGACTATCATCTACAACCCACTGCTTCGTTCTTCCCTTTCCAGATGGTCTTATCTGGGTTGCAATCAAATTTCCTTTTCCGTCATGCTCTGCACTCTGTAAGCTCCCCTCTGGGAACAAGTCACGATAGAACTCATGGGGGCTGACCTCTGGAAAACCTCTCTCCAACATCAGCTCCTCTTTATCCCTATATGCCTTTCTCCATTCATACATTGTTTTTGTATTTCTACGCATATTTTTCACCTACTTAGATATATTATATAATATACTGCCCTTGCTTCGCTTGACCGCTAATCTTATCAATAGATTTTTGCACCTTTTTCTCTCAAGTATAAGGGAGTGCCTTTTTGGTGTCAATACCTACACCTCACTCCCTCTCGCCTTGACCGCTTATCTTATCAATGAAGTATTTTACCTTTTTCCATCAAGTATAAGGGAGTGCCTTTTTGGTGTCAATATCTACACCTCACTCCCTCTCGCCCTTATCGCTTATCTTATCAATGAATTTATTGCACCTTTTTGACCTCTAAAAAAAGGGAGTGAATTAAGAATATCTCATCCTCACTTCACTCCCTCTTATTTTCATCACTACTCTTACCAATATTTCAGTATTTTCTACTTAGCATCACGAAGAGTTCCTTTCCATACTGCGTATTCGTCACCTTTCTCATCAGTTGCGGTTAATATTGCTTCACAATATGGATTTGATGGTGGATTCGGAGTCGTATATACATAGCTTCGAGAATTAGTTCCTGTATACCCATTATGATCTTCTTCATTTGTATGCCAACTATTTACTCCTTCAGCTCTTGTTACAAGTTTACTGGATTTTAATTTTAATGGATTAGACGTCATAGATAGCTTGTAAAATCATCATTATACTTGTGGTACACAATGTCTTTCCATTCATCACTTGGCTCTGCTATGTTCTGTTTAGTAATTTCAATGTCGGATTTTATTGTCTCTACGTTTTCCAGCATATCCAGATAATGCTCTGGTTCGTACCCCAAATTCATTGACACTCCCCACAGCTAAAGCAGGGGGATTCTTGTTTCTACCACTACTGCATTGACGAATACTTTACGGTACTGCAATGTCTTACACAGTGTCCACAAGCTATGTTTATCCTGTTCCCGTATGCCCTACGGTACAGCTTTTTATCTTTATGCAGACTGCATCTGCAGTCCTTTTTTCAGTATGTTAATACTTGCATTCGTATCCCGGTCATGAACCGTGTGACATTTTGGGCACTCCCAGATACGAATGCACAGATTTTTCACCAGCGGATTCCGGCAGCCACAAAAGCTGCAGGTCTGGCTGCTCGGATACATCGTTGGTACTCTGCGTATTTCATTTCCATACCAAATCGCCTTATATTCCAGCATTTCAAAAAACTTTGCCCAGGAAACACTTGCTATGGATTTTGCCAGTTTATGGTTCCGGATCATTCCTTTCACATTCAAATCTTCGATGCAGATGGTTTGGTTTTCGCGCACCAGCATCGTTGACTGCTTCTGCAGGAAATCGTTTCTTTGATTCGTTACTTTCTCATGTACTCTGGCTACTTTGATCCGCTGCTTCTCCCGGTTATGGGAATCTTTCCGCTTCCGGGAAAGTCTGCGCTGTTCTCTTATGAGCTTTCGCATCGAGCGTTCCAGATATCTGGGATTTGATACCGTATTTCCATTACTGTCAGAATAGAACGTTTTGATTCCCACATCAATTCCAATTGTACCACCACCATTCTGACGTGGTTCCGGTTCAAAATCAACATTTAAAACTGCAAAATATTTTCCAGCCGGTGTGTGCTCAATGGTTACGTGGTTAATTTTCCCCACTTCCATCGACTGTCGTATTTTGACAAATCCAAGTTTCGGAAGTTTGAGATATCTTCCCACAATACGGATATTATCTTTTTGATTTACCGTTCTATATGACTGGAATCGGTTATGTTTACTTTTGAAGGTTGGATAGGAAGCCCGTTTCTGAAAGAAATTCACAAATCACCGGTCGAGATCCCTCAGAGACTGCTGTAATGCAATGGAATCTGCTGCTTTCAGAAAGGCAAACTCTTCCTGCTTTTTCAGTTCCGTCAGCATGGCGGAAGTCTGGGTATAGCCGATCTTTTTTCCCCTTTTTCATAGCCTTCCTTACGCATGGCAAGTCCCCGGTTGTAGATGAGCCGGCAGCATCCCAGCGTCTGGTGGATGAAGTTTTTCTGTTCTCTGTTCGGGTAGATCCTGAATTTGATCCCTTTTTGCATTATCCCATCTTATCCTTTTGTCTCTGCGATGTTTTCTGGTTTTCGATATACTGTTTTACTGCTTCCAGCGGAGCACCGCCCACAGTCGATACAAAATAGCTGTTTGTCCAAAGCGTCGGCATCTTAGTTTTAAGATATGGAAATTCCTGTCTTAAAATTCTGGAAGTATAGCCTTTGAAATATTTTACGGCTTTGTGGATGCCAAACTGAGGATCTACTTCCAGCAGCATATGAACATGATCCGGCATGATTTCCATTTCCAGAATCTCTACAGAAAGATTTGCAGCATACTCTGTGAGCAGTTCCTTCAACCTGGTATCTACACCATTGGTTAATACTTTTCGTCTATATTTAGGACACCATACTACATGGTATTTGCACGAATAGACGACATTATTGTTTGATTGATATGTTGTGTTCATACTTGTATTATACGACATTTTATCGATTAATACAACTGTTATTTTGTCCATCTTCAATTACTTGCGTAAATTCGATGGACGCGTCTTATATCCCCATAGCTGAAGCAAGGGGTTTTACGACGCATTGGATAAGTGATTCAGCAGTGTAGGCTCTGGGAACATTCCGAACCAACAACGCTCGAACCACTGGTCAGCATAATCTCTTTCATCACTTCCATTGGAGTAAGTACCGCCCACCAAATCTCCGACAAAATTCTCTATCAGCTCTCCGATTGTCAGACCATGCTTCCCACACTTTCTCGCCAGTCGGTCACAATCTGCGTCCGACAATTTCACTGTGATTTTTCTCTCTCTGATTGTCTCAATTTCTTTCTGCTGTTCCTCGCCCCAACTCATGCTTTTACCTCTCTTTCTTCTTGGCTATCACTCAACAATTTACCGCATATCTGCGGTCACTCAAAGGGGGATTGAAGGGGCTTTGCCACCCTCACAAGTTCTAAAGTGTAGCCGTTAGGCTATCACTTTAGGGAACTTGCAATATATCCGCTACACATAATATAGCATAGTGATAGCCACTTGTCAAGCGGATATATTCGTGCGTGGATTTCGCCAGAAATACAGTGGAGCTTACTTCCTCTTGGGCGACTTTGGAAGTGTAGGAGGAGACAGTCAAGGGCTTGTTTTTATCTGCAGTATGAGCTTCGGCTTGCCGATCAGCGAATGCAGCAGATAAAAATGGTCGCAGACCACCCTTTACTTTCTTCCGCCGGAACAGACAATGAAGCACAAGGGGAAGTGACGGAACGGACGGACAGCCGTTTCCCCTCCGGCATGATAGCCAACAAAAGAGTATCATAAACGCTGCGGTCTTTCGACCGCCCTTGACACTCTTTTCCTTATGGCTCTGATAATAAACAAGGGAAATGGCTTTGTGGCATTTCTGCCACTATGGTATAATGGGCAACGCTACCACCTATACAGGTACAGAAGGGGTGTGCCACCATGAGTATATTTTCGTCTTTCTTACTCTCTGTCTTGGCAAGTGTAGTCGCCTACTACATCTGCAAATGGCTGGACGGAGATAAATAGGCGGTAGCCAGCCTAAGGCATAAGCCACCTTGCCACAACGGAATAGAAAAGCCCCGGAGGTCGCAACTCCGGGGCTTTTGTGCCACAATGAGCACTTTCGTCTTTCTTGCCTACTGGCATTATAGCATATGCCTTTCAGCATTTCAAGTATGCCCTACTTCCACCACTTATAAACCGTATGCTTTGCAAGTCCTGTCTCTCGGATGCAGTCCGCTTTTGTTCCCAGAGGGTTGCTTTCTCTCCATTCTTCGACAATCTTCGCCTTGTCTGGTCTCCCTTGTAGAGCTTTGCCCCTGTCCTCATTCATTGTTTCAAGGGTAAAACGTGCGATTTTTAAGTGCGTGGCTTGCTTTCTGCCGTTCCTCTTATTTGGCGGTATGACAACTTTCGTCTGCTTCTCTATCCATTCTCGGCTTGCCATAGTCGAAAGTAGCTTGTTATCAGCTTTGAGGGCTTTCAATGCGTCCTTTACATCTTCCCTTGTAAAATGGTTGTCCTCATCATCTGTAAGGCTCTCCAGATGCTCCAAAAATGAATAGGCATCTTGCCTTATTCGTCTTTCAGATATGCCACATTTCAAGCCATACGCACACAATGCCATGATTGAGAAGTACCTACCGCCTACCTTTACTTCGGTAAAATCTTGTTCTTCCACCACTCATAAAGGGCTTCATTACACACCCATGTGCCTTTTTCTTCGGTCTGCCCTCTACAACTCGCTCTTGATACCACTCTGGGTACAGCTTCTTTGCTTCGTCCAGTGACAGCTTACTCTTTTCTTTCTTCGGCTTCTCTGTAAGTACCGATAAATCAACCTTACAGTTCGGTATGCTGTCCTTTATATCTTCCAGAGTATAGCGGTTATCCGACATCTTATAGGCTTTCACTGGGAAGTCTGCCCCCAGCTTGCTCTGGCTCCCAACACACCTAAAGCCTTGATAGATACCTGTTATATCTGGGCTGTCTGGTCTGATACTGCTCGTATCGTTCCATAGTCTGCGGATAAATGCTTCTTTCAGCTCCGCAAGGGTATCTTCCAGATTATGATACAACTGCACTGGCTCTTTCAGAAAGTAATAGGCATGGACACCCTTTCCAGAACTCACAAGGTAAGTCGGTCGGAGCTGTACTCCGTTCCCGAACTGCTTCAAGAGGTTCTTCAACTGCTGTTTTCCGACATAATCAATATCTATCGCAACCGCATACAGTTCATGTGCGTTCTGCTTCGTGTGTGTCTTGCCATAGAACGTGATAGGCGGTATCAGTCCGAACTCGTCCCCTATGACCTTATCAAGCATATTCAGACTATCATCTACAACCCACTGCTTCGTTCTTCCCTTTCCAGATGGTCTTATCTGGGTTGCAATCAAATTTCCTTTTCCGTCATGCTCTGCACTCTGCAAGCTCCCCTCTGGGAACAAGTCACGATAGAACTCATGGGGGCTGACCTCTGGAAAACCTCTCTCCAACATCAGCTCCTCTTTATCCCTATATGCCTTTCTCCGTTCATACATTGTTTTTGTATTTCTACGCAGATTTTCACCTACTTAGATATATTATATAATATA
>SCPN01001280.1_pt1 | contig 10552 bp, 10 predicted proteins | sample 6106831 | NCBI WGS metagenome assembly SCPN01 (sample SAMN10720447, study PRJNA508395) | human gut metagenome | isolation source: Participant 1, 0 month
TTCCTCCACTTGGAGAAGGATCGACAATCATGGATCTGGAGGACTTCATCGTATCGAATAACCTGCTTCCGCTTGGAAGTCTGGGATATGTATTGTTCTGTACAAAGAAGAATGGCTGGGGATGGAACAGCTTCCTTGAAGAAATCAATCAAGGAGAAGGATGGAAGTTCCCGGCAGGAATCAAGGGTTATATGTCTTACGGACTGCCGCTTCTGATCATTATCATTTACCTGAAGGGATATTATGATAAATTTCAACCAATGGGAACGAAGACACTGATTGGTTGGATGATCGTGGCATTCTTATTCCTTGCATTTGTGATCGGATGCTCTTGTGGAAAAAGTAATGCGGAAAAAGTGGATAAGTAAAGTGAAAAAGTAAAAAGATGTGGAAAAAGGATAAGTTCTTTCATGAAGAGAGAAAGAACTTATCCTTTTTTCGCCATGCGTTCGAAAGAAGATGCCAATGGCAAGTCCTATATGTGGCAAAGTATGTAAGTGAATTTAATTCTTCGTCTCGTATGCTGCCTGGCGTACATCCGGGATTGCGATCAGTACCGGATATAATACAGCAGAGATAATAAGTCCGCCGACTCCCTGAATAATATTAGCAGGGATACTTGCAGCAGCGCCGCTTCCATACAGGAAGAACTCGCAGATAAAATATCCACCGGCGACGAATGCGATATCTGTAATACCTCCAAGGATAACTGCGACGTAACGGTTCTTACCGTAACGGCACATCTTCTGGTAAATCAGTCCGGATACCAATGCGACAAGCCCCTTGATCACCAGTGTGATCGGAACGTATACAAAATATCCACCGATCAGGTCAGACAGTGCAGAACCGATACCACCGGCAAGCATACCATATACAGGACCAAGGATGATACCTGCGAGGATTACGATTGCATCACCAGGATGGATATATCCGCCGGTTCCCGGTGTCGGAATACGGATGGACATTGTAGCAACACAGGCTAACGCAGCGAATAATGATGTCATAATTATTTTTTTCAGATTGGAATTCATAACCAAAACCTTCTTTCCTTTCGTAATTGCCATTACTGTACAATAGTAGTGGCATGAGATAAAGAGCCAGTTATGAGAAAATATACCATACCAGTTGTAAAAATACTAGAAAAGAAAGGAAGTACGTGTATGAAATTTCGGGTAATCTTTTGATAAAGAAAAAGAAATCCTGTACTTTTATATAAAATCGTGCTATACTGCTACAGTTGAAATTTAATGTGATAATGCGGTAATGCGATACAAAATCAAAAATATGATTTATAAATAGGAAAGGACTAGAAGTAATGTTGGCAACAATCGAATCAATCAACAATGTGGTAAATAACTTCATCTGGGGAGTACCGGCCATGATCTGCATCGTAGGAGTAGGGCTTTTATTAAGCATCAGAACCGGATTTCTTCAGATCCGTAAATTCCCATATGCGATGAAAGTAACAATCGGCCGGATGTTGAAAAAAAGAGAAGCTTCAGACGGAGCACTGACACCATTCCAGGCAGTATGTACGGCACTGGCTGCGACCGTCGGAACCGGTAATATTGCAGGCGTGGCAGGAGCAATCGCGATCGGAGGCCCGGGTGCAGTTTTCTGGATGTGGATATCAGCACTTCTTGGAATGTGTACAAAGTTTTCAGAAGTAACGCTTGCGGTACATTTCCGGGAGAAAAACGCGGAAGGCGATCTGGTCGGAGGACCTATGTACTACATAAAAAATGGACTGAAGAAGCAATGGCACTGGCTGGCCTATCTGTTCGCGGCATTTGGTGTACTGACGGTATTCGGAACGGGGAATGCAACACAGGTCAATACCATCACGACAGCAATTGATTCAGCTCTGTATAATTATGGTGTGATCAGTGAACAGAATGTGAGTACTCTGAATCTGGTGATCGGAATTATTCTGGCAGTATTGATCGGGCTGATCCTTCTTGGAGGAATCAAACGAATCGGGCAGGTAGCGGAAAAGCTGGTTCCGTTTATGGCGGTCATTTATATTATTCTTGCAATCGGAGTTGTGATCTTGAATTACAGAAATATCCCGACAGTATTCGCTTCTATTTTTAAAGGTGCCTTTTCACCCGCATCTGTGACCGGCGGTGCAGTAGGATCTTTCTTCATGAGTATGAAAAAAGGTGTATCCAGGGGAATCTTTTCAAATGAAGCAGGACTTGGTACCGGTTCGATTGCTCATGCATGTGCGGATACAAGAAAGCCTGTAAAGCAGGGATTCTTTGGAATATTCGAAGTCTTTGTAGATACAATTGTGATCTGTACACTGACGGCACTTGTCATTCTGTGTAGCGGCGTACCGGTTGGATATGGAGATGCGGCCGGTGCAGAACTTACGATTCTTGGATTTACTTCCACTTACGGAAGCTGGGTATCGATATTTACGGCCATTGCAATGTGCTGCTTTGCATTTTCTACGATCATTGGATGGGGACTTTATGGAACACGTTGTGTGGAGTTCCTGCTTGGTACCCGCGCAAACAGACCATTTATGATATTGTATGCACTGGTAGCGATTGTCGGCGCAACTATGGAACTGGGACTGATGTGGAATATTGCAGAGACATTTAATGGTCTGATGGTTATCCCGAACCTGATAGCAGTCTTCCTGCTGTCAGGAGTTGTGGTCAGACTTGTGAAAGAATACTTTGACAGAGAGGGCAAAAATGTATAAAAGATGCCGCTTAGTCACCGGAAGGTGACTGGGCGGCATTCTTTTTATACTGACTGGGTGACATGCCCATGTAACGCTTGAAAATCTGGCCATAATATGCCGGTGAGGAAAATCCTACAAGTCCGGCAATCGTAGTAATATTCTCCCCGTCCATAAGAAGTGGAATACTGTTCTGAATCCGTGTAGACAGCAGGTAATCGAAGATGGTCATCCGCATATATTTTTTGAAAAAGCGGCAGCATTCGCTTTTGCACAGTCCGGCGTGGGCGGCGATATCTTCGAGACTGAGTTCTTCGGAAGCATGCTCCTGAAGATAAGAAAGAATGTCTTTCAAACGCTGTAAATGCTTCTGTGGATGCGGAGTATCCTGGGCAATCTGGACATAATGCAGATAAAGCCGGTGCCAGATCTCACAGAGCAGGAGATGAATACGGAATTCATAGTCAGGAAGTTCCGGCTGTTCCGCTATGCCTTCATATCCGGGAATGAAGGCATCGGAAGAAGATTGAACCTGGCAGGTTAATGTATATATTTCTTTTATGTATTCGATAATTTCATTTTGCCATGGAATTTCCGGTTTTAATACAAGTGAAGACCAGAATTCGTTGGAAGTGATAAAATCGACATATTTGGTCTGCAGGATACTGTTCTCGTAGCCATAGATGAATTTGGGATGAAATGTGACAGAGATATAATTACAGTCCTGGTCATCAATCATATATCCGGCATGTAAAGCATTACTGTTGCAGAATATCCCTTCGCCTTCTGAGATAATATAACGCTGGTCATTGACGACATATTCCATCTGTCCGGATACGAACCATGTAAGTTCGATCTCCGGATGCCAGTGCCACATGAAGGAATGCTGTTCATAAGACTGTATTGCCTCTGGGGATACCTGAACGGGGAAAGTGTAACTTCCGTGTTCTTTTACTTCTTTTTTGTTTTTTTCTGTAAGAATCTGAATACCTTTCATATCATCCTCCGTATATAAAAGTCAAAAACAAATAAAATCTCAATATTCTTATAAAATATGCCAATATTCTTATTGTGAGAATTTGCATATCTCATTATGATTATATTATAGCAATAACAGAAGACAGTCAACTACAAAAAAGTATGTAAGTGGATGTTAAAGAAGGCCTGAAACTTAAGGTATGAAAGAAAAAATGATAAAAATGTATTAAAAATGGAGGTAATGGAATGCAGAAAGAGCAATTGATCGCAAAATTTCAGGAATTATACGGAGAAGGCGGGGAAATCCGTACTTATTTTGCACCGGGACGAGTAAACCTGATCGGAGAACATACAGATTATAACGGAGGTCATGTATTCCCATGTGCACTGACAATGGGAACATGGGCAGTGGTAAGGAACAGAGAAGACAGAAAATTAGGTTTCTTCTCTTTGAACTTTGAAAAGCTTGGAATCATTGAGACAAGTCTCGATGAATTGATTCCGAGTAAAAATGCCGGATGGACGAATTATCCGAAGGGAGTAATGTGGGCATTCGAAAAGAGAGGGTATGAACTGACACATGGAATGGATATCCTGATCTATGGAAATATTCCGAATGGTTCTGGACTTTCTTCTTCCGCATCACTGGAAGTGCTGACAGGACTGATGTTAAAAGATACATTTGGATTTGAAGATCTCTCCATGATCGATCTTGCATTGATCGGACAGTATTCGGAGAATAATTTCAATGGATGCAACTGTGGAATTATGGATCAGTTCGCAAGTGCGATGGGTAAGAAAGATCATGCAATTTTCCTGGATACCAATACATTAAAATACGAATATGCACCGGTCGTTCTTGAAAATGCGAAGATCGTGATCATCAACAGTAAGGTAAAGCACAGTCTGGTTGATTCTGCTTACAATGACAGAAGAAATGAATGTGAGACTGCATTAAAGGAACTTCAGAAGGTTACAGATATAAAGACACTTGGAGATCTTACAGAGGACGGATTCGAACAGTACAAGGATGCGATCAAAGATCCGGTCAGACAGAAGCGTGCGAAACATGCGGTATATGAGAATCAGAGAACTATTCGTGCAGTAGAAGCACTCCGTAACAACGATGTGAAATTATTCGGACAGCTTATGAATGCATCTCATGAGTCACTTCGTTATGATTATGAAGTGTCCTGCGAAGAGATAGATATTCTGGTAGATCTGGCGCAGGCAATGCCGGGGGTTATCGGTTCACGTATCACCGGAGGCGGATTCGGTGGATGTACGGTCAGCATCGTTGAAGAAGGAACGGTAGATAAGTTTATCGAGGAGATTGGAAAGACATATAAAGAAAAAGTCGGACATGAAGCAGAATTCTATGTAGTAGATATCGGTGACGGAGCAAAGATTGTATAAATTCACAGAATAGAAAAAAGAACGGAAGGATCAGAATATGTTGTATGAAAATATTAAGAAACTGGTAGAATATGGTATTCAGACCGGACTGACACCGGAATGTGAGAGAATTTACACAACAAATTTATTGTTAGAATTATTCCAGGAAGATTCATATGAAGATGTAGAAATCGACAGCAGTTCCATCGAGCTGGAAGCAGTTCTGGAAGGATTACTGGATGAGGCGGTAAAAAGAGGAATCATTGAAGACAGTATCGGATTCCGTGATCTTTTCGATACGAAGATCATGAATTGTCTGGTACCAAGACCGGCTCAGGTACAGAAGACATTTGCGGAAAAATATGAAGAATCTCCGGAAGCTGCGACAGAATATTTCTACAAATTAAGTCAGGACAGCAATTATATCCGCAGATACCGTGTGAAAAAGGACATGAAGTGGAAAGTAGATTCCCCATATGGTAAGATTGACATCACAATTAATCTGTCCAAGCCGGAGAAGGATCCAAAGGCGATCGCTGCAGCAAGAAATGCAAAGAATACCGCATATCCGAAATGTCTGCTTTGTATGGAAAATGAAGGATATGCAGGACGTCTTGACCATCCGGCAAGAGAAAACCACAGGATTATACCAATCGAGATTGCAGGTGGAAAATGGGGATTCCAGTATTCACCATATGTGTACTATAACGAGCATTGCATCGTATTTAACGGACAGCATATCCCGATGAAGATTGATAAGAAAGCATTTGAGAAATTATTTGATTTCGTAAAACTATTTCCACATTATTTCCTGGGATCTAATGCAGATCTCCCAATCGTTGGCGGTTCTATCTTAAGTCACGATCATTTCCAGGGGGCGGACACTATACATTTGCAATGGCAAAAGCGCCGATCGAGATTAAAATTACAATCCCGGGATATGAAGATGTTGAGGCTGGAATCGTAAAATGGCCGTTATCTGTCATCCGAATCCGTCACAAAGATGAGAAACGCCTGATAGATCTGGCAGATCATATCCTCAGATGCTGGCGAAACTATACAGATGAAGATGCATTCATCTATGCGAATACAGATGGAGAGCCACACAATACCATTACCCCGATTGCAAGAAAACGTGATGGATTGTTTGAACTGGATCTGACTCTTCGGAATAATATCACAACCGAAGAACATCCACTTGGCGTTTATCATCCACATGCAGAGTATCATCATATTAAGAAGGAAAATATCGGACTGATCGAAGTTATGGGACTTGCGGTGCTTCCATCCAGATTAAAAGAAGAGCTGGAGATTCTTGCGGATTATCTGGTTCAGAAAAAAGATATCAGAAGTAATGAAAAGATTGCAAAGCATGCGGACTGGGCAGATACATTTTGTAAAAAATATGATGGGATTACAGAAGAAAATGTAATGGATATATTGAAAAAAGAAGTCGGTGAAGTATTTGTACATGTACTTGAGGATGCCGGAGTGTATAAATGTACAGAAGAGGGAAGAGAAGCATTTTTAAGATTTGTAAAAACATTATAAGATGTTAGAAAACGTCAAAAATCAGAAGGGATGAAAAGCCCGGAAGATTTTTGGCGTTTTGTCATGTTTGAGTTGTTATGATGAAAATATAACAAAATTTTACGTAAATATAAAGTGCTGATTGTGAATAGAGATAGTAGATGCTATAATGTAAATATAATTTTTCGGGAAAAAGTATATTAAAAGAGAAATTTCAGGAGGAAACTTATATGAGATATGAAATCAAAGGAGACACATTACCGGTAGTTATCTGCTATCTGGAGGGCGGAGAGAAGATGATCACAGAAGGAGGCGGAATGTCTTGGATGTCACCGAATATGAAGATGGAGACGACTACGAATGGAGGAATCGGCAAGGCATTTGGAAGAATGTTTTCCGGTGAGCATATATTCCAGAATATTTATACCGCACAAGGTGGCAAAGGGATGATTGCATTTGCATCGTGCTTTCCTGGATCCATCAAAGCATTTGAAATCGGACCGGGGCGCGAGATGGTATTCCAGAAAAGCGCATTCCTTGCAAGCGAAGCAGGGGTAGAATTGTCTGTGTTCTTTAATAAGAAGTTCAGCTCTGGATTATTTGGCTGAGAGGGATTTATCATGCAGAAGGTATCCGGTCAGGGAACTGTATTTGCTGAGTTTGACGGACATGTAGTGGAGTATGAATTGAACGCCGGACAGGAAATTGTCGTAGATACTGGACATCTGGCTGCAATGGATGCTTCATGCCAGATAGAGATAAAGAGTGTTCCTGGAGTAAAAAATATGCTGTTTGGAGGAGAGGGAATCTTTAATACCGTATTCAGACAATGCCGATTTCAAATGTAGCAGGAGCACTCGGACCATATATTACAACATCCGGTAAATAATGCCTGGAAGGACAGGAAGTATGAGAACAAGAAGTATTCATAAAGCAGCACTGACGGATGCGGTTACACCACTGGAAGAGTCTGGAAAGAAACTGGCATATAAAGCGGCAGTCGAGGGAATCGTTCTTTTAGAAAATGACGGAAGTCTGCCATTGAAGGCAGGAAAGATAGCTTTGTACGGCGCTGGTGCGAAGAAGACGATTAAGGGTGGAACAGGATCAGGAGAAGTAAATGAGCGCCATGCAGTCTCTGTTTTTGAAGGACTGGAACAATCAGGATTTACAGTTACTACTATGCGGTGGATCGAAGATTATGACCAGACATTCGAAGAGGGTGAACAGGAATATGCAGAAGAATTCAGGAAAAAACTAAGTCCAAAGAACCTGTCAGATTTTATGAACCTGATGAGCAGTCCATATAGATATCCTTATGGCCGTGCCATACAGGAGAAGGATATAGAAGAGTCGGATACAGACAGTTGTATTTATGTGGTATCCAGACAGGCTGGTGAAGGGGCAGACAGAAAACTGGATGAAAATGAATATGGGCTATCAGAGATAGAGCGGATCAATATTGCATTCTGCGCAGAAAGATATAAGAAACTGATCGTAGTGATCAATGTAGGTGGAGTATTTGATCTGAATTTCTTAAATGAAATATCCGGAATTAATGCAGTTATTTTTATGGGAGAGCTAGGTACAATGGGAGGTCTGGCACTAGCAGATGTTATTTCAGGAAAACAGACGCCATCAGGGAAACTTACAGATACCTGGGCAAAACATTACCGGGATCTTCCGTTTGCAGATGAGTACAGTTACCTGAATGGTAATCTGGATGAGGAATATTATAGAGAAGGTATCTATGTAGGATACCGCTATTTTGATACATTTCATGTGGCACCAAGATATCCGTTTGGCTATGGAATGTCGTATACTAATTTTGCAATACGGTTTGAACAGATGCAGATGGAAGGCACGAAGATTCATGTGTATACAGAAGTGGAAAATACCGGAAGAATTTATGATGGTAAAGAAGTTGTGCAGATCTATGTAAGCTGTCCGAACGGGGAGCTTAAAAAGGAAGCACAGCGGCTGACTGCATTTCATAAGACGAAGTTATTAAAGCCGGGAGAAAAGGAAAAACTTATACTTAGTTTTGATCTCCGGGATATGACCAGCTACAGGGAAAAAGATGCAGCAACGGTCCTTGAAAAAGGAGAATATGTAATTCGTCTCGGTAATTCCAGCAGGAATACCAGAGTATGCGGAATCTTGAGATTATCCAGTGAAATCATAACAGAAAAACACTCGCATATCTGCAAAATCCCAATGCATGTGACAGAACTGGAACAAAAGGAAGAAGATATCCTTCATGCAACCTGTGACTGCAGACAAAACTGGGGAAGAGGATGCGAGATTATTATTGAAAATATGGAAAAAATTCGAAGCATTCCGGTAGAAGAGGATAAGATAACAGAAGTTGTGCATGAATATGGTCCGGTTAAAATATATTCCTCAGAAGAGACAGATGCCGTGATGGAGCGTTTAACACTCAGAAGTGGCAGGAACTGTCTGTGGGCGGAGGTATGACTGGATCAAGATTCTTTGAAGCGCCAGGTGCAGCCGGGGTTACGTGCACAACACTGGAACAAAAAGGAATTCCAAATGTAGTAATGGCAGATGGACCGGCAGGGCTTCGTCTGAACAAGGTTTCATCTGTGTCATTCACCGGAAAGGTAAAAGGGATAGAGCCGAATATTTCATGTATGAAATATCTTCCGGAGCCGGTTAAAAAAATCATGCTTGGAAATCCGGATAGCCCGAATCTGCTCTATCAGTTTACTACGGCATTTCCAAGCGGGATTTCACTGGCATCGAGCTGGAATCTGGAACTGGCGGAAGAAGTGGGAAATGCAGTTGGAAAAGAGATGGAATGTTATGGTGTAACCTATTGGCTGGCACCAGGACTTAATATTCACAGAAATCCACTTTGTGGACGCAATTTTGAATACTATTCGGAGGATCCACTGGTTTCAGGAAAATTTGCAGCTGCCATTACAAAAGGTGTGCAGAAGAATCGTGGGTGTTATGTGACGTTGAAGCATTTCTGCTGCAATAATCAGGAGGATAATCGCAATAAGACCAATGTGAATGTCAATGAACGAGCGCTTAGAGAAATCTATCTGAAGGGTTTCGAGATTGCGGTAAAGGAAGCGGGTCCGGGAGCCATTATGAGCAGTTATAACAAAGTAAATGGTAAATATGTCAATAACAGTTACCGACTTCTGACACAGGTGCTTCGAAATGAATGGGGATTTGATGGTTTTGTAATGACGGACTGGTTTGCAACCGGGCGTAAATATGGAAATTCGGCACATGCGATTGCATCCGGGAATGATCTGATTATGCCGGGAAGTGCAGGTGCGGTGGATGAGATTGTGAAAGCGGTGTCCAAGGGAGTGATACTGGAAGAGGATGTAAAAAGAAGGAGTGCAGCGAATGTATTGCGTGGAGTGTTATCCAGCAGGATATATCAGGGATTTACAAGAATGTATATGAAAAAGTAAAAAGGTGAGAAGTAAGCGTGAGACTAGATAAGAAAAAAATGATTGCTGCCACAATTGTGGCATGCACAACACTTTTCATAGCAATAGGAATACATGAAAAAAAAGATACACGAAAACAATTAAAATTTGGAGCTACTTATATGACAATGAATAATCCATATTTTGTTAATATGGATGAAAATATTGAAGAGTCAGTGCAGGCAAAGGGGGATATCTTAATTACAAGAGATCCCCTGCAGGATCAGAAAAAACAAAATGAACAGATAAAAGATATGATAAATGAAGGGATTGATGTACTTTTTCTGCAACCTGTAGATCGAAATAAAGTTCGGCCTGCACTTGAACTATGTAAAAAAAAGCATATACCTGTATTTGTTATTGATTCTGAAGTGTCGGATACAGAAGCGGTTGTATCCACGATTGTTTCGGATAACTATGATGCGGGGGTTCAATGTGCAAAAGATATGATGAAGAAAAAAACAAGTGCAAATATAATAATTGT
>SCPN01001416.1_pt1 | contig 10457 bp, 11 predicted proteins | sample 6106831 | NCBI WGS metagenome assembly SCPN01 (sample SAMN10720447, study PRJNA508395) | human gut metagenome | isolation source: Participant 1, 0 month
AGAGCAAAGGCTGTAAGAGATATGCTTCTTGAACGTGCATCGTTTAAAGATGTTATTATTCTGGATACGGCAGGAATCAGTAGTATGTATGCGGCTGATGGCGGAGTGATTGTAGTTGTATAATTTTATCAGATATGATAGAATGAATACATTGATTGGAAAAGGAGCAAAAAACTATGAGCCAGGCTAAAAGTAGACAGATATAAAGATGAAAAGAAAAACCGTAAAAAGAACATGAAGAAAGAAAAGGTTCAGAACATTATCAGAAGATGTGCAGTATGTGTAATAGCAGTTGCTTTGATCGGATGTGCAGGCTATTCTGTACATAATATATATGAGTCGAAAAAGCCGACGGAAAAGGTAACGGTTGATTATTCGGCAATGACAACTTTGAGCCAGTCATTAGCTGGAAATAGTGACACAACAGCTGAATAGTATAAAATAAATCTAGAAAGAATAAGTGAACAGAAGCATTTTCTGTTCACTATTTTTTTGCCTTAAAATTATCTTAATTTCTTAAAAAGGGTTGAAAACAGCAAAAAAGTAGTTTACAATGGGTTCAAGTGGTAGAAAGTGGTGAAAAGTGGAACAAAGTGGTAGAAAAGTGGATGCTGCAGGATGAAAGCTAAAAACGTAGCTCTGAAAGCAAAGCCCGGTGTTATACCATTGGAAAAAGGAGAGTCCTATGTTGAAAGGAGAGTACAGTCATAATATTGATGCCAAAGGGCGTCTGATCATTCCGGCTAAGTTTCGTGACGATTTAGGGGAGCATTTCGTCATTACGAAGGGAATGGAGAATTGTCTGTATGTATACCCGGAAGCAGAATGGACCGCTTTTGAAGAAAAACTTAACGCATTACCAACCACCACTGATAAAAAAGCACGTGCGTTTGCGTATTTCTTTCAGGGAAGCGCAGCGGACGGTGACCTTGATAAGCAAGGCAGAACTCTAATCCCTTCTGTACTTCGTACATTTGCACATCTGGATAAGGAAGTTGTATTCATAGGCATGGGGAAGCGTGCTGAGATCTGGGATAAGGCAAGATGGGATGAAAAGAATGCTGAAGTGGAGCTTAACATTGAAGAGATTGCATCTGATATGGAAGAAAGCGGATTCAGTATCTAGAGGGAGAAGATATGGGATTCGAACACAAATCAGTATTACTGAATGAGACAATTGACGGACTGAACATTAAGCCGGACGGAATCTATGTAGATGGAACGCTCGGTGGAGGCGGACATGCATACGAAGTGTGCAGACGTCTCGGAGAAAAAGGGAGTATTATAGGAATAGACCAGGATGAGGCGCAGCAATAGAAGCTGCCAGTGTCCGATTAAAAGACTTCGGGGAGAAAGTCACAATAATCCGAAGCAATTATTGTGATATGAAGTCAAAGCTCCATGAACTGGGAATTGACAAAGTAGATGGATCGTGCTTGATCTGGGCGTATCATCATATCAGCTTGATACGGCAGAACGAGGATTCTCCTATCGGGAAGATGCACCTCTGGATATGAGAATGGATACACGTCAGAAGATGACAGCCAGAGACATCGTCAATGACTACTCTGAGATGGATTTATACCGTGTGATCAGGGACTACGGGGAGGATAAGTTTGCAAAGAACATTGCCAAACATATCGTAGCAGCACGTGGTACAAATCCTATCGAGACTACGGGGCAGTTGACAGAGATTATCAGAGCCTCGATACCAATGAAATATCAGAAAAAGTCTGGGCATCCTGCAAAAAGGACGTTCCAGGCTATTCGAATTGAATTAAACAGGGAATTGGACGTATTAAAAAATTCTCTGGATGACATGATTGAAATATTGAACCCTGGTGGAAGGTTGTGTATTATCACATTCCATTCGCTGGAAGACCGGATTGTAAAGAGTGCATTTAAGAAAAATGAAAATCCATGTACGTGCCCTCCGGATTTTCCTGTGTGCGTATGTGGAAAAGTTTCCAAAGGGTGTGTTGTTACCAGAAAGCCGATTCTTCCAAGTGAGGAAGAATTAGAATATAACAGCCGTTCTAAAAGTGCAAAGCTCAGAATATTTGAGCGCCGTTAGAGATAGGACAGGATATATGAACAATTAGAAAGGAGTGGCGTAAATGGCAGCAAGAGAAAGTTATGCAAGCGATAGACGCCAGTCCGGCGGATATAGTTCTGCGCGTTCGAAAGCGGGACAGGCTTATATGTATGGCAATGTAGTTGCAAAACCGGAATATGAACCAAAAAAGAACCGATCATCCGTAAAAAGAAGAAAAAAAGTAAGCAGACAGGTACAGAAAAATAGAAATCGTGCACTTCATATGAATGCAGCGTACGTAGTGTTCCTTACAATTGCAGCAACAATTGTGTTGCTATTGTGCGTTAATTATGTACGATTACAGTCTGAATTAACAAAGCATTCAAAGAATGTAACTGCATTGCAGGAAGAGCTTGCAGATCTGAAAGAGGAGAATACGACAAAGTATAATGCGGTCGTAGATTCCGTAAATCTGGATGAGATCCGAGAAAAAGCAATTAATCAGTTGGGAATGACATATGCCACACCAGATCAGATCGTGGAATATGATAATCCGGCGTCTGATTATGTGAAACAGTATGAGAATATCCCGGAAAATGGTGTGCTTGCTCAGTCAGACAAGAATAAGAAATAGGTGGGATTATGGCAAGAAAGAAGACAAATTTCTTTAAGAAAAAAATTTCAGGCCTTATGCAGAAAAAGCTAGTAATGCTCTTTGGAGCGATTATACTAGCTTTTGTTTTCTTGATAGGGTGGATTACGTATATTAATGCTTCGAAGGGCGAAAAATATACGAAGGTTGTATTAGATCAGCAGCAGTATAATAATCGTACGATTCCATTTAAGCGTGGAGATATCGTAGACAGAAATGGCACAAAACTTGCAACGAGCGAAAGAGTATATAATGTAGTAGTAGATGCCAAGACAATTACCAGTAATAAAAAGTATATCAATCCGACGATAAAAGCCTTATCAAAATGTTTTGATTTAAAGAAAAAAGATGTAAGAAAGCAGATCAAAAAGAATCCGAACAGCAGATATCTTGTACTGAAAAAGGGAGTAAATTACGAAGCATATCAGAAGTTTGAGAAGATTACATCTGACACTGATAAAAATCCTAACGTACAGGGAGTCTGGATGGAAGAAGATTATACGAGAAAATATCCATATAAGACACTGGCAAGTGACGTGATCGGATTTACAACAAATGGAAATGTAGGAAGCAACGGAATAGAGGCTTCTTATAATTCGATTTTAAATGGTACGGATGGAAGAGAGTATGGATATCTGGATGAAGATTCGGGATATGAAAGAACGGTAAAAGAACCAGATAATGGAAGTACGGTTGTCTCAACGATCGACCTTCAGGTTCAGAGTATTGTAGAACAACATATACTTGAATTTAATGAAGAGCATAAAAATGAAGCAACACAGGGTGAAGGAAGTAAGAATACCGGTGTGATCGTTATGAATCCCCAGAATGGTGAGATACTGGCGGAAGCATCATATCCGAATTACGATCTGAACAATCCGAGAGATCTGACAAAATATTATACAGAAGAACAGCTGAAAAAAATGACGAATCAGGAAAAACTGATACAACTGAATGATCTCTGGAATAACTATTGTGTCAGCAATACGTATGAGCCGGGTTCGACATTCAAACCATTTACAATTTCCGCGGGACTTGAGACGGGGGTTCTTACAGGAAATGAAAATTATGTCTGTGGCGGTGTCATGCATGTCGGAGATCATGATATTCATTGCAGCAACCGTTCCGGACATGGACCGGAGAGTTTGAAGCAGGCTCTGGAAAATTCATGTAATGTGGCGTTAATGCAGATTGGTGCAAGTATAGGAACCGAGGAATTCTGCAGATATCAGAGGCTGTTCGGATTTGGCGAATATACAGGAATCGATCTGCCAGGAGAAGGAGAAACCAGCGGGCTGTTATATACACCGGCGACGATGGATCCGGCCAGTCTTGCGACGAACGCATTTGGTCAGAACTTTAATGTCACGATGACTCAGATGGCGGCGTCATTCTCTTCTCTGATCAATGGTGGTAACTATTATGAACCACATGTAGTAAAACAGATTCAGGATGATAATGGAAACGTTACAGAAAATAAGGATCCAGTACTGGTAAAGAAGACGATTTCAAAAGAAACAAGTGATATTATCAAAGATTATATGCTGGGTGTAGTAGAAGAAGGAACCGGAGCAAGTGCCGCAGTAGAAGGATATGCAGTTGGCGGTAAGACCGGTACGGCCGAAAAACTTCCTCGTGGTAATGGAAAATACCTGGTTTCATTTATCGGATATGCACCACAGGAGAATCCGCAGGTTATGGTGTATGTAGTTATTGACGAGCCGAATTCGGCTGTTCAGGCTAACAGTGGGTATGCAACACAGCTTGCGTCACAGATCATGACTGATATTTTCCCGTATCTTGGTATAGAGAAGAAAACGGATAGTGCTTCCAATACAGATACACAGACGACTCAGACAGCACAACAGTAAGTTATATGTTCATAACCCCATAAAAGTTTTCATATATTATTATGAAAATTTTTATGGGGATTTTTGTTATGAAAAATAAAACGTTTCATAAAAAGAAAATTCTGGTTGTTTTTCTGGCGGCGTTTATCCTGATTCTGTATCTGATCGGAAGACTGGTATATCTGATGGTATTTGATGCAGAGTACTATCAGCAGAAAGCAGAAGATCTGCATGAAAGGGAACGGGATATTAAGGCAGCAAGAGGTGAGATCATTGACAGAAATGGAACCGTACTTGCAACCAATCGGACGGTATGTACGATTTCTGTGATCCACAGCCAGATTGAAAATCCTGAAAAAGTAATCGAAAAATTGTCAGAGTTTCTGGAAATGGATGCAGACCAGGTTAGAAAAAAAGTAGAAAAGATTTCATCGATAGAAAGGATCCGGTCCAATGTAGATAAAAGAACAGGAGACAAAATCAGAAATCTTGGCCTGGCCGGTGCTGAAGGTAGACGAGGACTTTAAACGTTATTATCCGTATAATGAGCTGGCATCTAAGGTGCTGGGATTTACAGGAGGGGATAATCAGGGAATTGTAGGACTGGAAGTAAAATATGAAAAGTACCTGAAGGGGATAAACGGAAAGATTCTGACAACAACGGATGCCAGGGGGATTGAACTGGATGGTGTGGCAGAGGACAGACTGGAACCGGAAGCAGGAAATACGTTGAGGATCAGCCTGGATTATACGATGCAGAAGTATGCACTACAGATGGCTGAAAAAGTGAGAACGGAGAAGCAGGCTGACAAAGTGGGAATTATACTTATGAATCCACAGAACGGAGAAATCTATGCAATGGTGAACGTTCCGGAATTTGATCTGAATCAGCCGTTTATGCTGAATAATGAAGAGACAGGTGAAAACCTGACGGATGAACAGAGACAGGATGCATTAAATCAGATGTGGAGAAATGGCTGTATTAATGATACCTATGAACCGGGAAGTACATTTAAAATTATTACGGCATCGGCAGGACTGGAAGAAGGAGCAGTGCATCTTACAGATCAGTTTAGCTGTCCGGGGTATAAAGTTGTGGAAGACAGGCGGATCCGCTGCCATAAAGTTGGGGGACATGGGGCGGAAAATTTTGTACAGGGGATACAAAATTCATGTAATCCGGTATTTATTGAAGTAGGATTAAGGATAGGAGTGGATCGTTTTTTTGATTATTTCAGACAGTTTGGGCTGATGGACCTGACCGGGGTAGATATACCGGGAGAAGCAGGAACGATTATGCATAAAAAAGAAAATGTAGGGCAGGTTGAACTTGCGACGATCAGTTTCGGACAGTCATTTCAGATTACACCGATCCAGCTTGCAACGACGGTGAGTGCACTGGTTAATGGAGGAAGAAGGGTGACTCCGCATTTTGGAATGGAAGTATTGAGTGCGGAAGGAAAAAAAGTGAAAACATTTCGATATAATGCAAAAAAGCATATTGTGTCTGAAAAAACATCACAGACAATGCGGGAACTTCTGGAGAGTGTAGTGGCAGAAGGGTCCGGAAAGAATGCATATGTAGAAGGATACAGGATCGGGGGAAAGACGGCAACTTCCCAGACACTTCCGAGAAGTGCCAACAAATATATATCATCTTTTGTAGGATTTGCACCGGCAGATGATCCGCAGATCCTTGGAATGTGTGTAATATATAATCCGCAGGGAGTCTATTACGGAGGAACCATTGCGGCACCGGTGATCGGAAAAATTTTTGAAAATATATTGCCGTATCTTGGCATTGAAAAACAGTAGGAAATGCAGTATACTAGGTAAAGTTAGAGATTAACTGAATAACAAAAGAATTAAAGAGGTGGATTATGGATTATAAAGTGTTTATTCCAGTATTGATTTCATTTGTATTAAGTGTGATTCTTGGTCCTCTTGTAATACCAGTACTTAGAAGACTGAAGATGGACCAGACGGAGAGAGAGGACGGTGTACAGTCTCATCTTAAGAAGACGGGAACTCCGACAATGGGAGGAGTAATGATCCTGCTGGCTGTTGTGATTACTTCCAGTTATTTATATTGGTCGTTATCCAAAGATTATTCCGATTCTGTTTCTGACACTTGGTTTTGGACTGATCGGATTCCTGGATGATTATCTGAAAGTTGTGATGAAACGTTCTGACGGCTTATATCCAAAGCAGAAGATGGCTCTTCAAATCGTAGTGACTGCGATCTTTGCATTTTATATGGTTAAATTTGCAGGAGTTTCGCTTACGATGCTGATTCCATTTACAGGTGGAAAATATCTGGATATCGGATGGGTTGCGATTCCATTGATGTTCTTTGTTGTAATTGGAACTGTTAACGGTGTAAACTTTACAGATGGTCTGGATGGTCTGGCATCAAGTGTTACCGTACTTGTAGCAACATTTTTCACGGTGGTTGCGATCGGTACCAAAAGTGGAATTGAGCCAATTACCTGTGCGGTTGTAGGAGCACTTCTTGGGTTCCTGCTGTTTAATGTATATCCAGCCAGTGTATTTATGGGAGATACAGGTTCGCTGGCACTTGGAGGATTTGTTGCTTCAGCGGCATACATGCTTCAGATGCCAATCTTTATTATCATTGTTGGATTTATCTATCTGATAGAAGTATTATCGGTTATGATCCAGGTAACATATTTTAAAAAGACCGGCGGTAAGAGAATATTCAAAATGGCGCCGATACATCATCATTTTGAGCTGTGCGGATGGTCAGAGACGAGAGTTGTTGCAGTATTTTCTATTATTACAGCAATCTTATGTCTGATCGCTCTGATGGCTATGTAGGAGGATATCATGGAAGTAAAAGGTAAGAAAGTACTTGTGTTTGGTCTTGGAATCAGTGGAATCGGAGCAGGACAGATTCTTGAAAGACATGGTGCAGAAGCTAATAATAATGATGGAACCAGAAACTGACAGAGGAAAAGATAAAAAAACAACTTGGAGAAGACAGCAGTGCCAAGATCGTGATCGGAGATTTTCCGGAAGAAGTTCTGGAAAAGCTTGATATGACAGTATTAAGTCCGGGTGTGCCGACGGATCTTCCTGTGATTGAAAAAATGCGTGAGCAGGGAATTACGGTAATTGGAGAAGTCGAGCTTGCATATCAGTTCGGTAAAGGTGATGTCCTTGCAATTACCGGTACAAATGGTAAAACAACCACAACGACACTTCTGGGAGAGATTATGAAGAACTATCAGGAAGATGTCTTCGTTGTGGGAAATATTGGAACACCATATACAACAGCAGTTGAGAAGATGACAGACAATACAATCACAGTTGCCGAGATGAGCAGTTTCCAGCTGGAGAGCATTGTGGATTTCAGACCTAGAGTAAGTGCAATCCTGAATTTCACACCGGATCATCTGAATCGCCATCATACGATGGAAGCATATGTCAATGCAAAGAAAAATATTGCAAAGAATCAGACAGAAGATGATTATTGCATTTTAAATTATGAGGACAGGCTTACAAGAGAATTTGGAGAAGAAATCAAAGCAAATGTTCTATATTTCAGCAGTCAGCGTAAACTAGAAGAGGGAATCTATCTCGAGGAAGGCAATATTATTTACAATTATGGCAGAGTAAAAGAAACAATCTGTCATGTGGATGAATTGCAGATCCTGGGAACGCATAATCATGAGAATGTTATGGCAGCATGTGCAATGGCAGCAGTTTATGGAGTGCCGGTAGATGTGATACGTGAAAGCGTCAAGGCATTTAAAGGAGTAGAGCATCGTATTGAATATGTAACAGAGAAAAAAGGTGTTACATATTACAATGATTCAAAGGGAACAAATCCGGATGCGGCGATCAAGGCAATTCAGGCAATGAAGCGCCCGACAGTATTGATCGGTGGAGGATATGATAAAGGATCTGAGTATACAGAATGGATTAACAGTTTTGACGGTAAAGTAAAAAAACTGATCCTTCTTGGGGATACAAAAGAGAAGATAGCAGCAGATGCAGAAAAATGTGGATTTAAAGACTATATGTTTGTAGATTCATTTGAGGAAGCAGTTCTTACTGCAGCAAAAATTGCAGAGTCAGGAGAGGCAGTTCTGCTTTCACCTGCATGTGCAAGCTGGGATATGTTCCCGAGTTATGAAGTACGTGGAGAGAAGTTCAAAGAAATTGTAAATTCCTTATAAGGAGAGGATGGCTTGGAACGATCGAAACAAAGAGCGTATGATTATGCTCTGGTCATCGTACTGGGGATTATTATTGTAACAGGGCTTGTGATTCTTTACAGCACAAGTGCATATAATGGGAAACTCAAATTGGATTCTGGTTTTGTACTATCTGAAAAAACAGATATTTGCAACGCTTCTTGGAATAGCAGGTATGTGGATCATCGCCAGAGTGGATTATCATGTCTGGAAAAAATGGTCAGTACCGGGGTATCTGGTATCTGTTCTGCTGGGTATTGCGGTTCTTCTGATTGGTGATGAATATAACGGATCCAAAAGATGGTTATCTTTGGGTCCGTTTTCTTTTCAACCGTCGGAATTTGCAAAAGTTGCGGTTATATTGTTTTTGACGTACGTGATTATGCGAAATGTAAAAAGCATGGGGAAATTTACAACGGTCTGTAAAATAGTTGTAAGTGTTCTGCCGGTTGTAGGACTGGTAGGGGCAAGTAATCTAAGTACAGCAATCATTATTCTTGGAATAGCCGTAGTATTGGTATTTGTTGCAAGCCCAAAATATGGTCAGTTTGCATGGATGATATTTCTTGGCTGTGCATTTATGGGAATATTTCTTGCAATGGAAAGTTATCGTCTGGAACGTCTGCAGATATGGCGGCATCCGGAAAATTATGAAAAGGGTTATCAGACATTGCAAGGTCTGTATGCAATTGGTTCGGGAGGATTGTTTGGAAAAGGATTTGGAAGCAGTATTCAGAAATTGGGATTTGTGCCGGAAGCCCAGAATGATATGATTTTTTCTATCATATGTGAGGAATTAGGTCTGGTAGGCGCATCTTTTGTATTATTATTATTTTTAATCTTAATCTGGCGTTTTTTTGTGATAGCTTCACATGCACCGGATCTGGAGGGTGCATTGATTTATCAAGTAATGCTTATATATATTAGGTAATCCTGAACATTGCGGTGGTGACGAATACGATCCCGAATACAGGAATAACACTTCCGTTTATCAGTTATGGAGGAACTTCGGTTATGTTCCTGCTTTTTGAAATGGGGCTTGTGCTGAATGTGTCATCTTTGGTAAAATAATATACATGTGGATGAGACACAAGAATGAAAGGAAGTATGAATGATATATGGGAAACCAGAATCAGAAAAGAGAAGGTACAAAAAAGAAAAGAAAAGATAAAAAGAAAAAACATCATGCATATGCCTTGATTGTTTTGATATTGGCGGCTGCCATTATAATCCTTGGAACTGTTTTGCTATTCTATATTCAGGAAGTGGAAGTAAGCGGTAATGAATACTGTGACAGTCAGGAAATAGTTGAATGTGTACAGAATGATAAACTGTCGAAGAATTCCCTGTATGTACTGGCAAAGTATTCGTTGGGCCAAGGAAAGAAGCCGGAGTGCCTGGATACATTGAAAGTCAGTATGAAAAATCCATGGACACTAAAAATTACCGTAAAAGAAAAGACAAGGGTAGGCTGTGTGAAATCGGGAAAAAAATACAGTTATTTTGATCAAACTGAGCTTGTAGTAAATGAAACTGAAGTGAAAGACAGCAAGATACCGGTTGTCAGTGGATTAAAAATAAAGAAAAATAAACTGTACAGCCAGATTAAAACGACAAATCAGACGAAATTTTCCGAAATAGTAGAAGCATGTGGGGAAAGCCAGAGGTATGGAATATACCCGGAAAAGATATATGTAAAG
>SCPN01001405.1_pt1 | contig 10438 bp, 23 predicted proteins | sample 6106831 | NCBI WGS metagenome assembly SCPN01 (sample SAMN10720447, study PRJNA508395) | human gut metagenome | isolation source: Participant 1, 0 month
GCTGCCCCAGGCACAGCTTCGTCACATATATGAGCATTTAAAATGGATTCCTCGTCCACCATATCCGCGTGTCCAGCTGGGGCTCAATCATACAGTTGAGGGCCTGTGGAATCCGTTGTTTATGGCCTGACCTGCGGGATTTTCCCTCTCCGTCTCCATTTTCATCCATGTCCCCTATGGGATACAGGATGGCGTAATCTACCACAGGATTTCTGGCTGTTCATGAAGGATAGCCGCCTTAGTGTAGTCGGCAAATATTTTAAAATAGTCCCAGTAAGGATTCTGATAGAAAAACTGGTGGGCCAGTCCACCTGGGGAACCCTGGGTGGTCACCTCGTAGTAGAATCCATGGAGGATGAAACATGCCGGTTCCTACATGGCCAGAGTATTGATTCCCTTTTAAATTCCTCCATGGTGCAGTTCCATCCCGCGCCTCCCAGGGCTTCGACAGCCCCTCTTCTTTTCCATATATTCTGGCCACGGACACAGAATACTTGCTCGCAGTATGTAATCCTTCTGGGATACCGGTACCGGTAACAGTCAGAGCCCGGCACCATGAGATGGCGCATGGTCTTAAAATAATCGCCCTGCCTTCTGGGATGTTCCCACAAAAACTCCTCTGTGTGGCCTGTCAGCTTAAGACCGTATTTCCCGCACCAGTCTGATATCTGCCTGAAAAACGCTTCCTCATACATGGCGGTTACGAGGGAGAAATAATCCTTTCGCACCTGTTTGTCCTGCAGACACGCCGTCCACAAGAGAAGGGAAGCTCGTCCAGTATGTCATAACCGTATGTCTCCGGAACCGTCCAGGCAGCCGGTCCGTCCAGGGCAGGGGATTTCCCATCATGTAGATTTCTGTCAAAAAGATACCGGTATCAGTTTCCCAAAATCCTCCCCACCGCTTTCTGTATTCCTCATGGGTCAGTTTTATGAAGGAGGCAATGGTTTCGGGATTCAGATAGTCCACGGCCTTTCTCAAATACTTTTCATAAAACTCATAGATAAAACCATCTCTTTTAACCACGCGGTACGGCATTGAGGACGGATTGGCGCCGCTTTGTCCCTTATCCTCCGGGTTGGCGCCGCCCTGATTTCCGCCGCCCTGATTTCCGCTGCCCTGATTTCCGCCGCCCTGACTTCCGCCGCCCTCATTTCCGGCACCTTCATTCCCGCAGCCCCTATTCCGGCATCTTTTTCACCGCCCAGAGTCCCTTTGCCATGTTGTCCCTTCCCGACAGTATCCTGGAAGGCTTTTGGAATCCATATTCAAAGGTACTACCTGCGGTGCCGCTGCTGAGGCATACTCGTCGTCGTAGAGCCAGGGAGCAAATCCCTGTTTCCTGGACTCCTCCACACAGACCCCGACAGCGTCCCACCACTCATCCTCCAGATAAGGAGTCTTAAGGTAGGCCCTGGGGTGCATAAAGCCCCCGTACACACCTTTTCCATTCACCAATCTGCCAGGCCAGGCGTTCCTTTTTCAGTTCCCCGTTTAAGAACCAGAAGGCCAGCACGCTGTATTCCCTTCCCGGGTCCTTAAAATCACGAATCAAATCCATACCCTTCCTCCTATCCCTTCACCGCACCGGCGGCAATGGACTTAACAAAATTCTTCTGCATACACAGGTATACCACCACAATCACAAGAGCGCTGATGGACAGGGCTGCAAACACAGGAGTATAACCCACTGTCTCCGTTTTCTTATTGAACAGGGCCACACCCACAGAAAGCGTATATTTGCTCTCGTCCGTAATGGAGGTCAGGGCCCACAGGTATTCATTCCACACCTGCATGGCCGAGAGAATGGCCATGGTGGCCAGGATGGGCTTTGCCAGGGGCAGCATGATTTTGCGGAACACCTGCATGTTGCTGCATCCGTCCAGCTTTCCCCGCCTCCATTAACTCATCGGGCAGATCCTCAAAATAGTTCCGGCAGATAATCAGTCCCATGGGAGCAAACCCCTGGAAATAAGGAAATACCAGGGCCGGAAGGGTATTGACCAGATGCATCCGGTTCACCATGGTAAACATGGGGAGCAGAATAATAGCCGTGGGTATCAGCAGATTGAAGATGATCATGTAATAAAAGAAGGTCTTGCCCGGAAATTTAAGCTTTGCAAAGGCATATCCGGCGCAGGTGACAAACACCAGGTTCACGGCAGTGGTTACCAGGGTAACCACCACGCTGTTCATGAAATACCGGGACATGCCAGCATCGTTCCAGGCCGTTGCGTAGTTTTGGAAATTAAGCCTGGCCGGCAGGGTCCAGATGCTTTCCAAAAACTCAGTCTCTGTCTTAAGGGACTGGATGACCACCCACAAAGAGGGTATACGGATATAAAAATGCCAGCAGCATAAAAAGAAACAGAAATAATTTATATACATTTTTCTTATTCATCATGAAGTCCTCCCTGCCCTTTTCTTCTGGACAATGGTTTTAACCGCCATAATCGCCACCATAATAAGCATCAGTATGACGGAGGCAGCCGTACCAGCGCCGAAGTCCCTGTTTGTAAATGCTTTTGTGTAAATATAGGATGTCATGACGTCGGAGGCGCCTCCCGGTCCGCCCTGGGTCATGACCCATATCAGGTCAAAGAGCCTGAGTCCGTTGGTTACGGTCAGCATGGCCAGCACCGCGAAGGTGGGCTTTAAATAGGGGATGATAATGTAAAACAGCTTCTGCCGGAAATTAGCGCCGTCGATCTGGGCCGCCTCCAGGAAATCCTCAGGCATTTTTGTGATATTGGCATACATAATCAGCATATTAAATGGCTGAGAGCGCCATATCCAGGTAACCGCAATGGCCCAAAGGGCTGTCTCAGGACGGCTGAGCCAGGCCTTTGCATACTTTCCCAGTCCTGCCATCTTAAGGAACTGGTCCACCGGTCCGATGGTTGGGTCATAGATGATTCTCCATATACATCCCACCACCACCATGGATATCAGATAGGGATAAACAGACCCGCATTGAAGATTTCTTGCCCGGCACGCCCACATACAGGATATGCAAACACAAACCCGATGGGAATGGCAAAAGCTGACCATGATAAGGTAAAATGTGTTCCACAGGGAACGGACAAACTTGGGGTCCGCCAGTACCTTGGCATAATTCTTAAGCCCCACAAAATGTTCCAGGGCTCCCAGACCATTGTACTTGTAAAACTGGTCTGCAGCGCGTTGACAAAGGGTATGTAAAGGAAAATGACCATGACAATGATGGTGGGGGCAATCAGGGCCAGCGCTGTCATCATTTCCCTTTCTTTTAATGTTTGGGATGATTTCATTGTTATATCTCCTCCTATTGGGACGGGCATTTGCCAGATACGGCGCAGGAACCTGTGCCTGTTCCTGCGCCGCCTTGCCTTACAGCCTGATTTCCGGGCTATGTCTGGTGAAACTGCCTGTGATGATGCTGCCTGCGGTTATACTTCCTGCGGTTATACGGCCTGCAGTTATATCGCCTGCAGTTATATCGCCTACGGTTATACTGCCTGCGGTTATGCCCTGTGTCAGTTCAGGTTGGACAGATAGGTCTCCCATAGAGCTGGTTCAGCTGATCCGTCACATAATCTATGTCATAGGTGCCTATAGGTAATTGGGCTCCAGATCCGTCAGGAACGTGTTCTGGATTTCCGTGGTTATGTTCACAGGCACATAGATGTCGGGGATGAAACCGTTTTGCCTGCATCAATATATCCCTGCATGGCCTCGTTGTCGCTGGTCAGCTCAAAGTTGGTAAGTCCGGGGTTGATGAATTTCGCATAATCCTCTGAAAATGCAGTCTTGGACGTCATGAACTTCACGAACTCGATGGCCTCCCTCCTGGTGCTTAGAGGAATTGGTCACTGCCCAGATACTGCTGGATCCGCCCAGACATCTGGCTGGCTTTCCCTCCACACCCGGCAGGGCATAGGAAGCCAGCTCCACTCCCTCCGGCACATATTTTCCGTCAGTGGTAGGAAAGGTAGTTCGGCTGCAGCATAACCTGCACCAGTTCCTTCTGCACAAAGAGCTGCTGCATGGTCTCCCTGTTGCCGGTAAGGCCTGACTCCGGAACCATCCCTGGTCCCACATATCTTTGAACTTTTAAGGCCTTTTTCACGCTCTCAGATGAGAAGGTCATGGAACCGTCCTCAAAGGCGTTGGGATTGGCGTCCAGCTCCTCACGGCAGTACTGGTCCCAGAAGATTCTCGGCCACCAGTCCATGTTCTGCTGCTGCATGGATACAGAATCTTGCCTGCTGCCTTTATGGCCTCGCAGTTTTTCTCAAACTCTTCCCATGTGGACGGCACATTCAGTCCCAATTCCTTATATACATTCTTATCGTAGATAACAGCCACCGTAGTCATGGTAAAGGGCACGCCGTACAGCTTGTCCGCGTAGTCGGAGCCGATTGCCTTAAGGGTGGCCTTGCAGTTGCTTAACAGAGTTTGATCGTCTCTCCCCAGTTTGCGTCCTCATAATTCTGTCCGTTTTCCACTGCGTCAGTCAGGTCCACCAGCAGGCCGCTCTGCACCTGGTCCCCGATGAACTGGGAGTTGGTCATGACCACATCCGGCAGTTCGTTTGCCACATTCAGCGCCGTAAATTTAGAATAGTAGGAGTCCGATGGAACATACTCATACTCGATGTTTACTTCCGGGTTTAGCTTTTCATATACGGAAATCATCTCCTCCACCATTCCTCCGTAATTGTCCAGTACCTTTATGGTAACCTTTCCGCTGCCGTCCCCTGCTGCCGCTGTATTTCACCGGATGCTCCTGCAGTTTAAGCGCATCCTGTCATGGCTGACGCGGACATGGCTGCACAGGTTAAAAGCGCAATCATTTTCTTATTCATCATAATCCTCCTATACACTATGTTTTCTCTCTGTTTATCCTGCTTTTCTACCATTTCACATATGCAAGCTTGCATGTTCAATTTGTACAGCCCAATCATACAATACCGCAGGGTTTTAGTCAATTTGCAATCAATGCCGGAGGAATACTTTCGTGTTTTTCTGAGTTGTACTTTCATTCCGGGATGGTACTTTCTTATGAGGCGGTTTTTCCCTTATTTTACAAAAAGGAAGAGAAAACATCTGTCTGCTTTCTGCTCTTCCCGGATTACTTTCCGCTATTTACGTTTTCCCGATAATGTTCCGGACCCCATTCCATATAATCTAAGGGTCCACCGTCTTATCCTGATGCTTCAGCTCAAAGAATACATTGACGCCCTCCACGGAATAATACTTTGTGGTGGCTCTGACACGTAGCCCAGGGTCTGTCCCTTTTTCAGATACTCGCCCTCTGCCGCGCAGACTTCCTTTAACTGGCCGCAGGTGGCTGTGTACTCATTGCCAAGGTCCATGACAACGTAATTTCCGATTTCTCATTGGAGCCCACTTCCAGTATCCTGGCATTGGCCGGGGCACCCACCGGAGTACTCACATCAGACTGGATTACAAGGCCGGGATTGCATTTGTACTGGTCAAGGGTGGGGAAATAAATGGTCTGGTCCATGCTGTAATCCAGAAGCACATTTCCCTTAACGGCCATTCCATTTTGCTGGTATCTGTAAAATTCAGCACCAGCGCATCGGCTGCATCCTTTCCCGCTCCAGCTTCCGCCGCCAGATCATTTCCCTGGTTGGCGTTCTGGGCCACGGCTGCCTTGGTAGGAGCCGGCTCGCTCTTTTGTGTCTCTTTTGCCGCATCGGAGGCACCTGCCACCTGCGGCATTTCCTGGTGCGGTCTCCTGGGCAATCATTTCTGGCTGGGGCATTTCAAGGTATGGATTTGTCTCAGTACCTTTTCCTCTTTGTACGGTAATCACTCCTGCTGCGGCTACTATAGTCAGCAGGCCTAACACTAGCATGACAAGAAACAGCTTATCCTTGAGCATCTGGTTTACTTTCTCTTTCACGTTTATCACCTCGGTACTATTCTTACCAAACCAAGGCTACTTATTCAGAAATGAAAGCAATATTTTTATAAAAATATCCAAGGATATCTTCGGCCTTCCATCCCTCCTTTGCTTTCTCGTTAGCAGTGGCCTGACTCAGCCCGTAGCCGTGCCCGATACCCTTCACCACTGCCCTGATTCCGTCCTCATAGGGCTCCAGCACAAAGCAGGAGGAAGCCAGGCCCAGGGCATACTGCACCTCCTCGCCTGTAGCCCGCGCTGCCAATCTGCACGGTATCCACATACCCGGCATCGTCCCTGGACACAATCTGTATGGTGTCCGGTACCTGGGATGCCTCAATGGTCCTGGAGCCGGATTCCCCGGCCGGTATGCTGTTGATATCCGACACAAACGACTCCCTGGAAAAGGAAAGCATCTGCATGTATCCCTCTGCCTCCACGTCCCCGGGACAGTCCACGGTCTGGAGATAGGGATGAGTAAAATCCCCCTGCCTGGTCATGCCCGCTGTGGCCCTGCAATACATGGGGTCAATGCATTTTCCCTCGTAGGTCATGACAATGCCGGAGGTGGCCTTGACCGCGTCCTCCAGTTTTTTGTAATATTCCGGGAACCGGCTGGAACCCCACAGTTTTTTAACTGGTCCGCCTCCAGATAATCCATATCCAGGGCGGATTCCGCTATCTCCTCCCCATCCCCGGTGCCCTCCATCTGCCTGCATATGTATGTCCTGGCAATAATGGCCTGGGCTTTCAGTGCTTCCGGCTCGTACTCCACCGGCATCTGCCTGGCAATGACTCCGGTATTCCTCCATATCCATATAATAGGAGCCGCTGGTCCGGTCCAAAAGAATCCGCCGTCTGCCGGATATTTCCTTCTGCTGCTCATAGCGCAGCTCCTCTCCCCGGATTGTGCCTGTCCATGCAAGGGTCCCTACATAAGGCACCATGAGCCCGGTAAGGGCCGCCCATATGATGCGTTTATTCACAAAATCCAATCCCCTCCTTCCTGTATGCTGACATGGGAAGCTTACCTGTGTCACGGCACTCCCCTATCATTAATATATGAACAGAAGGACATACCTATGTGCCATGCCTTTTACAGCACAAAAAATATCGCCGCACCGTGCTCGCGCCGGCAGGCGATATTTAGGTTATTATATAATATTCAGGAGATTTTTATTGGACTCCTGCATGCAGGCGGATGCGCAAATGCAGCCGTTCAGCCGGTGCGGGTGCAAAACAGTTACAAGGCCTGCTCTCCTGCTTCTGTGTAATGATGTACATAGTACATGGCCCCATTGACTGCGTTTGTGACCGCTTTGGACGTAATGGTTGCCCCGCTGATGGCGTCTATCTGCGAATCCCGGGATTCCCGGAATCCGTCACAGTCAAAGCCTCTCTGCCCTTTCCTTCAAACTGTTCCTTAAAGACATCCTCACTGGCTCTCATGCCCAGTCCGGGCGTATCCTCCAGCACCAGGAACTCCAGGCCGCGGATGGTGCCGCCGCTCTCAAACGCCACGGAGACAGCCACATTTCCCATGTAACTGTCCTTTGAATGGGCATTCACCACTCCAGCCCATCAATGCGCCGTCCCTGTCCTGCAGCTGCCGCCGCGTCCACACCCACATCGCCGAAGTCTGAGGAAGCCAGCTCCTTATTGCAGTCCTGTATAAGTTCAAAATCCATGACCTCGAAGCTGTCTGCCTCTGGAAATGACTTTCTGAATCCCTCCTGCAGCTCATTGGCCCGTTCCTCATCCGTGGTATTCAGCTCCTTTCCACACGCTTTAGCTCATCAATGGTCACCACCCACCGCAAATCATTGTAGCCGTAAAACCGCCCAGCAAATCAATGGCCGCCTCCCCTTGAAGTTACCCCAAAGGTTGTCGGATTCAAGATAGAGTCTGGCGGTCCACCGTCCGCCAGGCGGGTTGGTCCTCCGCTCTCATCCTTCAGATTCGTGCCGCCGGACAAGATATCCACTGTAAAATAAATACCCGTGGGATGATCCGGCTCCCCGGTCTCAAAGGTATTGGGACCGGTTTTGATGAAAGTCTCCGTGTATTCGTACACAGGATCATTTTCCAGCTTCCAGCGGTACTTGGTGAGATCCATTTCGGTTACGTCCTCTGTGCGGCGCTCCACATTCCAGCTGCCCTCAGAGGTTATATTCACAGGTCTGGATCAGCTTTCCGGACACAGTGTAGAATCACCGCCCTGTCCATGGCCAGAACAAAATCATAGACCTCCCTCATAGACATGGCCGTCCTCATCCTTCATGCCTCCCTCCAGCCACTCCGCTTCAAAGCTGCTGTGGGGAATCTCAAAAATGCCTCTTCAGGTTCAAACACCCGCTCAGGAGCCTTCACACGGCTCCCGGAACATCCGGTGGACACCAGCACACCGGCAATCAGCACACATATCAATATACCTTTTTCATAATCCTCCTGCGCTCCATGCTTATTTGATGATTTCATTTTACCATAGTCTGTCCCCTTCCGGGTAACATGTTCCAAAATCTGTTCTGCCAAGCTTTCCCATTCCCCGGTTTTCCGCTAATTCAGCTGCCGGATGCTGCTGATTTTCATTTATGGATAGATAAACCTCCAACTACTGCTGTTAAGTTGGAAATCTAAGTAAGGCATCCCCTGGCTGCCATGAAAATTTTGCATGTTTTATTGATAAAAGGCATACGGCTCAGGAAGCATCCGCTTACATACAGGAGCCTAATAAGAATCTTGTTATAAGTTCTCCCAGGAGAAAAAGACTATCTATTAAAACGAAGCAACACCGCTGAGAAAGCCTTACAGAATGAGGATTCCAGCGGTGTTTGCTTCCTTTTCACTGTCAAGGATGGGATTCCATAATATTTTCCCAGACTTACCCGATATATGCCTGAATCAGCCTGAACGTATTCTCAGCACCGTCCCTGTGGCTTCTCTCATATCCATGGGATGCGTAGACGCCCGGTCCAATCAGCATGGCGCACGTCATGGCCTGATTTCAGGGTCGTTTCAACATCAGAGCCGTAATGTGGATACACGTCCACGGCATAGCCGATTCCATGCTCCTTGGCCAGCTCCACCAGCCGGCACAGGATATCGTAGTTATAGGGTCCGCCGCTGTCCTTTGCACAGATGGAAACCTCACGCTCCGTACACTGAGGCCCTCTCCCACAGCCCATGTCCACGGACCAGGCTTCGGCTACGCCCTCCGGAACAGAGGCAGAACCGCCGTGCCCACTTCCTCATAGATGGTAAAGTGGGCATACACCCGGCGCTCAGGTGTCACGGACTCATCCTTAAGATACTTGGCATAGCCCATCAAAATAGCTGCAGACAGCTTATCATCCAGGAAAACGGCTCTTGATGTAACCGGATGGGGTAATCCTTTGTCCTGGGTTCAAAGCACACATAGTCGCCGGGCATGATGCCAAGTTTCACTGCATCCTCCTGCACGTAACGTCCTCGTCCACCAGCACTTCCACCGTATCCCATGTGCGCTCGGTCTTTTCATAGCTGCCGTTTACATGTACGGAGGCATCCACCAGCTGGCAGGTTCCCTCATAGATTCCGTCCGCCTTGGTAATAATACGCACATTCTCAGCCTCGGCATTGGCCGGCTTCATGCCTCCTATGTTAGTCAGCTTCAGCCTGCCGTTTTCCTTAATCTGGGCAACCATGCCTCCCAGGGTGTCGCAGTGGCCTCCAGCAGGATCCGTCTTCCTTATTCCTGCCGCCAAAATCAGCGATGACGCCTCCCTTAACCGTGCGCCGGGCCTGCACCCCAATGCCTCCAATTCCTTTAACAGGTACTCCGTCACTTCCCTGCCGTATCCGGAAGGACTGTCAATGGCTAACAGGTTCTTGGCCTGCTCCATTATATAATCCACATACTTCCTACAGTCAGACATATCCGTTCTCCTTTGTTGTTGGTATTTTTACTCAGAGTCATTCTACCATACAGGGACGGTTTAATACAAGGGACAACCTGCTTCTATCTAAATTATTCCATACTTATAAGATGGTTCTATCCACACATGGCATGTTATGATATATTTTACAAAACCCATAATTTCATATGGCATCAATTAATACATACTGGAGGACCTGCTGGTGAGAGCAAATCATACAAAAGATAATTTCCGTTACGGATTTACCTGCATACGAAGATGAATTTGATATCAAGCATTATATAAACGGACTTGCCAACTTTATAAAAGTTGGAAACCCTGACAATTGCCATCCAGGGAGAATGGGGCAGCGGCAAAACAGTATCGCATGAACATGGTACGGGAGCAGCTTGACCATACCAAATTTTAAATATAAATCCATATGGTTTAACACCTGGCATACGCTCCAGTTTGATTCCGCCTCACGCTTAAACATAATGTTCATTACAGATTTAATAGAACAGGTTTTTGAAGGAGAGGATGTATGCAGCAGTCAATCTCTCAATAAAGCGGACCCGGTAAAGACATATATATTATTAAAGGTAATATCTTCCAATTATATGGACAGAGTGTTC
>SCPN01000059.1_pt1 | contig 10422 bp, 9 predicted proteins | sample 6106831 | NCBI WGS metagenome assembly SCPN01 (sample SAMN10720447, study PRJNA508395) | human gut metagenome | isolation source: Participant 1, 0 month
GTGAAAGCTGGAGGGCGTTACTTTTCCATTATGGCGTTATGCTCTTATGGCTTGAAGTGTGGCATATCCGAGCAGAAGATACGGAGAGACGCCTATGCGTTCCTGGACCATTTAGAGAGTCTTACCGAGGACGAGGACAACCATTTCAGCCGGGCAGATGTGAAAGACGCTCTCCGGGCATTGAAAGGGGACAGAAAAAGGCTGTCAACGATAGCAAGCCGGGAATGGATAGAGGATAACACAAAGGTTACGATACCAGCCAATAAGCGGAATTACAGAAAGCAAAAAGACCATGTAAAGGTTATGAATACTATGAAAGCTTTAAAAAAGCAGTTAGGAGAAGAAGTAAAAGAGGGTAGACCAAAAGGGAGTGGAACAGCGGAGCAGACAGTCAGAGAATGGCAGGAGAGCCACCCGGCAGGAAAGAAAGCAGACTGCATACGGGAGACAGGATTGAGCAAGCCCACCGTTTACAAGTGGTGGAAGTAGGGCATACTTGAAATGGCTATCTGAATATGCTATAATGGCGATAGCTAAAAAGGATATAGTACCACGAGTACACAAAGCGAAAGCCCCAGAGTTGCAGCTCTGGGGCTTTCATTTAGGTTAGTTGTCACTGTCGTCTCCGTCTAACCATTTGCAGATGTAGTAGCTGGCTACGCCTGCCATAACGGAAACCAAAAAGGATATAATAATTTCCACGAGTACACCCCCTTTCTGTTGCCAGATTGGGTGCGACAACGCTGGATATTATACCACAGAGGCAGAAATGCCACAATAAGCCATTTTCCCTTGTTTATCATCAGAGCCATAAGGAAAAGAGTGTCAAGGGCGGTCGAAAGACCGCAGAGTTTACCCTTGACGCTCTTTTTTGTTGGCTATCATGCCGGAGGGGAAAACGGCTGTCCGTCCGTTCCGTTACTTCCCCCTGTGCTTCATTGTCCGTTCCGGCGGAAGAAAGTAAAGGGTAGTCTGCGACCATTTTTTATCTGCTGTACTCGCTGATCGGCAAGCCGAAGCTCATACTGCAGATAAAAAACAAGCCCTTGACTGTCTCCCTCCTACACTCCCAAAGTCGCCCAAGAGGAAGTAAGCTCCACTATATTCTTGGCAGAATATACGCACGAATATATCCGCTTGACAAAAGTGCTACCACCATACTATAATATGTGTAGCGTATATATTGCAAGTTCCCTAAAGTGTTACCACTTTAGAACTTGTGAGGGTGGCAAGCCCCCCTTCAATCCCCCTTAAATCAGAGCCGGAAGGCTCGTCATGCGGTGGTGTTACCATCGGGAAAGTGAGGTCATCATGGACAAGAAGTATATCGAAAATCAGTATCATCTGGCAGTGCTGGATTTTCAGACAGCCCGTAGTGAAGAAGCACAGTGGGAGGCAAGAAAGACCATGGCAAGGCTGGAGCAGATAGCCGCACAGGAATATGGTTTTGAATACGCAGATGATTTGCACGAAAGAGAATTAGGGGGGAAAAGGGTATGAAAGTAGGAGCGTTTCAGATTGGCAGATACCACGCCATTATCAAAAAGAGCTATGCCGACGGAAGTGCCGACTATGAAACGTCTTTTTCAGACGAAGCAGACCTCATGGAAAGCGTGTACTGTATTAAGTTATGTGTCGGGAAAATGGTAGGACTTGCAACGGACACCCCGAAAGTCCTTGCCGATGTGCAGGTTATCCGGGGAAAAGAGAACATTGTCCGGGAACTGGAGGGAAAGCAGCCATGAACAAGACAAGACCGAAACAGCTATCTTTCCGGGTAAACGAGGAAGAATACCAGCAGTTGCAGGAGAAGGTTTTCCAGAGCGGGAAGAACCAGCAGGAGTATATCCTTTCCTGTGTGCTGGAGAAGCAGATCGTGAATACGGACGGTATCAAAGAACTTATCCCGGAGCTGAAGCGGATCGGGAACAACCTCAACCAGATAGCAAAGAGGTGTAATGAGGGCGGAGTGCTGCCAAGTGAAGCCGAGGTGCGGGAACAAGGGGAGGAGCTGAAGCAAGTATGGCAGTTATTAAGGCGGTATCTTCAAAGGCAGGCATAGGACAGGCGATTGATTATGTGACGAAAGAAGAAAAGACAGAGGAGAAGCTTGTCAGCGGTTTGCATTGTGAAGCAGAGACAGCAAAGGAGGAAATGCAGGCTACCAAGGAACTATGGGAGAAAACCGGGGGAAGGACATACAAGCATTTTGTCCAGAGCTACCATAAGGACGAGAAAATCACGCCGGAGCAGGCACACAGGAACGCCTTACAGCTTGCAGAGAATACGCCGGCATGGAAAGGGTTTGAGGTGCTTGTGGCTACCCATAAGGACAAAGACCATATCCATACGCACTTTATCGTCAATTCCGTCAATTTTGAGGACGGGCACAAGCTCCAGTGGAGCAGTGCCGACCTTCGGGAGCTGAAGGAGCGGTGCAACGCACAGAGCCAAGAGCAGGGGCTGCACGTCCCGGAAAAGGGAAAGACCTTTGAAGGAGCGGAACGAGAGGAAACAGTGGCATGGAGTAAAGACACCTACCAGCTTTTGAAACAGGCAGAGCAGGGAAAGGTCAAAAGCTATGTGCAGGACATTGCCCTGGCAGTCCTGGACTGTAAGGAAATAGCGACCAGCCGGGAAACCTTTATCCGGCTGATGAATGAAAGAGGGTACGGAGTGGACTGGCAGGACAGCCACAAGTACATCACATATACTGACTTAGCCAGGGAACAGGCAGGAGAAAAGGCTTGCAAAATTCGTAATAATAAGCTGGAAAAATACTATAACATGGGTTTTGGAAAGGAGGAACTGGAGCATGAGTTTGAGAGAAATGCACGAACAGCAGAAGTCAGAGCAGGCAAGTCCGAGAGAACAGCTCCAAGAACTGAACCGACAGAGCCGGACAGAGCTGGAGAACAGCCTGCTGAAGGAAGCCTTAGCTTTGTCGAGCGAGAGCTGCGAGGAATTGATGAAGCAGTCAAATCAAGGACAAGCAAGGGCAGAGCAGAACAGGCAGAGAGACGCCGAACTGAGCAGGCAGCTCATCAGCGAGCTGAAGAAGAACGTAGAGCAGTTAGAGAACGGCAACGAACTGCTTCAGAACGCCATATCAGCCGAAATTGGGAGCCTGAGAGATGAGGTTAGAGAAAGTACCGTCCAAGAGGTTAGAAAGGCATTACAGGCGAATATAGAGGCTGTACAAAGGGCAACAAAAGCCCTTGAGAAGCAGTCTGATACACTTACAAGCGTAATGAAGCAGAAAGTCCGGGAACTGGAGGAAAGCAAAAACAGCTTTTTTAGGTATGAGGGTTTGAAGCTGTACCTGTTTTGGGGCGGTATGGTCTGCAATATCTTAGTGTTTCTTATGCTGTTGTATGGTATGATTGGTAAGTAAAAAGAAAACGACAAATCGGAATTTTAAAAAGGAGTGTGATGACCATGATTTTTGATTTTGAGCCTTGGCAATTAGATATTGATATTGACTTAACTAAACAATTATATAGAAGTTGTAAAGGAGACTTTGTATGGGTAGAAAAGAAATAACAACAAAAGAAGATTTAATGAAAGTAATAGAATTATTCGAAAATACTGGAATTACATACTGGTTGGATGGCGGATGGGGTGTAGATATTTTAGCTGGTAAACAAACAAGAATTCATAGAGATATAGATATAAATTTTGATGCTCAACATACGGAAAAATTGTTAAATGTGCTTTGAATCTGGGCTATAAAATTGATACAGACTGGAAACCGGTTAGAATAGAGTTATATAGTGATGAACTTGGTTACTTAGACATTCACCCGTTCGTTTTAAATGAGGACGGAACTTCAAAACAAGCTGATTTAGAGGGTGGATGGTATGAGTTTGAAAAAGATTACTTTGGTAGTGTTTTTTTTGAAGGCAAAACAATTCCTTGTATATCTTTAAAAGGCCAAAAAGTTTTCCATTCAGGTTATGAATTAAGAGATAAAGATAAGCATGATATTTCAATTCTTGAAAGTTTATCAAAATAACATTGCTGTAATTTCTAAGATAAATTTCAGTTTGTCGGTACGAAGAAAAAGGTAAAATACTTCATTGATAAGATTAGCGGTCAAGGCGAGAGGGAGTGAGGTGTAGATATTGACACCAAAAAGGCACTCCCTTATACTTGACGAAAAAAGGTAAAAAAAACTCATTGATAAGATTAGCGGTCAAGGCGAGAGGGAGTGAGGTGTAGATATAGACTCAAAAAGGCACTCCTTATACTTGAGGGAAAAAGGTAAAAAAAACTCATTGATAAGATTAGCGGTCAAGGCGCGAGGGAGTGAGGTGCAAAAGACTATGGCAAAATACACCAAAGGAGAGATAAAAGAGGGTATGAGTGGAAGTCTGCTTATCGGGAGAAAGAAGCCCTTATGCTGGAGAGGGGATACCTGGAAGTAAGTCCTCATGATTTCTATCGGGAGTTGTTTCCGGCTGGCAGTCTCCAGCAAGAGCCGGAGGACGGAAAAGGCAATATTATAGCGACACAGATTAGACCGTCCGGTAGGGGAAGAACCCGGCAGTGGGTAATTGATGATAGTCTGAAAATGCTGGATAAGGTCATAGGGGATAGGTTTGGGCTGATACCGCCTATTAGTTTTTACGGAAAGTCACACACGAAAGAGAACGCTCATGAGCTGTTTGCGGTGGTGGTGGATGTGGACTATGTAGGCAAACAGCAGTTAAAGAACCTGTTAAAGCAGTTTGGGAATGGTGTGCAGCTTCGTCCGACTTATCTTGTCAGCTCCGGCAAGGGGGTACATCTTTACTATTTCTTGCAGGAGCAGGTTCAGTTGTATCGAAACAGGGAAGAAGTGCTTGCGGAGCTAAAAGAAGCTCTTATCCGGCGGCTATGGAATGATACTAGCTCTATCCGTCCGGACAGCCCGGATATAACCGGTATTTATCAAGGTTTCCGGTGTGTGGGGAGTCAGTCGAAGCTGGGTGCAGATTTCCCAGTAAAAGCCTATAAGCTGTCAGAGAACCGTTACACACTGGAGGATATAAAAGCCAGCATACCGAGCTGTAAGGTAGACCTTGCTCCGTTGTATGAGAAGCCGAGAAGAAAAAGTACCGTTACGCTGGAAGAAGCAAAGGAGCTGTACCGAATGGTATGAGAAGCATCGTGCAGGAGAGCCGAAGCGAAAGAAAAAGTAAAGCAGGGCGGTACGTGGGTATGTAATGAAGCTTTATATGAATGGTGGAAACGGAAAATGGAAGCGCCATATCCGAGCAGAAGATACGGAGAGACGCCTATGCGTTCCTGGACCATTTAGAGAGTCTTACCGAGGACGAGGACAAACCATTTCAGCCGGGCAGATGGAAAGACGCTCGGGCATTGAAAGGGGACAGAAAAAGGCTGTCAACGATAGCAAGCCGGGAATGGATAGAGGATAACACAAAGGTTACGATACCAGCCAATAAGCGGAATTACAGAAAGCAAAAAGACCATGTAAAGGTTATGAATACTAATGAAAGCTTTAAAAAGCAGTTAGGAGAAGAAGTAAAAGAGGGTAGACCAAAAGGGAGTGGAACAGCGGAGCAGACATTCAGAGAATGGCAGGAGAGCCACCCGGCAGGAAAGAAAGCAGACTGCATACGGGAGACAGGATTGAGCAAGCCCACCGTTTACAAGTGGTGGAAGTAGGGCATAATTTGAAATGGCTATCTGAATATGCTATAATGGCGATAGCTAAAAAGGATATAGTACCACGAGTTATTAAAGCGAAAGCCCCAGAGTTGCAGCCTGGGCTTCATTTAGGTTAGTTGTCACCGTCGTCCGTCTAACCATTTGCAGATGTAGTAGCTGGCTACGCCTGCCATAACGGAAACCAAAAAGGATATAATAATTTCCACGAGTACACCCCCTTTCTGTTGCCAGATTGGGTGCGACAACGCTGGATATTATACCACAGAGGCAGAAATGCCACAAGCCATTTTCCCTTGTTTATCATCAGAGCCATAAGGAAAAGAGTGTCAAGGGCGGTCGAAAGACCGCAGAGTTTACCCTGACGCTCTTTTGTTGGCTATCATGCCGGAGGGGAAAACGGTTGTCCGTCCGTTCCGTTATTTCCCCTGTTTCATTGTCCGTTCCGGCGGAAGAAAGTAAAGGGTAGTTCAGACCATTTTTATCTGCTGTACTCGCTGATCGGCAAGCCGAAGCTCATACCGCAGATAAAAACAAGCCCTTGACTGTCTCCTCCTACACTCCCAAAGTCGCCCAAGAGGAAGTAAGCTCCACTATATTCTTGGCAGAATATACGCACGAATATATCCGCTTGACAAAAGTGCTACCACCATACTATAATATGTGTAGCGTATATATTGCAAGTTCCCTAAAGTGTTACCACTTTAGAACTTGTGAGGGTGGCAAGCCCCCCTTCAATCCCCCTTAAATCAGAGCCGGAAGGCTCGTCATGCGGTGGTGTTACCATCGGGAAAGTGAGGTCATCATGGACAAGAAGTATATCGAAAATCAGTATCATCTGGCAGTGCTGGATTTTCAGACAGCCCGTAGTGAAGAAGCACAGTGGGAGGCAAGAAAGACCATGGCAAGGCTGGAGCAGATAGCCGCACAGGAATATGGTTTTGAATACGCAGATGATTTGCACGAAAGAGAATTAGGGGGGAAAAGGGTATGAAAGTAGGAGCGTTTCAGATTGGCAGATACCACGCCATTATCAAAAAGAGCTATGCCGACGGAAGTGCCGACTATGAAACGTCTTTTTCAGACGAAGCAGACCTCATGGAAAGCGTGTACTGTATTAAGTTATGTGTCGGGAAAATGGTAGGACTTGCAACGGACACCCGAAAGTCCTTGCCGATGTGCAGGTTATCCGGGGAAAAGAGAACATTGTCCGGGAACTGGAGGGAAAGCAGCCATGAACAAGACAAGACCGAAACAGCTATCTTTCCGGGTAAACGAGGAAGAATACCAGCAGTTGCAGGAGAAGGTTTTCCAGAGCGGGAAGAACCAGCAGGAGTATATCCTTTCCTGTGTGCTGGAGAAGCAGATCGTGAATACGGACGGTATCAAAGAACTTATCCCGGAGCTGAAGCGGATCGGGAACAACCTCAACCAGATAGCAAAGAGGTGTAATGAGGGCGGAGTGCTGCCAAGTGAAGCCGAGGTGCGGGAACAAGGGAGGAGCTGAAGCAAGTATGGCAGTTATTAAGGCGGTATCTTCAAAGGCAGGCATAGGACAGGCGATTGATTATGTGACGAAAGAAGAAAAGACAGAGGAGAAGCTTGTCAGCGGTTTGCATTGTGAAGCAGAGACAGCAAAGGAGGAAATGCAGGCTACCAAGGAACTATGGGAGAAAACCGGGGGAAGGACATACAAGCATTTTGTCCAGAGCTACCATAAGGACGAGAAAATCACGCCGGAGCAGGCACACAGGAACGCCTTACAGCTTGCAGAGAATACGCCGGCATGGAAAGGGTTTGAGGTGCTTGTGGCTACCCATAAGGACAAAGACCATATCCATACGCACTTTATCGTCAATTCCGTCAATTTTGAGGACGGGCACAAGCTCCAGTGGAGCAGTGCCGACCTTCGGGAGCTGAAGGAGCGGTGCAACGCACAGAGCCAAGAGCAGGGGCTGCACGTCCCGGAAAAGGGAAAGACCTTTGAAGGAGCGGAACGAGAGGAAACAGTGGCATGGAGTAAAGACACCTACCAGCTTTTGAAACAGGCAGAGCAGGGAAAGGTCAAAAGCTATGTGCAGGACATTGCCCTGGCAGTCCTGGACTGTAAGGAAATAGCGACCAGCCGGGAAACCTTTATCCGGCTGATGAATGAAAGAGGGTACGGAGTGGACTGGCAGGACAGCCACAAGTACATCACATATACTGACTTAGCCAGGGAACAGGCAGGAGAAAAGGCTTGCAAAATTCGTAATAATAAGCTGGAAAAATACTATAACATGGGTTTTGGAAAGGAGGAACTGGAGCATGAGTTTGAGAGAAATGCACGAACAGCAGAAGTCAGAGCAGGCAAGTCCGAGAGAACAGCTCCAAGAACTGAACCGACAGAGCCGGACAGAGCTGGAGAACAGCCTGCTGAAGGAAGCCTTAGCTTTGTCGAGCGAGAGCTGCGAGGAATTGATGAAGCAGTCAAATCAAGGACAAGCAAGGGCAGAGCAGAACAGGCAGAGAGACGCCGAACTGAGCAGGCAGCTCATCAGCGAGCTGAAGAAGAACGTAGAGCAGTTAGAGAACGGCAACGAACTGCTTCAGAACGCCATATCAGCCGAAATTGGGAGCCTGAGAGATGAGGTTAGAGAAAGTACCGTCCAAGAGGTTAGAAAGGCATTACAGGCGAATATAGAGGCTGTACAAAGGGCAACAAAAGCCCTTGAGAAGCAGTCTGATACACTTACAAGCGTAATGAAGCAGAAAGTCCGGGAACTGGAGGAAAGCAAAAACAGCTTTTTTAGGTATGAGGGTTTGAAGCTGTACCTGTTTTGGGGCGGTATGGTCTGCAATATCTTAGTGTTTCTTATGCTGTTGTATGGTATGATTGGTAAGTAAAAAGAAAACGACAAATCGGAATTTTAAAAAGGAGTGTGATGACCATGATTTTTGATTTTGAGCCTTGGCAATTAGATATTGATATTGACTTAACTAAACAATTATATAGAAGTTGTAAAGGAGACTTTGTATGGGTAGAAAAGAAATAACAACAAAAGAAGATTTAATGAAAGTAATAGAATTATTCGAAAATACTGGAATTACATACTGGTTGGATGGCGGATGGGGTGTAGATATTTTAGCTGGTAAACAAACAAGAATTCATAGAGATATAGATATAAATTTTGATGCTCAACATACGGAAAAATTGTTAAATGTGCTTTGAATCTGGGCTATAAAATTGATACAGACTGGAAACCGGTTAGAATAGAGTTATATAGTGATGAACTTGGTTACTTAGACATTCACCCGTTCGTTTTAAATGAGGACGGAACTTCAAAACAAGCTGATTTAGAGGGTGGATGGTATGAGTTTGAAAAAGATTACTTTGGTAGTGTTTTTTTTGAAGGCAAAACAATTCCTTGTATATCTTTAAAAGGCCAAAAAGTTTTCCATTCAGGTTATGAATTAAGAGATAAAGATAAGCATGATATTTCAATTCTTGAAAGTTTATCAAAATAACATTGCTGTAATTTCTAAGATAAATTTCAGTTTGTCGGTACGAAGAAAAAGGTAAAATACTTCATTGATAAGATTAGCGGTCAAGGCGAGAGGGAGTGAGGTGTAGATATTGACACCAAAAAGGCACCCCTTATACTTGACGAAAAAAGGTAAAAAAAACTCATTGATAAGATTAGCGGTCAAGGCGAGAGGGAGTGAGGTGTAGATATTGACACCAAAAAGGCACTCCCTTATACTTGACGGAAAAAGGTAAAAAAAACTCATTGATAAGATTAGCGGTCAAGGCGAGAGGGAGTGAGGTGTAAAAAGACTATGGCAAAATACACCAAAAGGAGAGATAAAAGAGGGTATGAGTGGAAGTCTGCTTATCGGGAGAAAGAAGCCCTTATGCTGGAGAGGGGATACCTGGAAGTAAGTCCTCATGATTTCTATCGGGAGTTGTTTCCGGCTGGCAGTCTCCAGCAAGAGCCGGAGGACGGAAAAGGCAATATTATAGCGACACAGATTAGACCGTCCGGTAGGGGAAGAACCCGGCAGTGGGTAATTGATGATAGTCTGAAAATGCTGGATAAGGTCATAGGGGATAGGTTTGGGCTGATACCGCCTATTAGTTTTTACGGAAAGTCACACACGAAAGAGAACGCTCATGAGCTGTTTGCGGTGGTGGTGGATGTGGACTATGTAGGCAAACAGCAGTTAAAGAACCTGTTAAAGCAGTTTGGGAATGGTGTGCAGCTTCGTCCGACTTATCTTGTCAGCTCCGGCAAGGGGGTACATCTTTACTATTTCTTGCAGGAGCAGGTTCAGTTGTATCGAAACAGGGAAGAAGTGCTTGCGGAGCTAAAAGAAGCTCTTATCCGGCGGCTATGGAATGATACTAGCTCTATCCGTCCGGACAGCCCGGATATAACCGGTATTTATCAAGGTTTCCGGTGTGTGGGGAGTCAGTCGAAGCTGGGTGCAGATTTCCCAGTAAAAGCCTATAAGCTGTCAGAGAACCGTTACACACTGGAGGATATAAAAGCCAGCATACCGAGCTGTAAGGTAGACCTTGCTCCGTTGTATGAGAAGCCGAGAAGAAAAAGTACCGTTACGCTGGAAGAAGCAAAGGAGCTGTACCCGGAATGGTATGAGAAGCGGATCGTGCAGGGAGAGCCGAAGCAGAAAAGTAAGAAGCAGGGCGGTACGTGGGTATGTAATGAAGCTTTATATGAATGGTGGAAACGGAAAATAACCGAGGAA
>SCPN01001658.1_pt1 | contig 10413 bp, 11 predicted proteins | sample 6106831 | NCBI WGS metagenome assembly SCPN01 (sample SAMN10720447, study PRJNA508395) | human gut metagenome | isolation source: Participant 1, 0 month
TACGTGCGGCTTTCCGCATACGGCTCTTCATAATAATATTTTACAGTCTCAAAACAAGCTGACATAAAATCTTTGGCATTTGCCAATGGATAATATTTCAGCATTTCAATGAATCCTTCTCTTGTATAACTCTTTCTGTCACTTGTCTATTCAGCACCTTAAAACAGGAAGTTCTCTCACTTGTTGTTTTAGTTTAAATCATTCTGCCATTAAAACTTATGCCATAGTACCTATAATGACCTATTAGTTTCAGATTTAGCATACCCATTAGTTTCTTTAGCGGTTGGTCTCTGTTTGCGTATAACCACACTTTTATGTCTCGAATTTTCTGTCTGAATTTCTTAGAACTTGTCTTTGGCATTATATATGGCATGCCTTTGCGTGAACGTCCACAATAGAACGTGAATCCCAGAAAATCAAATGTTTGTAATCTGATACACTCACCGCTCTTTTGCTTTGCCCTTGCAATATAAGCACCGCTTTGTAAGAGACGACTTTTACTATCTTCTAATTGCAAACCGAACTTTTCCATTCGTTCTTTAAGAAGCTTGTAGTAATTTTCTGCTTCCCATTTATATTGAAATCCTGCAACAAAATCATCTGCATATACAATCAAAAAGTTATCACCCTTGCATTCCTTGGTAATAATAAACTTATACCAAAGTGTCAATACATTATGCATATATATGTTTGCAAGGATTGGACTTATGATATTACCCTGTGCTGAACCTTCTTCATTCAACATCAGTTCGCCATCATCTAACACTCCCACTTTAAGGTACTTCTTAACCAGACCGATTATGTTAGGGTCTTTGATATAGAGATGGAGAAACTTGATAATCCATTCATGTTTCATGTGGTCGAAGAAGCCTTTGATGTCAGCGTCCATAATATAACATATCTTCGTATTGTTTAAGCTCTTATACAGTTCTTTTATTGCGTTATGGCATCCTCGATTTGGTCTGAATCCGTACATGCAGTTCAGAAATCTCGGTTCATAGATAGCTTCCAGTATCTTCTTTAATGCTAATTGGACTATTTTGTCCTCATAGCACGCAATTCCTAATGGTCGAAGTTTTCCATTGCTTTTCGGGATATATACCCTGATTGATGGCTGTGGTTTGTATGATTTTCTTTTCAGTCTTTCTACCAAGTCATCTATGTTTTGCCCCAGATTTCTCCCGTATTCTTTCTTAGTAATCTCATCAACACCGACTGCTTTGTTTCCGTCTAATTCTTTGTGACATTGCAAAAGCATTTCTTTATTGATTAGATGATACAACGATGTGAACTCTGGTCTCGGCGAATTTGCCGATATTTCTGCTATTCTTTCTAATTTCGTTTCCATCAATACCTCCGTCCCTGAGTACGGTTGATGTGTCCTCAGAAAGACCATTATTATGTAGCTCCCTTTCCTCCGTTGGCATTACCCAACTTCTTCAGTACTATGAAGCTATCCGACTGCCTGTTGTTCTTTTGGCATTCTCCCGTTTTGCAGTTGTTTGCCATACTTGCAATGACAAGAAACAACAGGCTCTCCCCAGTTGACTGAATAGTCACAATGTAAAACATAAAGTGCTCTTTGACCCCGCAGAAGCAAACCATTTCTCACCAATGCGAATTGATTTGTATTGCTTTCCGTCGAAATTAAAACGTCAGCCTTCCAGATATCAAAATTTCGAGGCTCAATCACACTCTCTATTTTCTCGCTGTCTACGCTTAGCAACTACCATTACTGGCAGTCACCCAAGACTCGCTACTGGCGGTTAGTTAGACCTTACCAGACAGGCATTCCACCTGCTAGACTACTCGCCCTTGTCTGGGCGCACAATCCCGATTTACCTGCTTCATCTGAACCGTCCATCTGAGGGACCTTATAACCTGGATCATATTCCGCAAAACACTTCGATTGCTTTCTTGTCGGACGGAACATTTGCCTTTCTCAAAACAACGTGGAAATCGCAATAGCCATCCCCATCTTGTGTCAGGGTCTGTGCCAGATTAACCTGAGTCAGACCAAATGCATATTCCTGATAGCATGCGCGATGATCCTGATAGCATGCGCGATGAAATTCTTCACAATAAATTCTTCCTATTCTTCTTGCATCATATTGATCCCAAACTTCTGCCATCGGGCAAACAAGTGTATGTGAATTTCGTTCTTCATCCGTCAATTTCAAGCGATCCCTGCGAAATCTCGGATCTGACGGCAGATCACTGCATACGGCAAACAGACTATGCATATTAATTTTTACACCCAGTGCCTCATGCTTTTCTCTTCGAGTTCGACCACGGTCTTTGCCATATCGCCTCGTTGCTTCGCGGACGATTCGTTCCCCCTTTTCTCCAAGAGCGTTCATAATCTCTCTTGCGAGCAATGCATACATAATTGTATAACTATCAAAAAAAAGATTCTATTCCCGCATTTGTACTGGCAGATTATCCTATGGTTGTTCACCCTAATTTACATTCCGGACCATTTTCTGATATTTTTTCCCGCTTAGGAATTCCAGAAAACAAAAATCGTATTATTGCTGGATCCCGTGCTATTATTTATGATACTCTTGAACATACAGATGCTTATTATGTGTCTTCTGATTTAAAACAGGGCTACCGGAAAATAGAAACTCCCCAAAATTTACGTTCTTTTCTAATTGATGGATACACAATTACTTCTGAAATTGGCTGGATCCGACATGAAGACTATACGCTTTCTCCTATTGCCAAAGAGTTCATTAAAGAATTAACTTGGATGTTTCAAGAATTGTAATTATCATTTTTTCAATAACAGTTATGACTTTTATCGATAACAATACTATGTCTCACGATATAAACTGTGGGGGCGTCGGCAATTGCGACACCCCTTGTGGACTTTCACCGCAGACTGGCGGTAAGTTCATCATACTTAGAAACGTGCGCCGCAAGGCATACGCAAAAAAATGCTGCCTGCAAAATTGATCTGCACACAGCAATTTTATACGATTCTATTCGCTTTTGAATTTCAGTTATTTTTCTTTCAGCTCATCCGCCTTTTGCAAGTATTCTTTATCTTTCTTTCAGCACATCCGCAATCTTCTTATACACTGGCATCGGAACATGGTACTTCTCGCCCATGCGGACCACCTCATATACGAGCCCATCGATCTCTGACTGCTTTCCTTCCATCACATCTCTCTGCATGGATGTCGTGGACTCCGGTGCGAGATGTGATAAGATCTCAAGGTTGACTTTCACATAGTCTCTCTTAAACGGAACCCCCATCGCCTCCGCCAACGCTATGATCTCGCGGATCATCGCCTTGAACGCCTCGCGCTCCTCGCCCTCTCTCTGAAAATCTGCCGCTGTGGCATGATAGTAAAGGCCTGCAGCACCGATCGGGGATACATAGGAGAATTTTTCCAGGGCATCCCGGCGGATATTTTCGGAGAGTTCTCCGGATATTCCGCTGTCGTTAAAGTCCTCTGCGATCTTTTTAAGTTCTTCCCGGCCCTCACTCTTTTCCCTAACGCCAAATACGACCCGCAGGATCTTTCCGTGCTGCACAAGGGCACCCGGTCCTTCGATATTCGCGGACACATAAATACAGCCGTCTGTTACAAGAATTCCCGGGAGCTTTTCCTGCAGGCGGCTTCCCGTTCCATAGATATTGAGGATCGGGATCACGATCGTGCTCTTCTTTGCGATCTTCCGGATAAACGGCACCGTGCTGTCCAGGGAATATCCCTTGACACACACGAGGATCACATCCGGCTTTTCTCCCTCCCCTGCTGTCTCGATCTTTTTCTCATAAGATTCCATATTTTCCGCCTGCACTGGGATCGTCTCCACAGTTTCATCCCAGAGATGGCGGACGGTAAGTCCATGTTCCTTCATAGCGGCAAGATGAGCATTTCTCGCAATCAGCGTCACGTTTTTTCCCGCCTTTGTCATATAGGCACCAAGAATTCCTCCGGTGCCTCCTGCACTGATGATCAGATATTTCATAATATTTTTCTCCTCGATCAGTCTGCCTGATGCTCTACCTCATAGGCATGTTCTTCTTTGATCTTCTTTAATGTTTCCGGCTCGCGGATCAGATCCAGCGCTGTAAATGCAAGCACCTTCGCGCCAAGAAGAATGGAATCCAGTCCCTTCTGTGAGCATGCCGCAGCAACCATTTCCTTGCTGTGGCCCTTGATCGGCTCATCGCTGATATTGATGGTCGGCTGGATCGCCGGAACAACCTGGGAAACATTTCCGATGTCGGTGGATCCCATCATGCGGTCTCCTGCCGGTTTCGCTGTCTCGCCGAACAGTTTCAGGTTCTTCTCATAAACTGCATCGAAGGACGGAGTCGGCACCATATTCTCTACCCAGTTCTGGTACGGCTTCATGCTGCCTTTTGCGCCCATCGCCATTGCGGAAGCTTCCACGATCCGCTCTACCTTCGCGTACACATCCTTTAAGGTGCTGGATGCAGCCGCTCTCAGATAAAATTTTGCTGCCGCATAATCCGGTACTGTGTTCGGTGCCTGTCCGCCATTTACGATGATTCCGTGGATACGCACATCATCGCTTAAATGCTGGCGCAGGGCATTGATGGAATTGTATGTCTGAATCAATGCATCTAGGGCATTGATTCCCTGTTCCGGTGCCGCAGCCGCGTGGGATGCCTTGCCCCAGAACTCGATATCGATCGGTACGCAGCCTAGTGTCTTTGAGGTAAGCTGATGGCCAACGCCCGGATGTGCGGAAAGTGCCGCATCGACGTCCTTAAAGTAGCCCTCACGGACGAAACTTCCCTTTGCACTTCCATTCTCTCCGCCTTCCTCGCCAGGAGTTCCGTAGAGACGTACCTCACCGCCGACCTCATCGATCACGCTCTTTAATGCCGCTGCCGCAAGAGCAGATGTCGCACCAAACAGGTTATGTCCGCAGCCGTGTCCAAGTCCTACAAGAGCATCATACTCCGCAAGAAATACCATGACCGGACCCGGTTTCCCAGACTTATAGCTCGCCGCAAAGCCCGTTCTGTGACCTGCCGCCGGCATCTCGACCTCAAAACCGACACTCTTGATCTGATCCGCAAGACGTTTGGAAGCGAAGAATTCATAGTTGCTGACCTCCGGCTTCTCATGGATCTCCAGTGCGATCTGCTGATATGTCTTGCCGTTTGCTTCTACATAATCCACAATTTTCTTCTGTAATTCATCCATTGTCCACAATCTCCTTTTCTTTTATCCCAAAGTTCATGTAATTGTTCATTCTCTTCATCTACAGAGCCTGTCATTCCAGGCCTTCTCATGATCAGTGCAGCAGTGCACAGACCTGCTGAACAGTTACTTCGCTCCAATGTTATAGTAAGGAAAAAGACCTGACAAAAACCTACTTGTCAGGTCTCTTAATGCGTATTATAGTTCTTTTCGCCTGAATTTTCCAGTCTTTTCTTCCGATTTCACCGATCTGTTCCGGCAATTATTTTCCTGCTCTTACTTCCTCAAACTCCTCCTGGATCTCCTTTGACGGCTCACCGGTCGCAAGGCTGACAACAATCAGACAGAGCATTGCAATGATAAACGCCGGAAGAAGCTCATACACATTCCATGCACCGCCTAACGGACGAACGCAGTATTTCCATACAAATACCATGACTCCGCCTGCGATCATGCCGACAAGAGCACCGTTCCTGTTGGAACGTTTCCAGAATAATGCCGCAAGGACCACCGGTCCGAATACAGCGCCAAATCCAGCCCACGCAAAGGACACGATTCCAAATACGGAGCTGTCCGGATTTCCCGCTAAAAATACTGCGATCACTGCGATAAAGAGGACCGTCGCCCGGGCAACATGGATCGTTCTCTTCTCCGTAAGGTTTACGCTAAACATCCCCTTTAACAGGTTCTCAGAAACAGCGGAGGATGCCGCAAGAAGCTGGGAATCTGCAGTGGACATCGTGCAGGCTAAGATTCCGGCAAGTGTGATTCCCGCACCCACGATCGCAAGGAATCCATGCTGGCTTAAGAGTGTCGCAACCTGAATGATGATCGTCTCCGAAGCGGATCCCTTTAACTCTGCCATCACGCCATTCTTTGAGAGGCTGTAACCGACAACGCCGATAAAGATCGCAACTGCCATAGAGATTACGACCCATACCGTCGCGATCCGTCTGGAAAGTGATATATTCTCCTCGCTTTCCGTCGCCATAAAGCGGAGAAGCACATGCGGAACTCCAAAATAACCAAGCCCCCAGGCAAGAGTAGAGACGGTTGTTATGGTTCCATAAGAGGAAGCGGATCCTGTCTCGCTGTTATATGTAGCTGTTAACGATAAAAAGCCCGGCAGTTCTTTCGCATTTTCAAGAACATTCTGAACTCCGCCGCTCATGGATACGCCGAAACATACCACAAGGACAAGCGCGATCGTCATAACAATACTCTGGATCAGATCCGTAAAGCTCGCTGCCATAAATCCACCGAGTGCTGTGTAACCGACAATAACGACAGCACTGATCAGCATAGCCGCCGTATACGGAATTCCGAATAATGTGGAGAACAGTTTTCCACATGCCGCGAATCCGGACGCTGTATACGGGACAAAAAAGATAATAATAAAAATTGCGGAAATTCCCAATAACAGTTTCGAGTCATCGCGATACCTGTTTGCAAAGAAATCCGGCAGTGTGATCGAATTCGTCTTTGCGCTGTATCTCCTGATACGTTTCGCCACGATCAGCCAGTTTAAATAGGTACCGATGGCAAGTCCGATCGCAGTCCAGGATGCATCACAGATACCGCTGAGATAAGCCACTCCCGGCAGTCCCATCAGCAGCCAGCTGCTCATATCCGATGCCTCCGCACTCATTGCAGTCACAAAAGGTCCTAATTTTCTTCCGCCAAGATAGAAATCGCTGGAGTCATTGTTTCCTTTAGAATAGAAGAAACCGATTGCCAGCATCATCACCAGATAGGCAATGATCACAAGAAAAACACCGATGATTGCTCCATTCATTTTTCATACTTCCTCTCATTTTAGTCTGCTATATTAATTTAATAAAGCGTTAATGTAGTTTAGTATATCAGAAAATGGCCGGATTGCAAGTGTTTTCCGGGGATTTGCGTCCAAATCTTCCTCATAAAGCTGGCTTGAAGTGTGCTTCGAAATATGTTATCATTATTTCGTAAATCACAAACAAATGGAAGGATGGTGTGATAATGATTGTCCTGAAGCTTACTTTAGATCATATATACGAATTTGATGATTTCCAAATTAACTTTACCTACCCGAAAAAGATCGTCAACTCGATCATCGAAAATGAGCATCTGGACGGTCGGGAACGATTCCGCTACAAAAAGGCTGTTATCCTGATGGGTGCAAACGCAACCGGTAAAACAAGTCTCGGAAAGACATTACTCCGAATTTTCGGGTATATGGTAAATGCAAATCCACTCCCACTCTGTGAGATGGTATCCGGCGAAAAAGGCTCTTTTTCCATTGACTTTGTAAATGGAGACTATCGTCTGCAGCGTCTCTCTGCTGAGATTACTCCTTCACGAAATGATGTCTCAATTCAGTACATGGACTCAGAAATCGGTCTGCTTGATTCTTACGAAAAATGTGCTTCTACTCTGAAGGACCGCACAAAAGAAGCGACCACAAATGCCACTTCTCTGAAAAAGCTGGTCGGAGAGATTGGTTTTCGTTTTGCCTATCCTGAAATCGAAAAAACTCTGAAACTGAGTAAAACCAATAAAGCCATTTTACTCAAAACTCTTCACGCAGTAATCGGAACACTTGATCCGACTCTTCAGGATGTAAGCCTTTCAAAAGATTTAAAAGATACTTTCATCATTCGCCGCAAAGACACTGAAATCATTATTCAGGAAGGAAAACTGCTGAATCGTGAAGTTCTCTCAAGCGGAACTACTGAAGGTGTTGACGTTGCAATATTCCTTGCCGCTATGATTGCAAAGGAAAGTACGTTTTATTACTGTGATGAGCATTTTTCTTATATCCAAAGCGATATTGAAAAACGAATTTTCGGAATTATGCTGGATCGGATAGGCGCAAATGAACAGTTGATCTTTACTACCCACAATACGGATATGCTCGATCTGAATCTACCAAAACACAGCTATATGTTTTTAAGAAAGCTGTCGGAAGATGGTCGCTATAAAATATCCGCAGTTTCAGCTTCCGATGTATTAAAACGTAATACGGATTCGATCCGAAATGCCGTTGAAAATGATGTATTTGCCTCATTGCCCCAGGATTCACTTCTGGATGAGCTGGAAATGGGGTGGATGGATGAACAATAAGTGCATTTACTATGTCGAAGGTCCTTGTGAACAACAGTTGTTCTCGTATTTGACACGGATGTCATGCAAACAGCCAATTTAAAAAAGAATCTCGAGCTTCTGAACCGATATTGCGGTAAGCTGCACATTGTCTTTCTGCCACAGGTCCTTAATCTGGAAGACGAACTGACTCGATGCACAAATGTAAAAAATGTCTCTGAGCTTACTCGAAGCAACAGTATTCGTAATTTTAACAACACTTTGCAAGAATTCTCACTTAGGTGGTGAGATGAATTGCCTTTTGGGAAAATCATGCAATATCTGGCATCTTAAAACTGCACATATCTGTGCACATAAATGAAAACAAGTATAGAAGAACAAATGTTCTGAAAGACATAGACAAACAAGCGTTCCTGTGCTATGATATAATCAGTCGAAAGTAAAAGGAAAGGCTGATTTTATGAGAAAATTGGACAGTAATGCGCATTCAGTATTTCTACTCTATTATCATTTGATTCTGGTTATAAAATACCGAAAAAAGATACTGACTGATCCTGTTTCTGATCGGGCCCGGGAGATTTTTGAATATATCGCTCCGAAGTATCATGTTACATTAGAGGAATGGAATCATGATCGGGATCATGTTCATATCATGTTTCGGGCCCATCCGAAATCGGAACTCAGCAAATTTATTAATGCGTATAAAAGCGCAAGCAGCCGATTGATTAATAAAAGAGTATCCGGAGATTCGGCAGAAGCTTTGGAAGGAAATGTTCTGGAGCCAGAGTTTTTGTCTGCTGAGTGCTGGAGGTGCCCCAATTGAGGTCATTCGTCAGTACATTGAAACACAGGGAGAAAATAAGAGTGAACATCGTGTACCGTTTTCGGATCTACCCGAATAAATCTCAAAAAGAACTATTTGCAAGGACATTTGGCTGTGTGCGTTTCGTGTATAACCGGATGCTGGCAGAGAAAAGAACGAATATTATGAGAAAACCGGAAAAGTATTAAAGGTTACGCCTGCAAAGTATAAGGAGGAGTTTCCATGGCTGAAGGAAGTAGACAGTCTGGCATTGTGCAATGCACAGCTGCATCTGCAGACAGCATGCAAAAATTTCTTTCGGGATTCCTTCGGCTGGTTTTCCGAAGTTCAAGTCAAAAAAGAATCCGGTGAGAAGTTATACGACAAACTGCGTAAATGGAAATATTACTTTGCAGAATGCGAAACTGGAACTTCCGAAAGCAGGTTGGATCCGCATAAAACAGCATCGGAGTATCGATGATCGTTATACATTGAAGGGTGCCACCGTCAACCAGGAAGCAGATGACAAGTATTATGTATCATTACTGTATGCGGCAGAAGAACCGGAACATGAAATCAGGTCAGTAAAAACCGCAATCGGACTTGATTTTTCCATGAGAGAATTGTATGTAGATTCCAATGGAAATCATGCAGCTTATCCTCATTTTTTCCGAAAATCTCCCAGGAAAAACTGGCAAGGGAGCAGCGCAGGCTGAGTCATTGCAAAAGGGGAGCAACCGTTACATGAAACAGAAAAAAAATAGCCAGACTCCATGCTCATATCGCACGTCAGCGGAAAGACTATCTACACAAGGAATCCAGAAAGATAACCAATTTTATGATCTTGTGCATAGAATCTTTGAACATGAAAAATGAGCCAGGATTCAAGGTTTGGAAAGAGTGTTCATGACAATGGATGGGTATGTTTACTGATTTTCTTTCCTACAAATTAGAACGTGCCGGTAAGAAACTGGTTCGTATTGATAAGTGGTATCCCAGTTCAAAAATCTGCAGCTGTTGCGGAAAACTCAAAAAGGAGTTGAAACTGGAAGATCGTATCTATAGCTGCACCTGTGGAAATCAGATGAACCGTGATGAGAATGCAGCTATCAATATTTGGGGAAGGCTTGAGGAATATCGGGAGTTGAACTTGATACAGAAGAAATTTCCTGATTCCCCCAAAACGTAGATTTTGTTCGGGACTGCGTAGATACGAAACAGCCCCGCTCGTAATAACAGAACCGTGGGACACACGGGGATAGCTCGCCTATGCTTTGCCCAATAGGGCAATCGAGACGAAGCCCCCTTCCAGCGTTAGCTAAGTGGAGGGTATGTCAC
>SCPN01001276.1_pt1 | contig 10383 bp, 13 predicted proteins | sample 6106831 | NCBI WGS metagenome assembly SCPN01 (sample SAMN10720447, study PRJNA508395) | human gut metagenome | isolation source: Participant 1, 0 month
GACGGACTGACCCTTATATGTGCAGTGGGCTTTGCTTTTCAGATTTTCTGACAAAGCATCTTTGTGAAAGTACAGGGCATCTGTGTTGAACTTTATTCAGATGTGTACGCAGCAGTATTTTATCATTGATATTCGCATGTTGCCTCCGGGCAGGTGCATTTTCAGGTTACTGCAAAAGGATGGTGGAGTGTTCTCTATCTCGGCATTATCAGCACAACGGTCTGCTATCTTCTTCAGACAGCATGCCAGAGTATGTGGATGAGACAAAGGCGGCAATCATTCTGTCTATGGAGTCTGTCTTCGGAACCTTGTTCTCGGTTATGATTCTTCATGAAAGTATTACGTTGCATGATATTGGGATGTATCATTATTCTGGCGGCGGTTCTGGCGAATTCAGCCACGGAGGAGACAACGGCATAAGGACAGCGTCGTGTAACTGTTCAGTACCTTCACAGTTACGAGCCAAAATGCATAAAAAATCACCTTCGGTGATGGCATTTTGGCTTGTATGTCTCGGGATTTTGACATATTCATGTCAAAACACCTCGCGGGACAGTGGCTACTGAATAGTTACAGCGTCGTAACAATTCGTTGCGTGGTTGGGGCAATATGGTAAGATAACCATGAAATGCACTGACATAGCTGATGCGATTCGAAAAATATTGAAAAGTATCATGCAGAGAGGGATTTAAGATGGCTACAATAAAGATATCGCAGAGCGTACCGGCTTTTCCGCAGCGACGGTCTCCAGAGTTTTGAACCATGATGAGACGTTGAATGTGCAGGATGAGACCAGAATGAAAATATTTGATACTGCCAGGGAACTTCAGTATCAGGCAAAGGAAAGAAAAAGCAGGAAGCGTCACCTGACGGTTGGAGTTTATTATTCCTATTCCAGAGAGGAGGAGCTGAGAGATACTTATTATCTGACAGTCCGTCTGGCGGTAGAAAAACGAGAGGCAGAGAATATGGAACGCTGTCAGATCCAGAATCTGGAGGAGCTGAAGAATCTTGGAGGACTCGATGGCCTTTTGTGCTGCTTGGAACGTTCAGTAAGAGCATGGTAAGGCAGATAGAAGCCTTCAAAAGCCTACAGTATTTCTGGATGCTATGCCAAAAGGAGATCAGTTTGATTGCGTAGTCAACGATCTGGAAAGTTCTGTGGAAGCGGTGATGGATTATCTGACAGGACTGGGACATAAAAAGATAGCATTTATTGGCGGCTATGAAGTCGACAAGGATGGCGAAAGTGCATGATGAACGAATGGTAACTTACAAAAAATATATGGAGCGAATCGGTGAATTCTCTCCGGCGCTTGTGCGGGTGGGTAACTTCGCCGGAGGACGGTTATGTGCTGTGCAGGAAATCCTGGAAGAAGGAGAAACCCACAGCAATATTTGCAAACAACGACTCTCTGGCAGTGGGCTGTTATCGGGCAGTCAGCGAAAGGGACTCCGGATTCCGGAGGATATAAGCATTGTGGGATATAATGATATAGCAGTGGCCAACTATCTGGTTCCGCCGCTGACTACGAGTGCGCCTGCATATGGAATTATTGGGTGAGGAGGCGGTTCGCCTTCTTCGTGAACGCATCACATCCTCCAGGGAGATAGGGTTAAAAGTGATCGTACCTGCGAAGCTTATTGTACGTGGCAGCGCAGATAGGGTAAAATAAAAAGATTTTAAGAAATGTTTGATTTAATTCAAACATTTCTTTTTGAATTTAAAAAAAGAATATATAATCAAAAACAATATTGTCTAGCGAAGAATGTGATTACCGGATAAACTACTCAAAAAAGGAGGAAGAATATATGAAACGGAAACAGGTAATTGCATTCGTCAGTGCAGCGGCATTGGCTGTGACATCGCTGGCAGGATGCGGGAAAACAGAAGAAAAGACGGAGAAAACGACAGTAAGTGAGGCAGAAGAAACAGCCAAAGAAGACCTGCCACTGTCAAAATATCCGGAAACAGTAACTGTCCATCTTGGCGGCTCTATGAATCCAAATGCGAAGCTTGAGGACGGAAAGACTTATGATGATAATGTATACCTGGATTTATTAAAGGAAGACCTTAATATTGATGTTGAATATGACTGGGTTACATCATCTTCTGATTATGATGAAAAAATGAATCTGTGTATCGGAAGTAATACAGTTCCGGAACTGATGAACGAAACGCAACACAGTACAGAGCGCTTCTGAAATACGATATGATCCAGCCACTGGACGAGTATTATGAGGATTATGCATCGGATACCCTGAAAGGCTATGTGGAATCCGGCGGTGAGGAACTGAGAAAATGTATCACCAATGACAAGGGAGAGATGATGGCGATTCCGGCTCCCAGTATGATGGTGGGAGAAATGAACGAGATGTGGATCCGGCAGGACTGGCTGGACAGCCTTGGACTGGAGGCTCCGAGAACATGGGATGAGCTGGCAGCAGTGGCAGAAGCATTCGTAACCCAGGATCCGGATGGCAACGGAAGATGATACCATCGAATTCTCGGACCTGGTAATTCCAATCATATCAATGATATTGGAGACAATCAGTTTGGTCTGGATCCGCTGTTTTGTAGTTTCCAGTCTTATCCACAGTACTGGCTGCAGGATGAAGATGGAAACGTAGAGTATGGTTCCATCCAGCCGGAGACCAGAGAAGCACTGGAAAAATCCAGGAATTATATACAAATAAACTGATCGACCCGGAAATGCTTGTAAGAAGTGACTGTCAGGAACCTGTCCTGGCCGGAAAGGTCGGAATCTTCTTCGGACCGTGGTGGAGTGGTTACACTGTTTCGGATGCTACACTGGCAGGAGAGGCAGACTGGCGGGCATACTTTTCACACCATTGTCTGAGGATGGAAATTATTATACTCATATGCCGGATCCTACAAGCAAATATGTAGTGGCAAGCAAAGACTGTAAGAATCCGGAGGCTGCCTTTAAGATCGTTAACTATCTGATCAAATACGAGAGAGATTGGATAGAACAGGGCCTTAATACCAAGACAAGCAGTACAGATTTTTATCCGTTGTGGAACGGTTATGACAATGCTGATGAGATCGAGGTATCTACAGAGACTCTGGAAAAATATCTTGCAGGAGAAATTACAATGGATGATGTTGATTTCTCACAGCATAAACTGTTAAAGAATGATATGGAAGCAGTTACGGAGCTGAAAAAAGAACCATATGATGATTTCAGTCTGGATAAATGGAATATGGACAGTGATCTTGCAAAATCCAATCTTCCGAGACTGGTATCACTCCTGGTCGGAGGCGCTCCGCTCGTACACGATACATATGTGCCTGTTTATAATGCCTTCAGCGGTCAGACAGAAACTATGGAAACAAAGTGGGCAAATCTGAAAAGATGGAAGAAGAAACATTTGCAAAAATCATTATGGGAAAAGCAGATATCAGTGAATTCGATACCTTTGTTGAGAACTGGAAGAAGCAGGGCGGTGACCAGATTCTCAAAGAGATCAACGAAGAATTAGGAAACTAAAGAGGCAGCGGCTGATGAATATCATCAGCCGCTGGTGCTATAATATGAACTGCCACTTCCCGGCGGTGAAAGGATAAGGTGAATAGGATGAAGAAGGTATTATACGAAGAATTACTTCCGGAAGAATGTGTACAGAGAATAAAGGAGATGCCGGTTGCTTATCTGCCGCTTGGTACACTGGAGTGGCATGGTCCGCACATGCCTCTTGGAGCTGACGGAATTCAGTCAAAAGAACTGTTTGTCCGGGTAGCAGAAAAAGTTGGCGGTGTGGTGCTTCCCATACTGTTTATGGGACCTGACCGTGTATTCCATGACGGTGATAAAGCGTTTTATGGGATGGATATTAACACGGAAGGTGCACTGAATACCTATCATGTCCAGCAGATGAAAGGCAGCGCTTACTGGCTGGAGAAGGATTGTTCCAGGACTATCTGCGCAGTATTTTCGCTCAGCTTTCCAGAGCCGGGATCCGCATTGTTGTAGGACATGGACATGGTCCGTCGACCCATGCATTTCAGGAGCTGGAGGAAGAGGCAAAAGAAAAATACGGGTTAACTATTTTTACGGCATGGACTTTCGCAGAAGATGAGAGACTGAGATATCAGTACGATCATGCTGGAGCGAATGAGACATCTATCGTCATGGCCGTACGGCCGGAGCTGGTTGACTTTAGTCAGGTAAAAGAAGATGAAAGCAATCTGATCGGAATCGCAGGACGTCATCCGGTCAGAGAATCTTCTGAAGCGTTCGGAAATGAAATACTGGAATATACAATGAAAACATTAATTGCAGGTATTGAGGAAACGATTGGTAAGGATAAGAATTAAGCCTGAGATGCAGGATTCCTCAAGTGATATACCGGATGCATAGAAAAAAACCTTACTGGTCACTGAGTGGACAGTAATAAAGAAACTGTGTGAAATTACAGTTTTGCAAAAATATATTTGACAGAACAGAAAAAATAATTATACTTGAACTGTCAAATAAATAGAACCGGTGAGCTTATGTGATAGGCTGAGAGGAAGTTGAAAACTTTGACCCGTATACCTGATTTGATAATGCCAACGTAGGAACGTTATGTAAGAGAGTCTGTAACTGTGAAAGTACAGAAAAATTACGACAGATTTAACGGGAGATACTTTGGTATCTCCTTTTTTATGCGAATCCAGGTATAAAAGAATGAGATTGAGCGAGAGTTCATGAAGGGGCGCACCACCGAGGGTACGTTTCTTTGTGGACTCGTTTTCAAGGAGGTGAGATGCGGTGATCAAAGTAAACGGAAAAGAAATCGAACTGGAGAAGGCAACTTCTGTAGAAGTGTATCTTGAAAGTGCAGGATACCAGATGAAGCGGATTGCAGTAGAACTGAATGGCGAGATCCTTCCCAAAAACGAGTATGCGGACAGGATGTTAGAAGACGGAGACTGCATGGAGGCAGTGACATTTGTAGGAGGAGGCTGAAAATGGAGACAACGAAGGTTTTGACTAAAGAGGAAATACAGGCTGCACTTGAAGAACGTCATTCACCGGAAAAGCAAAAGAAACTGTCCGAAGGCCGGGTGACGATCGCAGGTCTCGGAGGTCTGGGATCCAACGTGGCATATGCACTTGCGCGTATCGGCGTGGGCCATCTTCATCTTATTGATTTTGATGTGGTGGATATTACGAATCTGAACCGGCAGCAGTATTTTACAGAACATATCGGTATGTACAAAACAGATGCTTTAAAGTCTCTGCTTCAAAAGATTAATCCGTATATCGATATTCAGACGGATTGCATCAAAGTGACAGAAGAGAATCTGATTTCACTTTTTGAGAATGCAGGAATTATATGTGAAGCATTTGACAATCCGGAGGCAAAAGCCATGCTTGTAAATGGAATTTTGGAGCATTTTCCGGAGAAAACTGGTGTCCGCATCCGGAATGGCCGGGTATGGAAGCAGCAATACAATTCGTACCCGGCGATTGATGAAAAACTTCTATCTTTGCGGGGATCAGGTTACGGAACCGACTTATGGACATGGATTGATGGCGCCGCGGGTTGCGATCTGCGCAGCCCATGAAGCCAATATGATCACCCGTTTGCTGCTTGGAGAAGAAGAAATATAGCAGCTATTCGGCAGACATTGTGAAAACAGTGAACGATTATGAAGTATAAAGAATACAGGTAACTATTCAGCAGATATTAAGTAGACAATGAACAGTTACGAAGAAGGAGAAATAAACCTATGAGTACAAAGATACATGGAGCCTTGGAGGACATGAATTCACATCAAGATTTATCTTAGGATCAGGAAAATTTTCTTTGGATCTTGTGAAAGCCTGCATTGAAAAAGCAGACGCACAGATCATCACACTGGCACTTCGCCGTGCAAACGAAGGGGGGCTTGCCAATATTTTGGATTACATTCCGGAGAATGTAACCCTGCTTCCGAACACATCCGGAGCGAGAAATGCCCAGGAGGCAGTGCGAATCGCCAGATTATCAAGAGAAGTGGGATGGGGATTTTGTAAAGATCGAAGTTGTACACGATTCCAAATATTTGTTACCGGATAACTATGAGACGATCAAAGCAACAGAAATCCTTGCAAAGGAAGGATTTGTAGTTATGCCTTATATGTATCCGGACTTGAATGCGGCAAGAGCTCTGAAAGATGCCGGAGCAGCCTGCATCATGCCACTGGGAGCACCCATCGGATCAAACAAAGGTCTGGCGACAAAGGAGTTTATCCAGATCCTCATCGATGAGATGGATCTGCCGATCATCGTTGACGCAGGAATCGGCCGCCCGTCTCAGGCATGTGAGGCTATGGAAATGGGAGCGGCTGCCGTTATGGCAAATACAGCAATTGCGACAGCCGGAGACGTGCCGGTTATGGCAGAGGCATTTAAAAAGGCAATCGAAGCAGGACGAAGCGCCTACCTTTCCGGTCTGGGAAGACAGATCGAAAGAGGAGCAAGTGCATCATCACCGCTGACCGGATTTCTGGAGGACTAGACCATGGAAAATCAGCATATCAATGAAAGTATCTTAAGCGAAGATATTCTGGAAGATCAGAAGAAAAACAGAATCGACCATATGAAATATATGCCGGGTATGGAAGATATCGGGTCTGAGATCCTGGATCAGGTCGTAGATGCCATGCATGCGTATGATTATGACAAATACACAGCGGCTGATGTAAAACAGGCCATTGCACACAGTTCCAGAACACCGGAAGATTTTGCGGCGCTTTTATCACCGGCAGCACTGCCTTTCATCGAAGAGATCGCCCAGGCAGCACAGATTGAGACAAGAAAACATTTTGGAAACAGCGTCTATATGTTCACACCGATCTATATTGCGAATTATTGTGAAAATTATTGCATTTACTGTGGATTCAACTGTCATAATAAGATCAAACGTGCCCAGTTAAATGAAAGCGAGATTGAAAAAGAAATGCAGGCGATCGCTGAGACAGGTCTTGCAGGAAATCCTGATTCTGACAGGAGAAAGCCGTAACAAATCTACAGTGGAATACATCGGAAATGCCTGCAAGATCGCAAGAAAATATTTCAAAGTGATCGGACTTGAAATCTATCCGGTGAACTCTGATGAGTATGCGTATCTGCATGCATGTGGCGCTGATTATGTAACTGTCTTCCAGGAGACCTATAATTCCGATAAATATGAAACACTTCATCTGGCAGGCCACAAACGTATCTATCCGTATCGTGTCAACGCCCAGGAGCGTGCCATAAGAGGAGGCATGCGTGGAGTTGGATTCGGAGCACTTCTGGGGCTGGATGATTTCAGAAAAGATGCATTTGCGACCGGATACCATGCATATCTTCTGCAGAGAAAATATCCGCATGCAGAAATCGCATTTTCCTGTCCGCGTCTGCGCCCGATCATCAATAACGATCGCATCAATCCTATGGATGTTCACGAGAAACAGCTTTTGCAGGTTGTGTGCGCATATCGGTTATTCATGCCATTTGCAAGTATCACAGTGTCAACGAGAGAGTGCGCCGGGTACGTGACAACCTTGTAGGTATCGCGGCAACCAAAATCTCCGCCGGAGTCAGCACCGGAATCGGAAGCCATGTGGATGACATCGAGGATAAGGGCGACGACCAGTTCGAGATCTCAGATGGAAGAAATGTAGAAGAAGTCTATAATGCACTGCTTTCTAACAATTTGCAGCCGGTGATGAGTGATTATATCTATGTGTAGGGAATGATCGGCTGATTCGATGGTGTTTTAGATATGCACTTAAAAATAAACCTGCATTATTCACGAAAAAGCCGTGTGATAATGCAGGTTTATTATATTATCATCAAGAAACGTGCAATTCATATTTACTTCGCAGTTATTCCCGAAATAAATATTGTTACCATAATCAACATAAAATGGAGCAGTAATCTATAAGTTCTTACCTTTTCCGCCGAGAAGCTCATTTAAAATACGTTCTTTTTCATCAGAATCTGCAGAATCTGTCTGGTTATAACTTCTGTCGAATCTTTGGTTTGTCGCCAGGAAGAAGGAGTTCAGGATCTCCGTAATCATACAGTTCTCCTGCTAACATTTTCTCTCTTTCTGTCACAGACACCTCCATCGAATACATTGTTATAGAGTTATATATAAGAATTGGAGTAACTATTCAGTAACCACTATCCCGCGAGGCGTTTTGGCATGAATATTCCAAAATCCCGGGACATACAAGCAAAAATGCCATCACCGATGATATAAAATCCCTTATGACGGGTCGACAGGTTGTGATCCGGTTCTGCTTCCATATCGCAGAATTTTACCGCTATCTGAACTTCATACGAATCCATTTCAGCAATTGAATGATCAGAAAACTGGCAAATGCATACAGATATACAAATCCAAGCTGTAGAAGATCCAGAGTCTCCACTTTAAACACCCGGTGGAGTCCGGGAACTGTCAGTACAGTGGTAATAAGCACTGCACCAAGTACAAATGCTCCTGCAGCCACTTGTTGTTAAAGAACCGTTTTGTAAAGATAACCGGATGATCCGACTTACAGTTAAATCCATGAAACAAACGTGCCAGACAAAGTGTACCAAAAGCAAATGTGCTGCCGAGAAGCGCGCCATTCATGTGATAACCTGTCAAAAATGAGAGCATTGTCATCGTGCCGATCACAAAGCCTTCCAGGCCGATTTTTCCAAGAAAGTCTTTTGTCAGTATGGATTCGTCAATAGCAGAACGTGGCTTCTCGTTCATCACTTCACTGCTATGTGGCTCCACACCAAGTGCGATTGCCGGAAGGCTGTCTGTCAGAAGATTAATAAACAACAGGTGTACCGGTGCAAACGGAACCGGAAGTCCGGCGATCGATGCACATAAAACAGCCAGAATAGCTCCAAAGTTTCCGGACAAAAGAAACCGGATTGCATATTTGATGTTTTGATACAGCTTTCGTCCATTTTCCACTGCTTTACGATTGTTGCAAAGTTATCATCTGTAAGGACCATAGCAGCCGCATCTTTCGCAACTTCCGTTCCGGTCATTCCCATTGCAACACCAATATCTGCCTGCTTTAATGCCGGAGCATCATTCACACCGTCTCCGGTCATCGCAACGATCATGCCCTTTTCCTGCCAGGCGCGGACAATACGGATCTTGTGTTCAGGTGAAACTCTTGCATATACAGAAATTTTCGGAACAAAATCCTTTAGTTCAGCATCGCTCATATTCTCAATATCAGCACCCTCACAGGCTTCCGATAAGTCCTGTAAAATCCCAATTCTTTTAGCGATGGCGGCTGCTGTGATCTTATGATCTCCTGTAATCATGACCGGTCGGATTCCCGCTTTTATACATTCCGCTACCGCAGCTTTTGATTCTTCTCTCGGAGGATCCATCATCGCAATAAGTCCAAGGAATATCAGATGATTTTCATCATCCATTGACAACGTATGCTTTTCCGAGACTTCCCGATAGGTAAATGCCAGAACACGCAACCCTTCCATGGAAAAACTTTGATTCTGCTGCTGGATCTTTATCTTATCTGCCTCTGTTATTTCGCGAATGCCATCATGTGTCCAAATCTGTTCTGTAAGTTCCAGAAGCCGGTCAACAGCGCCTTTTACAATCATTCGATTTTTACCATCTATCAGGTGAAGTGTTGACATCATCTTTCGATCACTGTCAAATGGCAGTTCTCCATTTCTTGGATAAAGCTTTCTTATGCTTGCGGCAGCAAGTCCATGTTGGCTTGCCAGATTAATCAATGCTGTTTCTGTTGGATCTCCGATTTCCACACCATTTTCATTGGTCGAATCGTTGCATAAGATACTGTAATCCATAAGAAATCTCTGCGCCGGATCATCCAGATCGAGTTCCGATACGGGGATTCTTTTTCCTGCTACATAGTAATCTTCAACTGTCATTTTATTCTGTGTAAAGTGTTCCTGTCTTATCAGAGCAGATGATGGAAACGCTTCCCAGACCTTCCACAGCCTGAAGCTTGCGAATGATAGCATGTTCTCTTGCCATCTTCTGTGCCAAAGTACAATTGTCACGATAGAACTTAACGCTTCAGGAATTGCTGCCACTGCAAGTGCTACTGCAAACATAAATGCGCTACCGATCTTTTCCCGCGAAATACACTGATTGCAAACAGGATTCCGCAGAATATCAGAATCAAAATGGAAAGCTTTTTGCCAAATTCCTCCAGATTCACCTGCAACGGAGTCCTGTTTTTCGAGGTCGATTTCAAAAAGCCCCGCAATTTTTCCGATTTCCGTCTGCATTCCTGTGTCTGTTATAACCGCCTTTGCCTCGTCCGTATGTCACAAACTGCCGGAAAATACCATATTGGTCCGATCGCCCAAGGGAACTTCTGCTTCCAGGGTCTC
>SCPN01001016.1_pt1 | contig 10356 bp, 11 predicted proteins | sample 6106831 | NCBI WGS metagenome assembly SCPN01 (sample SAMN10720447, study PRJNA508395) | human gut metagenome | isolation source: Participant 1, 0 month
TTCTGTTGTTATCTTATGCTACTTGAATTAGTTTATTCTAACTCCTGTGTTTTAAGAAAGAATCCCTCTACCGGGATCCCGTATGATTTTTGGTTTTATCCGTTGTACTTTAGTTAGCTATATCTAACTGTTGGGTATATCATACCGTTGTGTTTTGTCGGATTTTGTCAAAGGATATCCTGCAAATTTTCCGGCTTTTCTTGAGAAAATTGTATCATTTTCTTTTTCACATCACGCTGGTGAAAGAATATTCGCAATGGAAGCAGAGACTTTCCCTGCTTTTGTTAAAAAGCCGCTGGAATCTTAAGAAGAAGACTCCAGCGGCTTTCCCGTTGCTATTCTGTTCTGTTTTTTATACCGGCTCGTCCAGCAGGTTACCCATACTCTTTAAGCCAATGTAAAGAGTAGATGTATTGTGAAGCAGTGCGGAAGTGGTTGGCTGTAAAATGCCGCCCACGCCGAGCAGAATCAGTCCGGCATTGAACGTAACGATAAAGCGGTAATTCTTATGAATCCGTTTCATCAGACGGTTGCTCAGCATACGAAGCACCAGAATTTCTGCCAGATCGTCTGCGGCAACGGTGATATCCGCGATCTCACGCGCAATCTCTGCGCCCTCGCTGATGGCGATTCCAACGTCTGCGGCAGAAAGTGCCGGTGAATCGTTAATACCGTCACCGATCATAATGACTTTACGTCCCTCTGCTTTTTCTTTCTCCACAAAGTTTGCCTTATCCTCCGGCAGTACCTCAGCATAGTACTCGTCCACGCCGACCTTCTTCGCGATCGCTTTTGCCGTGCGCTCGCTGTCTCCGGTCATCATGACGATTTTTTTCAGACCTGCTTTTTTCAGCTGACGGATAATTTCGGCCGCCTCCGGACGAAGCGGATCCTCAATGCAGTTAACTGCTGCAAGTTCACCTTCTAAGGCAAGATAGAGATGAGAATACTCCTCCGGCAGATGACGGAACTTCTCTTCCATTCCTTCCGGAATGATACTGTTCTCATCCTCAAATACGAAGTGATAACTTCCAATAATCGCTTTTTTGCCATTGATCGTTGTAGAAATACCGTGTGCAACGATATATTCTACTTTGGAGTGCATCTCCTCGTGATCCAGATGTTTCTTCTTTGCCGCGTCTACCACAGCCTTGGCCATGGAGTGCGGGAAATGCTCTTCCAGACATGCTGCGATGCGCAGAAGCTCATCCGTGCTCTTTGTTTCGCTGAAGGATACCACCTCTGCTACGGTCGGCTGCGCTTTTGTCAGTGTTCCGGTCTTATCGAAAACGATCGTATCCGCTTCCGCCACAGCCTCCAGGAATTTACCGCCCTTTACGGTGATCTTGTGCTGGTTTGCCTCGCGGATTGCAGAGAGAACGGAAATCGGCATGGCAAGTTTTAACGCACAGGAGAAGTCCACCATCAGAATAGAGAGTGCTTTCGTTGCATTTCTGGTCAGAAGATACGTCAACGCCGTTCCACCAAGGGAATACGGTACAAGACGGTCTGCCAGATGCTCTGCCTTGCTCTCCAGTCCGGATTTCAGTTTCTCGGACTCTTCGATCATCGCGGTAATCTTCTCGTAACGGCTGGATCCGCCGGTCTGCTTCACAAGAATAGTAAGCTCGCCCTCCTCAAGAACCGTTCCCGCATAGACAACGGAACCTAAGGTACGGCGTACCGGAACAGATTCTCCGGTCAGAGAAGCCTGGTTTACCATACCCTCGCCGTTGGATACCTCGCCGTCGAATGGAATCAGATTTCCCATATGTACGACAATCTCGTCGTCCGCAACAATTTTTTCAGACGGAACGAGAATTTCCTGGCCGTCTTTTTTCAGCCATACCTTTCCGACGTTCAGCGACATGCTGCGTGCCAGATCTCCGACGGATTTTTTATGCGTCCATTCCTCAAGCAGCTCTCCTACGCCGAGCAGGAACATGACAGAGCCTGCGGTTCCATAGTCGCCGCGGAGCATCGAAACACCGATTGCGGTTGCATCAAGAACCGGAACTTCGATCTTTCCCTGTGCCAGTGTCTGGATTCCTTTCCAGATATATTTTACGGAAACAACCGTAGTATAGATGGCACGGATCGGTGCCGGAAGAAGCCATTTTCTTCCAAAGTGGTAAATCACTTTGCTGATCAGCTTTTCCTGATATTCGTTGTTTAACGCTCTGCCGGAGCTCTCAAGCAGTCCGGTCGGCAGCTCTACTTCCTCGTAGTGGAAGAGCTGTATCATCCGAATCACAGCGGCTCGTTCTCCCTCGTAACAGATCACGGCATCGCCGGTTCTGTCATATACCTTCGCGAAAGATACCTGGTTCTGATTCTGCAGATAGTACAGCAGTGTCTCTGCCTGTACGGAGGACATGCGCTTCTGTGCCAGATGGATTCGGATTCTGCCTCTGCTTTCGTGTTTAATATAAAATTTCAAATCTTATGCCTCCTAGAAAACACCTGCAGAGAATTCTGCAGGCGTTTTGTTTTTTCCGTATGAATACGACGTAAATCAGATGTTGCTGTGTACAGCTTATGCCTCAACCGTATCCTCTGCTTCTGCTTCAACAGCTTCCTCTGCTGTCTCTTCAGCTACATCCTCTACTGCCTCTTCTGCTGCTTCACGCTCTTCGTTGATCTGTTTTGCGTCAGCATAGATGTCCTCCGCATTCTCCTGGATGGTCGTTACCGTATCCATAACAACTTTCTTTGCACGAAGAACAGCTGCGGTGCAGTTGGTGTAAAGTTTTTTCGCATCCTTGCTGGACAGTGCTTTGATACCTGCTGTTCCGAATAATACTCCTGCTGCGAAAAGTCCTGGATGTTTTAAATCTTTGATTGTCATATTACATGTCCTCCTGTTATTAAAATAAATTTTTCCTGAATTTTACATTTTCCCCCGCTGTGGTTCACAGTATAGCACTCACCTGCTCGGTTAGACAATACGTACAGTTCTTTTTGATAATTATTTTCATTAAAACAGGGAAAACGGAAGGAATTTTCACCCGTTTTCCCCGTTTTTCAGCCTTCCACCGCTGAAACAATCACATTTTCAATATCCTGATTCTGAATATAGCCCTTTGCCTTCAGTCCGGATTTCATCACGTCCATCCACATCTCTCCGCTTAAGCGGCAGATGGTATGATCGCTCAGTTCTACGGTACAGCCCTGATCTTTGAAGCATTCTTCTCCACAGGCAATCTTGTAAAAATTTTTGCGGCTGATTGCACCGATGCTCTCCAGTGTATTCACCATGCGATACACCGTAGCAGGCCCGATGCTGCTGTCTTTCTGCAGAGCTTTATAGTAAATTTCTTTACAGCAGGGCACTCCTCTTCCAGGATAATATCGAGCAGAATCCGTCTCTGTCTGGTTATTCTGCATCCCTGTTCCCGGAGCTTCTGAATAATCAGTTCTCGCTTCATCTGTGTTCTGTGATAATTTCTGGCTTCATGCTTTGTCTGTTCCTGCGGCATACGTTCTACCTCCTGATGATGATTCCTGTCCTGTCAGTCGCAATGTCCCTTGCACTGCCCGCAGTTACCACCACAGCTTCCTTTGCCGCTTTTTTTATCTTTAATCATACTGCGTACTGCAAGTCCTACCAGACCAACAACGACTACAAGTGTGATAAAAGTTCCCATAGAAACAACTCCTTTCTTTTCAAAAGAGTCCGCATCCTGCAGCGGATGCCGGATACGGACTCTTCATCAGATACATGTTCTCTATCTGTCACAGCAATTATTTGCTGAACATTTTGTTGGTGGAAACGCTCAGAGTTGCGCTTTCTTTGTAAGGTCTTACCAGCAGATATACAAATCCGATGATGAGCAGAACAGCAACTACCGTTCCGATTCCAAAACCGCCGCCGATGAACAGGTTACCGATCTGATAGATGCACAGGGATACAACATAGGCAAGCAGTGTCTGATATCCGATTGCAGTAAAAAACCATTTGGTATTGTTCATCTCACGTTTGATTGCACCCATTGCTGCGAAGCACGGTGCGCACAGAAGGTTGAATACCAGGAAGGAATAAGCTGCTACCGTAGATAAGCTTCCTGCGAGCTGTCCCCAGATCTCGGCACCGTCTTCTGCAACTTCACCAAAGCCGAACAGGATACCAAAGGTACCAACAACGTTCTCTTTTGCGATCAGTCCGGAAACAGCTGCAACAGCCATCTTCCAGTCGCCCCATCCAAGAGGTGCAAACAGAGGAGCGATCACGCTTCCGATGGAAGCCAGGATACTGTCATTTAACTGCTCAGCTTCCAGCATTCCGAAGGATCCGTCAACCCATCCGAAGTTCATCAGGAACCACAGAACGATGGTAGACATCAGGATGATCGTACCGGCTTTTTTGATGAAAGACCAGCCACGCTCCCACATGCTGCGAAGAACGTTGCTTACCGTCGGCCAGTGGTAAGCCGGAAGCTCCATAACAAATGGTGCCGGATCTCCTGCGAACATCTTTGTTTTTTTCAGGATGATACCGGAGCAGATGATTGCTGCGATACCAACGAAGTAAGCACTTGGTGCAACCCAGGAAGCTCCATTAAACAGAGCGCCTGCGATCAGGGCGATGATTGGAAGTTTTGCTCCACAAGGTACAAACGTTGTTGTCATGATGGTCATCTTACGGTCACGGTCATTCTCGATTGTACGGGAAGCCATAACTCCAGGAACTCCACAGCCTGTTCCGATCAGCATCGGAATGAAGGATTTTCCGGAAAGTCCAAATTTACGGAAGATACGGTCCATGATGAATGCAACACGCGCCATGTAACCGCAGGACTCCAGAAATGCCAGGAACAGGAACAGTACCAGCATCTGCGGTACGAATCCAAGTACGGCACCAACACCGGCAACAATACCATCCAGGATCAGACCCTGCAGCCAGTCAGCGCAGTGGATCGCGTTCAGCAGATTTTCAATGGCCGGCGGAATGATCTCTCCAAAGAGTACATCGTTGGTCCAGTCCGTTACAAAAGTACCTACTGTTGTGACAGATACATAATATACAACCCACATAACAGCTGCAAAGATTGGAAGTGCAAGCCATCGGTTTGTTACGATGCGGTCGATCTTATCCGATGTTGTCATGGCGTTTTTCTTGTTCTTTGTGACACAGTCGCCGATGATGCTGGAAATATAAACGTAACGCTCGTTTGTAATAATACTCTCGGTATCGTCATCAAATTTGTCTTCCAGCTGTTTGATCTCGGCAGATACATCCGGAACGGATTTCATCTTCTCTGTGATCTTATCATCTTTCTCCAGAAGTTTGATTGCAAAGAAGCGTTTCTGCTCATTTACAATATCACTTCCGAGTTTGCTCTCAACGGTGCGGATGACTGCCTCCACATCCTTGTCAAACTCATGAACCGGTACAGCAGCACCTTTTTTCTGTGAAATCTGCACTGCTTTATCAGCAGCTTCTTTGATTCCGGTTCCTTTCAGAGCAGAGATGGTTACAACTTCACAGCCCAGCTTTTTCGCCAGTTTGTCGATATGTATTTTGTCTCCGTTCTTCTCAACAATATCCATCATGTTGACAGCCATGATCACCGGAATACCAAGTTCCATGATCTGTGTGGACAGATACAGGTTACGCTCAATGTTGGTACCATCTACGATATTCAGGATCGCATCTGGTCTTTCATTAATCAGGTAATTTCTGGCTACCACTTCCTCCAGTGTATACGGAGATAAAGAATAGATACCCGGAAGGTCCATGATGGTGACATCTTTGTGGCCTTTGAGCTTTCCTTCTTTTTTCTCGACGGTTACACCTGGCCAGTTTCCTACGAACTGGTTGGAGCCTGTCAGTGCATTGAACAATGTTGTCTTACCGCAGTTCGGGTTTCCTGCGAGTGCAATCTTAATTGCCATTTTTCCATGCCCCTCTTTCTTTGATTTTTACTGATTTTAATAACTTCACAAGCCTTACCAATATTGGCTGCAGCTTGCTTTTGTTAGCATCCGCTAACAAGCAGGCAAAAAAAATTTACTCTACTTCAATCATTTCGGCATCTGCTTTTCTTAAGGATAATTCGTATCCTCTGACGGTTACTTCGACCGGATCGCCGAGCGGAGCAACTTTGCGCACGAATACGTCAACACCCTTGGTGATTCCCATATCCATGATTCTTCTTTTGACCGGACCGGAGCCGTTGAGTTTTACAACTTTAACGGTTTCTCCTACGGAAGTCTCTTTTAAAGTCTTCATCTTCTCTCCTTCTTTCCTATCAAATCAGGATTTTGGCTGCCATATCTTTTCCAACGGCCACCCTGGAATCTTTCACATTCACGATGAGATTGCCGTCGATTTCCGATACGACTGTCACGTTTCCGCCAACGACGAAGCCAAGATTTTCAAGAAATCTTCTGGTCTCTTCTTTTCCGCCGACTTTTCTGATTGTGTAACATTCGCCTGGATTTGCCATCGTTAAAGGCATAGTCAATTACCTCCTGTGTATGATAATGAGTTTCATCTCTATTTCAGTTGTTAGTATATGCTAACGTACGTTAGATGTCAACTGCTTTTTTACTATTTTTTTGTATTTTTTTCTGAAATTTACTCCGTTACTGAGAAAAAGCCTTCGTTAAGAGCCCTGTTTTTTTGAAAAATAAGGCAGAACAGAGAAATTTCGTATCTCCCTGTTCTGCCCTTTTTGCTTTCCATTTCTTTTTAGAAACGGTACATCATCTTATGCCATTTTGCACCGCCATGCGTCGAGTCGGAAAGTTCGATATATTCGTATCCGATCCTTTTGTAGAATGGAATCATATGATCCTTGCACGTAAGAACAACGGCTTTTTTGTCACGCTCTCCTGCGCTTTTTACCATATGACGCATCAGTGCTTCTCCAATGCCCTGTTTCTGGAACTTCGGATTGACGTCCAGTCCGAAAATCATCTGATAATCGCCGTCCGGGTTGTGCAGCGTGGCGTCATGGTAGAGTGCATCCGCCAGATAATCGGTATCCGCACAGCAGCCATTGCAGAAGCCTGCGATTTCGCCGTCTTCAGTTTCCGCCACAAAAAAGCTGTTTTTGCAGGTTTTGTACCGCTCCATGAAGTCTTCATAACCTGCCGCCTCGGCAGCCGGGAAGCATAGCGCCTCCACCTCGGCTACCTTTTTCAGATCTTCCTCTTTTACCGGACGGATCGTATACTTTACTTTTCGTTTTAAATAGGGCTTCAGTCCCGCAACGACTTCTTCCACCGTTCCATCCACGAACGGATTCTTCAGTCCTGCCAGCTCCAGCAGTGCAAAATATCCCTTGCTTCCGCCTGCCTGGCAGAGACGGTAATAATCGTCCCACGCCTTTTCCGGCTCTTTTTTGGAACGCTCAAAGAACTGGAAAGCACAGATCTGTGCCAGCGCATAATCAATATAATAGAACGGGTTCACAAAGATATGCTGCTTCTGCATCCAGAAACCGCCCTCCTCGAGGAACTTGTGGCCGTCATAATTTCTCCATGGCATATAGGTCAGCTCTAACTGATGCCAGATCGCACGGCGCTCCTTGGCCGTCATGCCGATATTTTCAAATACCTTATGCTGGAACTCATCCACACATACCATGTACGGAATCACTTCCAGCGCGCTCATCAGGTGCGCATAACGGTAATCATCTGCTTTCTCTCCAAAGAATGCATTCATCCAGGGGTATGCGAAATGCTCCATTGTCATCGAGTGAATCTCCGCCACCTCGCTTGTCGGGAATACCATATCCATAAACGGAATCTGTTTTGCCGCCGTATACGCCTCGAATGCATGGCCCGCCTCATGAGTCAGAACATCAACGTCCGCGCTCGTACCATTAAAGTTGGAGAAGATGAACGGCGCCTTGAACGTATTCAGAAATGTGCAGTAACCGCCTGTCTGTTTTCCCGGCTTCGTCTCCAGGTCAAACAGCTCATGCTCCACCATAAAGTCAAAGAACTCACCCGTCTCTTTCGACAGCTCATGGTACATCTTCTGCGCCTTCGCAACCAGTTCCTCCGTCGTTCCTTCCGGAACCGCGTTTCCTTCCGGGAAAATCAGCTCCTCATCGTAATAATGCAGCCTGTCCACTCCAAGCCGTTTCTCCTGCTCCTTCCGAAGCTCCAGGCAGAGCGGTACAATCTTCTCCTTCACCTGCGCACGGAACCTTGCAACATCCTCCGCCGTATAATCGTATCTTCCATAGCTCAGGTAAATAAATTCAATGTAAGAAGAAAATCCCAGCTTCTTCGCAATTTTATCGCGCAGCGGAACCATCTTGTCATACAGCGCATCCAGCTCCCCGGAAATCTCTTCATACAAATCTCCCCATGCCGTCATCGCCTCTTTCCGCATCTGGCGGTCCGTACTCTGCATCGCCTTCAGCAATCCATAAAAATTACACGTTTCGCCCTTAAATTCCGTCGAAGCATTCGCCGTAATTTTACTGTACTGCTGCGTCAGATTCGCCTCTTCGATCAGATCCTCCACGATACAGTCGTCCGCTAATTTTTGGCCAACCTCCATATTCTTCACAAAGAATTCCCCGAACTCCTCTGCAAACTCTTTGATAAACGGAGACTCCAGAATCACCTTCTCTGCCTTTTGTATCAGCAGATGGATCGCCGGAATCGTCTCATTCCAGAACTGAACCTCTCCTTCATAAAACGAATCTCTGGTGTCCACCGTATATCTTACCTGCGCCACTTCCGCCATTGTCGTCCAGGCATCCTCGCGCGTTTTTCTTCCATAAAAAGTCCGCGCAGCTCCTCATATGATTTTGCCTCTTTGAGCGCCTTCGTATACGCTCTTACTTTTTCCTGCTCTGCCTCCATGTCCGGCCTTACGTATTCAATTTCCGAAAACTTTTTCATCTTCTCTTACCTCCTTCTATTCCAGAACGCCCAGATTTTTCAACTCATGATAAACCCGGGACGCCGGCAGTCCCATCACATTATAATAGTCTCCCTGGATTCCTTTCACAAACTTTGTCCCAAACACCGTCTGAATTCCGTATCCTCCAGCCTTATCCGACCACACAGGAGCCTCCCCCTCTTTCTCAAGAGCAAGATACCCGTTTATCTCCTCCTCTGTCATCGCATAAAACTCTACATCTGTACGGTCACAGAACGATACCACACGCTTTGCGTCCCCCTCTGTTACCGCAATCGTAACTCCAGTATACACCTGATGCACCCTTCCCTGCAACTGCTGCATCATGCTTCTGGCATGTTCATATCCCTTTCGGCTTGCCAAGGATCTCCCCTTCAAAGAAACCACAACCATTATCCACCCCCGATCCACAGCATCCCCTTCGGTAATCTCCGCAACATCCAGACATTTCAGCCGTGAAAGCTCCTCCACAACCTTCTCCGGTTCCGCAGACGTCACAACTTCTTCCGCCCCTGAAGCCTGAACCTTACACCGTATTCCCAACATCTCCATCAACTCTCTTCTTCCGCAGGGGCCAGTATCCTTTCATCCTGCTGTCTCCTTTATTTTTTCTTTCATGACATGCATTTTTTTCACACCATGCAGCGGTCCGCGGGAATGTGCGGCTTGCGCCAGATGGCCGGATAAAATAAGTACGCCGGGAACAAACACAATCCACTCGTGTCCGTTCCCGGCGTACTTATTTTATCAGATGCCTGAATTTCCGTCTTATGCAAAGCAAAACGATAAGCCGGGTTATGTCGTGTGTAATCATCTATCCAATGGAACTGTCGCCAGTCCCCTTAAGCGACCCACCTGAGAAACATGACGGGCGCCATATACGTTTTCTATTCGGTCTTGCTTCGGATGGGGTTTACATGGCTTTCTCTGTTACCAGAGAAACGGTAGTCTCTTACACTGCCTTTCCACCCTTACCAGGAAAAACCTGGCGGTATCTCTCTGTTGCACTATCCTGGGTCGCCTCCGCCGGACGTATCCGGCATCCTGCCCTGCGAAGCCCGGACTTTCCTCACCTGGCCCCTTTCGGTCCTGCCAGCCGCGATTACATATCTTACTTTGTCAAAAACGGAACATCAGACAGTTAATAATCATACCACAAACTCTCTTTCTTGTCCATCCCCAATCCTGCAGATCCCACAAAGCCATACAAAACAGCCTTTCACACATCAAAGCAGCTTCCCCCCACAAACTCCCGCAGAATCGAATTCTTGGAATATCCTCAATCGGCACCCGACAAAATAATCCAAAACTTCAGCAGCCGCTTTGCCTCCTGGTACTCCGGCTCTCCCTCCTCAATCTGGAACAAAAGCGGCTCCGCATACAGCTTCAGCACCGAAAGCTCATACACCAGCGCTGAATTGAGACATCACATCCGCCTTCTCCTGATTCGGGAAAATATTACGATCTTC
>SCPN01000368.1_pt1 | contig 10344 bp, 7 predicted proteins | sample 6106831 | NCBI WGS metagenome assembly SCPN01 (sample SAMN10720447, study PRJNA508395) | human gut metagenome | isolation source: Participant 1, 0 month
TACTTCGTTCAGTTACGTATTGCTGTCGTTTTTACACTCCATTTTGCTAGATTTACCTTGATTAATACGATATTCATACCAGTCAGTATAGCTTTTTCGCCGTGTCTTTAGGCACGGTATCACGTTCCGTCATATCAATGCGGTACTCGTCCCACTCTTTGAGATTGGTATCCATGATACCAATTCTTCAATCGTATAATGCTCCTCACTAAAACGATACGCACGAACTGGATAGCGTTTCCCATTTTACTTGCGGAGCCTACCATACGAAAACCTTGCAAGCAGTACTGAAATTGTATCTTCTCAATATTAGAGGTGTAGCGGTTCCAGATAAGTTTCGTCATGCCCTCTTTGAGTTTATTGAGCTTACGAATATTGTTCATTGTCGCTCGAATAGGCTTTTCTAGTACATAGTACAAATGCCCATGACCACTTAGCACTACAAAGGTTGCCTTTGGAATATTCGTACCCTTACGCATGAATTGCATTACCATGCGTAGCTCTTTAATTTCTTGTCCGTCTAAATCAAACACAAGTGCGTGGATCATACTCGCATTTTCATTCTTCGTGTTCTTCCCAATAAAGCTGGCACTCCGAATATAGATATCTTCCTTTCCATACCAATTAGGAATTTCTGCTAGGTCATCAAAATAAACTTGCCATTGATGTCCTTCTTCGTTCTTATAAGTAAGAATACCATTCCCTGCTTTACGCTCTGTATTGCCTTTATCTTGAAATGAGCCTACTGGAAAAATTTCACGATAAAAGCTACTAGCTCTACTTCTTCATATTCATTCTCTTGAAACCATTCCACTTTAGCCTTATACAGTTGTTTCTCGGTTAATTTCTTAGTAGCCATTCTTATCCTCTATACCGACTTATATTATCAATATATTTTTTGCACATTTTCAAATAAATAAAAATCTAGGGACAATATTCCCTATACCGACTTATATTATCAATACAGTTTTTTTTACACTTTCAAATAAATAAAAATCATAGGGATAGTATCCCCTATACCGACTTATATTATCAATACAGTTTTTTTTACATTTTTAGTATACCAAGACCGACTTATATTATCAATGAAGTTTTTTGCACATTTTTAATGTACCCACGAGATAGAGAAATGACATTCATGGCTTAACGTATGTCTATCGAAGATTGACATAGTTAAGCCATGAATTAAGATTAGTACATCGCTTTGAATTACTGCTATAATTTAATCGTTGCTCCCTCCAATTTGGCAACAGATAGGAGGTGTTTTATCTTGGAGATATTATCCAACTTCTTAATCTCTGTCATGGCAAGTGTAACTAGCTACTACATTTGCAAGTGGTTAGACAGGTGATACTAGCGAGTAACTAGCCCAAGAGGTAGCTCTCTATAAAAAGTAAAAAACCCACGGTCTAGCCACCGTGGGTTTTTGTTGTTTTATCTGAAGTTATCCAACTTCTAGCTTATTTTAATTATATCACACTACATCATACATGTACAAAAAAGCACAGACTTTATATCTGTGCTTTTTGTGTACATGTTAGATGTATCTTCACTTCTTTTGCCTAACTATAGTAGGCGCTAGGGACCTCTTTAGCTCCTTGGAAGCTGTCAGTAGTATACCTAATAATTTATCTACATTCCCTTTAGTAACGTGTAACTTTCCAAATTTACAAAAGCGACTCATAGAATTATTTCCTCCCGTTAAATAATAGATAACTATTAAAATAGACAATACTTGCTCATAAGTAACGGTACTTAAATTGTTTACTTTGGCGTGTTTCATTGCTTGATGAAACTGATTTTTAGTAAACAGTTGACGATATTCTCGATTGACCCATTTTGAAACAAAGTACGTATATAGCTTCCAATATTTATCTGGAACATCTGTGGTATGGCGGGTAAGTTTTATTAAGACACTGTTTACTTTTGGTTTAGGATGAAAGCATTCCGCTGGCAGCTTAAGCAATTGCTGAATCGAGACTTGAGTGTGCAAGAGCAACCCTAGTGTTCGGTGAATATCCAAGGTACGCTTGTAGAATCCTTCTTCAACAATCAGATAGATGTCAGACGCATGGCTTTCAAAAACCACTTTTTTAATAATTTGTGTGCTTAAATGGTAAGGAATATTCCCAACAATTTTATACCTCTGTTTGTTAGGGAATTGAAACTGTAGAATATCTTGGTGAATTAAAGTGACACGAATGTTCAGTTTTAATTTTTCTGACGATAAGTTGAATAGATGACTGTCTAATTCAATAGACGTTACCTGTTTACTTATTTTAGCCAGTTTCGTCGTTAAATGCCCTTTACCTGTTCCAATTTCGTAAACGGTATCGGTTTCTTTTAAATTCAATTGTTTTATTATTTGGTTGAGTACTTTTTCACTCGTTAAAAAGTTTTGAGAATATTTTATATTTTTGTTCATGTAATCACTCCTGAAGTGATTACATCTATAAATAAATACAGAAGTTAAACGATTTGTTTGTAATTTTAGTTATCTGTTTAAAAAGTCATAAGATTAGTCACTGGTAGGAATTAATCTAACGTATTTATTTATCTGCGTAATCACTGTTTTAGTCTGTTTCAAAATAGTAGATGTTTTATCTACATTACGCATTTGGAATACCAACATGACGAATCCCTCCTTCTTAATTACAAATTTTTAGCATCTAATTTAACTTCAATTCCTATTATACAAAATTTTAAGATAATGCACTATCAACACACTCTTAAGTTTGCTTCTAAGTCTTATTTCCATAACTTTAGGGTTAACCATACGCAAGACCAATCACTCTCGGACAATACTCATGATTTTAATGATAAAATCCATGTTAAACCCATAGATAAGAAATACACCTGCAATAACCGTTACCTGTTTGTGCCAATTTAAAAATGCACCACTTTTTTATAATTAAAACGGTTGAAAACTGTACCACTAATAACTCACAATAGAGATGTCACCGTCAAGTTAAATGTACAAAATAACAGCGAAATTTTTAAATCTATTTCTTATCGATACAAATTCCTCGTAGGCGCTCTGGACCCCTAGTATATCACCAGTTACTAAATACGCATTAATCGTTTTCGTTCGTCAATGTCTGACGATTTAGCTACAAGCTTTTCAGATAGCTTTTCTTTCTCTACTTTCAGCCCACTCACTTCTAAAGAAAGTTTTGCTTTTACATTCCGCAACTCACACAACTTATTCTCTGACTTTCTAATCTCTTCTAACAAATCAGCACTTTTACATTTCAATGTGTCTGGGTCGAAGTCATTAATAATACGTTCCTGTTGTTTCCGTCTTTCGTCTAAGTGTTGAGTTATCTGTTCCAACTTCTCAACTTCCGTACGCAGTTCAATTACTTTCTTGTCCGTTCGCTCTGCGGATCGGCGGACAAGAAATAACCCAAACCACCATAAGAAACAGATAACACCTGGCACAATAACAGGAGCATAATGTTCAGCTTTAACGCTACTGATATATAACGCTATTGGCTCTCTATCTACATCACTTGCACCATAGCCATACTCATAACCAATTCGCCCCTTGTTGATATTAAGGGAAGCCATAAGTTGATTAATGCTATCTTGATTACTAGCACTTTCATAATACCGCTCTGAAAATCCATTACTTTGACCTTGCTCAATCGCTATTTTATAGCGATACGCAAGACTATCAGCAAACAATACTTCTCATACGCTTGACTTAAACCAAAGCACATTATGAAAGCTACTAAAATAAAGCTCAAAATAGACCATTTAAAGCCCCATTGTGCTACATAGATAGATAGGATAACCCCAAACACCAAAATAAGCGTAAAAAGGCAATTAATGCCATTTAAAAAACCAAAGTCCATATTATCGACTGAACCCCCTCGAAATTGTTTGTCCTAAACTCTTATTTCTCTCTAACAAACTAGATACATCATCTCGATTAAATGCACCTAATGACTTGGCTCGTGCCTTATTTCCACCTTGCTCATAAGTAATATTGCCTGTGCTTGTCATTCGACTAATCGTGATACCTTTCTGTTGTAATGCTCGCTCAAAATCATCTTTGCTTTTGATGTTCTTGTCTTTCCATATATCTTGCAAGTCCTGTCGGAGCGTATCTTTCCACGATTTAGCAAGATAATTCTCATCGGTTTTCTTGCTCGTTGGTTGCATGCCAGCGTGTCTTTCACGCTCATTCTTGATAGCCTTGCTTTGGTCTAACGTGCGTAACCCATATTTCTTACAAATTTCATCGTTAAGGCGATATAAATCTTTGGTTAGAATGTCAGCACCGTTTGACACTTCAAGGCTCTTAGCGTTTGAAATTCGCAATTTTTTGCCTGTTTCTGAATTAACGGAGTTAATAATCAAGTGATTGTGTAAATTATCGGTATCGTTGTGAGTTTCAACTACAACTTGATACCCTTTTTTCGCAAACACTTCTGCCATTTCCTTGCCCATTTCGTGAACATCTTCCGCATTGTAAGATTGTTCGCCATGCTCATTGTCAAAGATTGGACTATCCAATAATATTGCCTACCCTCTGTCTTATCAAAAAGCTCCTTTGTGAGTTGCATATCTTCCGCCCATTCCTCAGGGCGATCAATGTTGAATGTGGAGCATTCAACATTTCGCCCGTCACGTTCTAGGTAATCTTTAGCACCACCAAGAGAAGCCTTTCCGTTACTATTTCTAACTTTCAAAACTGCCATTATCTTAACTCCTTCAAAATCTCCGATAAGATAACTTTTGTTTCTGAAATTTCACGGAGCAAATTCATTCGGCTATTTTCTAAATTCTCTTTCACCTTTAATAGCTCTTCAAGTGAAATTAAATTATCTGGATATTGAGCAATGTAATTTAAAAAATCTCTGTTCAATTTCCTTGATAATTTCCTAATTTTGCCAAGTTAGAATTTAAAATTTTGAATTGTGAAATCGGTAAATCTTTGATGATTTTAGGCGGTCTATTCTCAATTAAACTTCTTACAAATTCACTCATATTTTGATTTGTAATTTCAGAAAAATACTTCAGCTGGTCGAACTCTTTTTTTTTTTCTGATAACTAATTTCGTTTTATTTTCGCTCATGGTTGTGTATCCTCTCCAGGGGTTCAAAGGGGACATAGTCCCTTTTGCAAGACGTGTCTTGGTCACTTTGTGGCCACAGACGCGTGTCTTACAACTATCTAATAATGTGGTGCTAGAAGTCGCTCTCTCGATTATAGCATATCCACTTATTAAGTTCATTATTAGATAGTTCTGTCTCTCCTGTTTGTTCATTGATCAACAGGAGACTTTGATTATTACCAATCAATATTGGTGAATAATCAACTCTCTTTTATCTTCTAATTTTGATTACATTAGAACGATAAAAATTCTGTTCATTCTCATTTAAAGAATGAGCAGAAAATAGAAAAAAGGACACTATAATTAGTGTCCTTTTACCCTTCGGTTGCTCACTCGAGATTTTAGTACACCAATTTGTTTCAAATTGCTTAGCCAAAATCTCAAGTCCAAAATTAATTATTCCACCATTTATCGATTGTCGGTCTTGTAATACCAGTCTCTCTATGACAATCAATTTTCTTTCCAGTTGGATTGGCTAATCGCCAAGATTTTACTTGCTCAGATTTTGTTCCACTTCCTTTAGGTCTCCCCTCTGTATTTCTCCAATTTGGATTATAGATTTCTTGTAATGCTCTAGCACCTTTTAAATGTTCAACTCTAGTACGATAATTCCGTTTATTGGCTGGCATAGGTATTGCCGATACTAACGCCAGTTTATCTCTGCCCGTTTTAAAGTTATCACGATAGCCATGTAACGCACATAAGGCATCTTCTTCCGTAAATCTAGATTTTGGATCAGCGTCGTCAGACAGCTTGTCAAAATCGGAACTAACTAATGCATCTCGTTTCAGTTCTTCTTCTGAAACATCGCATTTAATGGCAAAAATCGCTAAACACATCAAACAGAAATAACGGTGTCCATAGGTCGCATTTTCAATAATCTTACCTTTCCACCAATCATATAAATCTCGTTTTACACTCCATTTGCTAGATTTACCTTGATTAATACGATATTCATACCAGTCGGGCCATAGCTTTTTCGCCGTGTCTTTAGGCACGGTATCACGTTCCGTCATATCAATGCGGTACTCGTCCCACTCTTTGAGTTTTGGTATCCATGATACCAATTCTTCAATCGTATAATGCTCCTCACTAAAACGATACGCACGAACTGGATAGCGTTTCCCCATTTTACTTGCGGAGCCTACCATACGAAAACCTTGCAAGCAGTACTGAAATTGTATCTTCTCAATATTAGAGGTGTAGCGGTTCCATATAAGTTTCGTCATGCCCTCTTTGAGTTTATTGAGCTTACGAATATTGTGCATTGTCGCTCGAATAGGCTTTTCTAGTACATAGTACAAATGCAGCCCATGACCACTTAGCACTACAAAGGTTGCCTTTGGAATGTTCGTACCCTTACGCATGAATTGCATTACCATGCGTAGCTCTTTAATTTCTTGTCCGTCTAAATCAAACACAAGTGCGTGGATCATACTCGCATTTTCATTCTTCGTGTTCTTCCCAATAAAGCTGGCACTCCGAATATAGATATCTTCCTTTCCATACCAATTAGGAATTTCTGCTAGGTCATCAAAAATAAGCTTATGCCAATGATGTCCTTCTTCGTTCTTATAAGTAAGAATACCATTCCCTGCTTTACGCTCTGTATTGCCTTTATCTTGAAATGAGCCTACTGGAAAGATTTCACGATAAAAAGCTACTGGCTCTACTTCTTCATATTCATTCTCTTGAAACCATTCCACTTTAGCCTTATACAGTTGTTTCTCAGTTAATTTCTTTGTAGCCATTCTTATCCTCTATACCGACTTATATTATCAATATATTTTTTTGCACATTTTTAAATAAATAAAAATCTAGGGACAATATTCCCTATACCGACTTATATTATCAATACAGTTTTTTTTACACTTTCAAATAAATAAAATCATAGGGATAGTATCCCTATACCGACTTATATTATCAATAAAGTTTTTCACATTTTAATGTACCCACGATATAGAGAAATAACATTCATGGCTTAACGTATGTCTATCGAAGATTGACATAGTTAAACCATGAATTAAGATTAGTACATCGCTTTGAATTACTGCTATAATTTAATCGTTGCTTGCCCCATACTGGCAACAGAAAGGGGGTGCATGAATGTTAGTAGATATTTTCACTTCTTTTATAGTATCTGTCATAGCAGGTATAACTTGCCACTATATCTGTAAATGGCTCGACAGATAACTAGCCAAGCAACGAGCCGAAAATAAAAAAGCACGGAGTCCCTAGCTCCGTGCTTTTTTTTGCGTGCATACATGTTAGATGTATTTTCACTTCTTTTGCCTAACTATAGTATATCACAAGTTACTAAATACGCATTAATCGTTTTCGTTCGTCAACGTCTGACGATTTAGCTACAAGCTTTTCAGATAGCTTTTCTTTCTCTATTTTCAGACCACTCACTTCTAAAGAAAGTTTTGCTTTTACATTCCGCAACTCACACAACTTATTCTCTGACTTTCTAATCTCTTCTAACAAATCAGCACTTTTACATTTCAATGTGTCTGGGTCGAAGTCATTAATAATGCGTTCCTGTTGTTTCCGTCTTTCATCTAAGTGTTGAGTTATCTGTTCCAACTTATCAACTTCCGTACGCAGTTCAATTACTTTCTTGTCCGTTCGCTCTGCGGATACGGACAAGAAATAACCCAAACCACCATAAGAAACAGATAACACCTGGCACGATAACAGGAGCATAATGTTCAGCTTTAACGCTACTGATATATAACGCTATTGGCTCTCTCTCTACATCACTTGCACCATAGCCATACTCATAACCAATTCGCCCCTTGTTGATGTTAATGGAAGCCATAAGTTGATTAATGCTATCTTGATTACTAGCACTTTCATAATACCGCTCTGAAAAGCCATTACTTTGACCTTGCTCAATCGCTATTTTATAGCGATACGCAAGACTATCAGCAAACAATACTTTCTCATACGCTTGACTTAAACCAAAGCACATTATGAAAGCTACTAAAATAAAGCTCAAAATAGACCATTTAAAGCCCCATTGTGCTACATAGATAGATAGGATAACCCCAAACACCAAAATAAGCGTAAAAAGGCAATTAATGCCATTTAAAAAACCAAAGTCCATATTATCGACTGAACCCCCTCGAAATTGTTTGTCCTAAACTCTTATTTCTCTCTAACTAGATACATCATCACGATTAAATGCACCTAATGACTTGGCTCGTGCCTTATTTCCACCTTTGCATAAGTAATATTGCCTGTGCTTGTCATTCGACTAATCGTGATACCTTTCTGTTGTAACGCTCGCTCAAAATCATCTTTGCTTTTGATGTTCTTGTCTTTCCATATATCTTGCAAGTCCTGTCAGGAGCGTATCTTTCCACGATTTAGCAAGATAATTCTCATCGGTTTTCTTGCTCGTTGGTTGCATGCCAGCGTGTCTTTAACGCTCATTCTTGATAGCCTTGCTTTGGTCTAACGTGCGTAACCCATATTTCTTACAAATTTCATCGTTAAGTCGGTATAAATCTTTGGTTAGAATGTCAGCACCTTTTGACACTTCAAGGCTCTTAGCATTTGAAATTCGCAATTTTTGCCTGTTTCTGAATTAACGGAGTTAATAATCAAGTGATTGTGTAAATTATCGGTACGTTGTGAGGTTTCAACTACAACTTGATATTTTCGCAAACACTTCTGCCAGTTCCTTGCCCATTTCGTGAACATCTTCCGCATTGTAAGATTGTTCGCCATGCTCATTGTCAAAAGATTGGACTATCCAATAATATTGCCTACCCTCTGTCTTATCAAAGCTCCTTTGTGAGTTGCATATCTTCCGCCCATTCCTCAGGGCGGTATTGTTGAATGTGGAGCATTCAACATTTCGCCTGTCACGTTCTAGGTAACTTTAGCACCACCAAGAGAAGCCTTCCGTTACTATTTCTAACTTTCAAACTGCCATTATCTTAACTTTAAAATCTCCGATAAGATAACTTTTGTTTCTGAAATTTCACGGAGCAAATTCATCTCGGCTATTTTTCTAAATTCTCTCTGCACTTTATAGCTCTTCAAGTGAAATTAAATTATCTGATATTGAGCAATGTAATTTAAAAAATCTCTTTCAATTTCCTTGATAATTTCCAATTTTGCCAAGTTAGAATTTAAAATTTTGAATTGTGAAATCGGTAAATCTTTGATGATTTTAGGCGGTCTATTCTCAATTAAATTTCTTACAAATTCACTCATATTTTGATTTGTAATTTCAGAAAAATACTTCAGCTGGTCGAACTCTTTTTCTGCATCGTCTGACCTTAACTAATTTAGTTTTATTTTCGCTCATGGTTGTGTAGCACCTCTCCAGGGGTTCAAAGGGGACATAGTCCCTTTTGCAAGACGTCTTGGTCACTTTGTAGCCACAGACGCGTGTCTTGCAACTATCTAATAATGGTGCTAGAACTCGCTCTCTCGATTATAGCATATCCACTTATTAAGGTCATTATTAGATAGTTCTGTCTCTCCTGTTTGTTCATTGATCAACAGGAGAGACTTTGATTATTTACCAATCAATATTGGTGAATAATCAACTCTCTTTTATCTTCTAATTTTGATTACATTAGAACGATAAAAATTCTGTTCATTCTCTATTTAAAGAATGAGCAGAAGAAATGAAAAGGACACTATAATTAGTGTCCGCCAGCACCTTCAGCCACTTCAGTTTGCTCACTCGAGATTTTAGTACAATTTGTTTTCAAATTGTTAGCCAAAATCTCAAGTCAAAATTATTCAATTCACCATTTATCGATTGTCGGTGTTGCAATGATCTCTCTATGACAATCAATTTCTTTCCAGTTGGATTGGCTAATCGCCAAAGATTTTACTTGCTCAGATTTTGTTCCACTTCCTTTAGGTCTCCCCTCTGTATTTCTCCAATTTGGATTATAGATTTCTTGTAATGCTCTAGCACCTTTTAAATGTTCAACTCTAGTACGATAATTCCGTTTATTGTTTTAGCCAAATTATTGCCGATACTAACGCCAGTTTATCTCTGCCCCACGTTTTAAAGTTATCACGATAGCCATGCCAACGCACAAAGAAGGCTTCTTTTTAATAAAATCTAGATTTTGGATCGACGTCGTCAGACAACGTCCAAAATCAGGGATGCTACTAATGCATCTCGTTTCAGTTCTTCTTCCTGAAACATCGCATTTCAATGGCAAAATCGCTAAACACATCAAGAGCAA